>OBEQ012592166.1_pt1 | contig 10700 bp, 9 predicted proteins | sample 1670901 | NCBI WGS metagenome assembly OBEQ01 (sample SAMEA104232315, study PRJEB22302) | groundwater metagenome | biome: forest; feature: aquifer; material: groundwater | place: USA | collected 2011-08-07 | depth 5.4 m | reverse complement strand
ATATGGTACTACAGAAAAACCTATTATCATTCATCTACCTATGCCGCCGAAAACTGGCGGTAATCCTCCTGAAAGAATTGCCTTTGCACGAGCCTTAAGAAATAAAGTGGAATTGAAAAAATTACTTGGTATTACTGAAGACACCCAAATTCCAAGAATTATCGTCGTTGGAGATCTTGCTCAAGGTCGATTTTACCCCGGTCCTGGTGATCCAACTGATTCTAAAACTGGATTTTGCGATATTATGATGGCAACGGGAGCTAAAGCACCAGGGCTTGCCGGACTTAGCGAAACCCTTATTGTGTCTAATAGTATGAAGGATGATTTGAAAGCACGAATCCAACAAGCTGATCCGGCATATTTCGAGCATTATTTTGCTCGAGGCCATTTCCCAGAATCATGGAATATTAAAATGCCTGGGAGAGAATCTGAAGCAGCCAGTTTAGCGTATGACGAACAACTGGCTTTACGGTTATTAACAGCTGGTGACATGCTTTCTGAAATGAAACAGTTTGGAATAGAAAAGGCTCTTGCGAACGCCCAACAAATAAATACACATTGGAATAGTTTAATTACGGAGTTAAGCTTTGATAAATATGTTGCCGAACCAAGTGAAACTCCGGCGACCATTGCGTTTAGATTGCAAGACATAAATTATGAAACAGCTAAAAGAATAAGATACTGGCTACTCACACCTTTCGATAATCAGAAAATTCAGCAATTGAGAGCTAATGGCGTTACTATAGATGATACTGTTGAGCCGGCATTGAGACTACCATTTGAACTAGGATTCCCGGTAGTTGAAGAAGCATTATCAGAAACAGGAGAACATGTTAAACATAATCCTATTATGCGGTTAGGTCCCGGGTGGCGTCAGCTTATTGATTGGGGTGATCCTAAAGATGCTACAATTTCACCAAAAAAAGAAAAAATACAGACAGCAATGCGACTTATGGCTACAAAACTTAGAATATTGCATGCAAATCCCGATCGGTTTAATGCTATTGTGCCGATGCCCGAAGTGGCTGCGGCTTGACAAGAGTAAACCTTATTTATTATCATTAAAAATATGACTAATCTTCGAATTGCAGGCCCAACTCCTTTTTATCCTGGTGTATATGATGCACTCCAAAAAGAGATGATCTCGCACCGAGGCAGTGTTTATCAAGCTCTCCACCAAAGCGTTGTTGAAAAGCTCAAACCTTTTTTTGGGACAACAAAAGCCCATCTCTACATTTTAACTTCGTCAGGTACCGGCGGTATGGAGGCTGGAGTATGCAATTTTTTTAATCCGGGCGATAAAGTTATTGCATTTTCCATCGGTGTTTTTGGTGAGAGATGGATCAGAATTGCCAAAGCGTTTGGTTTAGAGGTAATTGAAGTGAGATTTCCAATGGGTCAACCGGTTGATATGTCCAAAGCTGAGAAAGCATTTAAAACGCACTCCGATGCTAAAGGAGTTCATATTACTCACAATGAAACATCAGCGGGAGTTTTAAACAAACTTAAAGAATTTGCTCGTCTTGCCAACAATAAACTTCCTAACCGCCTTATTCTTGTTGATTCAATTTCAGTTCTTGGAGCTACCAGACTCGAAATGGACGAATGGGGAATTGATTACATTGTGACCAGCTCTCAAAAAGCCTGGAGCGCTCCACCGGGACTTTGTATGATCGCCGTCAGTGAGCGAGCGTACAAAAAAATGTTTGAAACGGCAAATTATCGCTATTATTTTGATTTACGACTAATGGACAAATATGCTCAAAAAAATGAAACACCGGCGACTCCTGCTGTTGGAAGTTTATATGGGCTTGAAGCAGCCCTTAGCGCCATGCACAAAGAAGGAAAAGAGGCAGTATTTAAACGCCATCTCATGCTCCGTGATCGATTACGTGAAGGGGTAAAAAAACTCAACATGGAACTTCTCGTTTCTGATGAATACGCTTCACCGACTGTAACCGCTATATATGAGCCACAAAAATCACGTGCCAAAGAATGGTCAAAAATCTTAAAAGAAAAATATGATTTGTGGGTATCTGGCGGCAAAGGTGAACTTGAGGGAAAAATTATTAGAGTGGCTCATATGGGATACGTTACCGAAAAAGACATCGAGCAAGCACTTGATGCATTAGAAAAATCCTTGAAGGAACTATGAAAATTCTTATTTGCGACCCAATTCATCAAGATGCCCTTAGTCTTTTCAAAAATGCCAATATCGATGCTTTTTATTTTGCCGAAATAACTCCCGATGAACTCTTGGAAAAGATTGCTCAATTTGAAGGTCTTATTGTTCGAGGCCGGACAAAAGTAACCAAAGAAGTTATCGAGAAAGGAGTGAAGCTTAAAATTATCGCTCGCATCGGTAGTGGGGTTGATAACATTGATGTTATGGAGGCTAAAAGAAAAAATATTATTGTCATAAATGCACCCGGCGCCAATGCTCAAGCCGTTGCTGAACTCACATTAGGATTAATGCTGTCGCTTTTGCGAAAAATTCCCAGAGCCGATTATTCCATGAAAAAAGGCGAGTGGGCAAAAAATATGCTGAAAGGCGAAGAATTACACGGAAAAAAAGTTGGCATTATCGGATTTGGGAATATTGGCAAGCGCGTTGCCCACGCCGTGGAGGCTTTCGGAGCAACAATTTTAACTCATGATCGAGATAATGATGAAAATAATTTGATAAAACTCCTTAAAGAATCAGACATTGTCTCGATTCATAGTGTTTTAACAGATGAAACTAAAAACATGATAAATGGCAGCCGTCTCTCTTATTTGAAAAAAAGTGCCTATCTAATAAACTGTGCACGAGCTGAAATTGTTGATGAGGCGGCACTTTATACCGCTTTAGAAACAGGTCGGATCAAAGGAGCGGCTCTGGATGTTTTTTGGGAAGAGCCAATACCCATAAAGAGCCGATGGCTCAATCTTGAAAATGTTATTTTGACTCCTCATATAGGTGGACAGACAAATGAGGCTTCTTATAATGCCGCTATGATGATCGCTGCCAATTTGGTAAAATATAGCCTGGGAAAAGAAATTGATCATCTTATATAAATGCCAATATGAAAGACCATAAGAAATATTTACATTTGCGGGTTATAGATATTAAAAAAATAGTACCTCATGAAAACTCCGATTATTCCCGTGTTGAGCCATTGGTTAAAAATATAAAAAGAGTGAATATTTTTACTAATCCCATTTTGGTTGCCCACGTTAAAAAAGATATCTATATGCAAGTTGATGGAATGAGCCGGCTATTTGCGCTAAAAAAAATGGGAATAAAAAGTATTCTAGCTCAGGTGGTTGACTATAATGACCATGAATCAGTCGATGTTTCTACGTGGTGTCATTTCAGCATTATTGCCGAAACACCTTTTCTTGAGAAACTCGCCAAAATTAAAAATGTTATTGTTACGAAAGTTGGTTCTCGCTATTTGAGACGAAGGTATATCAACGATGAAGGATTGGCATATTTATGTGCGTTAGTATTTAGAAATGGCAATATCTACCGATGTGCCACGGGAGGTAATCTTGAAAAAAAAGTGAAAGCACTAGGTAAAATTGTTGAAATATACCGCGATAATATTACTCGTGACATCTTGCCTGACGACGCCAATATGGGCGATGTTGAACGAATATTTAGCATGCATAAAAATTGTCACAGCTTAGTAATTTTTCCCACCTTTACTCGACATCAAGTAATAAATGTAGCGGTGCATAATAAAACTCTCTTTCCTGCTGGGTTAACTCGATTTATTGTAAAAGGACGATGCCTAGATGTTAACTTTCCTCTAGAAAATTTAAAAAGCGACAAGACGGAAAAAGAAAAAAACGAAATTCTCGAAAAATTTATTAAAGAGCGACAGTACCGAATCTATCAGGAGCCAACCATTTACTTCGAACCTTGATTTTTCCAGCTTATTCTTGTTAATAAAAGCCTTGTGTATTACAATTTCCCCATGAGAATCTATAACACTGCTTCCCGCATTATCGAGGAATTTCGCCCGCTTAATCCACCAACAGTTACTTTTTACTCCTGCGGACCCACAGTGTACGATTACACCCATATAGGACATTTACGGACCTACATCAATAATGATATTCTAAAACGCACACTCACTCAGCGGGGATATACCGTCAAACATGTAATGAACATAACCGATGTGGGCCATCTTACCGGAGACGATGATTCGGGAGAGGATAAGCTTGAAAAAGGAGCTAAAAAAGCGGGTAAAACAGTCTGGGAAGTGGCGCAATTTTTTACTGATTATTTTCAAAAAACGGTTACCGCTGTCAATATCTTACCATCAGACCATCTGGTTAAGGCCACTGATCACATCCCCGATATGACCGCCTTAATCCAGCGGATTGAATCTAAAGGATATACCTATGAAACTGAGGAGGCGGTCTATTTTGACATTTCTAAATTTAAAAATTATGGGAAATTGTCCCACCAAAAACTTGAAGATAAAAAAACAGGATTTCGAGAGGAAGTTCGCGTTGATCCCAGTAAAAAAAATCCCGCTGATTTTGCATTGTGGTTTAAACGAGTAGGCCGATTTGCTAATCATTCCATGCATTGGCCAAGCGCGTGGGGAGAGGGATTTCCGGGGTGGCATATCGAATGCTCTGCAATGAGTATGAAATACCTAGGAGAGACTATCGACATTCACTCAGGTGGAGTCGATCATATTCCAGTGCACCACGAAAACGAAATTGCCCAGTCTGAGGCAGCAACGGAAAAACCGTTTGTCAGGGTTTGGTTTCATAATAATTTTTTGCTTGTTGAGAGCGAAAAAATGAGCAAGTCGCTGGGAAACATCATAACACTTGATGATCTCTCTTCAAAAAATATTGATCCATTGGCACTAAGATACCTTTTTCTACAAACTCATTATCGCCAATTGCAAAATTTTACCTGGGAATCAATTTCTGCAGCACAACAAACATATAACCGCCTCAATGATATTGTTCTTCAACTCAGAAAGCAATCTAACCGAGCCAATTTATCAGAGGAAAAACTGCAAAAAGTGAGTGATTTTAAGAAAAAATTTGATTCGGCTTTAGCCGCTGACTTTCAAACTCCCCAGGCTGTTGCGGTCGTGTGGGAGATGCTCAAGTCAAATATTCCCTCTGTCGATAAACTGGATCTTCTATATGAATTTGACCAGGTTTTGGGGCTGAAACTTCGCGAGATTGAAGAGGTTGAGATACCGGAGGAAATTATTAATTTGGCGAAAAAAAGATTGCAAGCACGAAACAGTAAAGATTTTGATGAATCGGATCGGATGCGTGCTGAAATTGAAAAAAAAGGATATATTATCGAAGACGTGGATGATGTTTATCGAATTAAAAAAAAGTAGCTTTTCTTTTCATCCAATAGTCAGTTTGCCGACACAGTTTCCTTTTGTCATCTGGATTTTTTAAAATATATTTTATTGCCTCTTCTAAAAATATTCCGTTTTGCGATCCCTTGACAAAAACGATAGAATTTTTCGGCAGATGTGTTTTCAAATGCTCTCCAGCTTTTTTTGAATTGTCAAACCATAGCACTTTTTTTGTTTCTGACTCATGATTTGAGGTACTTGATTCAACAAACGGGACAACATACTTTTGGGTAAGCGGACCCACGCAGTAAAGATAATCGACAGAACCGGTTACATACTTTACCACTTCTTCGTGCTCTTTTTGTGCCTCTCCTCCCAGCTCTCCCATATCACCAAACAAAAAAACAATCTCACCTTTGTGCTTTTTTTTAAGCTCGCCGACCATATCGAGAAAGGCCAAAACTGATCCTCGTGAGGCATTATAAGAGGAATCGATAATTATGCAATGGTTAATTCCTTCAAAGATGCTGGCTCTTCCCTTAGGAGGCGTGAAATGAGTAGATAGTGCACTACACGCTAATTTCAAATCTATATGTAAAGCATCCGAGACTAAGAGAGCAGCTGCAAAAACCTCCCTGTAGACTCTTGGCAAAAGATACTTCTCAATTACTACTTCATAAACTTTGCGGTTCTTTGAGAAAATAAAAGAGCAACCCTGCAAATCTATTGAATAAGAGACAAACGACAAAGAATTATTTTTTTCTTCGCCAAAACTGAGGTAGGTTTTTTTTCCATCATCTTTTTTACTCTCATGTATTACTTGTTGCACGTATGTATTACCGGCACTGTAAATTGCCACTTCGCATTGTGGATTATCGGTAATTATTTTTCCTTTCTCATAGGCTATTGATGAAAGAAGCTGCGTGCTTTTTTCCTTATTCAATAATTTTCCAGTGTTTTCGAGGTTTTTTTCAAACTGCTCTGTATGGACTGGATACACATTTAAAAAAACTGAGATATGGGGTTTAACAATAGTTAAAAGGTATGCCATATTTTTAGGGGGGAGGGGATCATCGATGCCCATCTCAACAACTAAATAGCGTATGCCCACAAGATTAAAAATCTTAAATGGAGTAAGAGCGAGAATTCGCAACCAATCAAGAGGGGCGTAGTCATAAATTGGAAGGCCCAAAATTCCCAAAGGTATTCCCGTTTCGCTGTTACCCTCAAAAATTGTTTTGGTTGGTGAGATCTCTCTTAAAATGGCGTCAAGCGCATTTCTCGTTGAGGATTTTCCCACTGATCCAGTAATACCAATAATTTTTGGATTTGAAAATATCAGTGCTAATTTAGCAAAAAAACGCAAATAAATGAGAATCTGCCAGCTAATAAACGTTTTCATGTACTTATATTATAACGAAAGCTTATTGAAACTATTCGATTGCCATTGATTTTTTGTCTCTTTTTTGTTACAGTATAGCTTGAAATGGGAAAGAATTAACCTTGCCCATTAATGAGCATGACTAAGAAAAACGATCAAACGTCCTACGAGCTTGTCTTTATTACCCTTGAAGAAAAAGAGGACATCCTTAAAACAATCAGCAAACTTGCGGAAGATGCGGGTGGAAGCATCACCGAGAGACAAGTTTGGGGTAAAAAAACGTTTACATACCCCGTGAAAAAAAAGTCCAGTGGATATTATTTTTTGTGGAGTTTAAACTTTCCCAAAAAAAGCCTAAAAAATTTTGAAAAAAATTTACGTTTTAATGAAGATATTCTACGTTATTTATTATTATCAACAGAATAAACTGATCTTATAAATCGTCAGTATTAACAATATGTCAAGCAGATCACTAAACCGAGCCATCTTAATCGGAAATTTAACCCGCGATCCAGAACTTAAATATACGCCAAATGGTACTGCAGTGGCTACATTTGGTGTCGCCACCAACAGAAACTGGACCACAGCAACAGGAGAGATTAAAGAGGATGTTCAATTTCATCGTATTGTTGCCTGGCAGAAATTGGCCGAACTTACAAGCAAGCTTTTAGCAAAGGGACGAAAAGTGTATCTTGAGGGAAGAATAACATACCGAACATACACCGGCAAAGATGGACAACAACGAGCGGTTACTGAGATCATTTTGGATGATTTTGTCGTCTTTGATAATCGTCGACAGCCCGAGGCTATGGCCTCAACTGATATTCCCATTCAAGTTTCTAAAGATTCGTCTCGCGAGGAAGAAATTCCCGTTGTTGATTTGCCGCTTGATGAAGCCAAAAAATCCGCCGGAGAAGCCAGTGAAAAAAAGAAAAGTAAAGAAAAAAAACCAGTTGAAGAAACTGAAAAAAATGAAAACATTGAACCAGAAGATATTGACATACCATTCTAATTATGAATTATTGTTTTTTTTGTCAACACAAAACGGATCCTAGTTATAAAGATACAGCCAACCTGGTGAAGTTTTTAACACCAAGAAAAAAAATTCTTCTTGCTGAAAAAAGTGGGTCGTGCGCTAAACATCAAAGGAAACTGGCAAAACAGATTAAATATGCCCGCTACCTAGCCCTTATTCCCTATACTTCTTATCAGCAAGTGTGATATCGCCTATTTTTAAAAAACGCTATTTATTTTGCCTTTCTGCTATAATTTTTTAGCTATGGTTGTAACAATAAAAATCCCGTCAAGCGCGCAAATATTAGTAAAAAATGACCAGAGAGTCGATTTTGGCGATGAACTTTTTGAATTGCAAAAAAAAAGCGACATGAGGATCGCAATCGCGTCAAAACTCAAGATTGCTCCTGAGCATATTTTTAAATATTTGAACAGAGTAATTGGAGAAGATGTAAGGGCGGGCGAGCTTTTAGCATCCAAAAAGGGAGTATTAACCACCAAAAAAGTATATAGTCCGAGAGAGGGAATAATAAAGGAAATTAGCCATCTAACAGGAGAGATCATTCTGTCTGTTTCCCAAGATTCAAACCAGGTCGATCAGGAAGTTAAGAAAGCTTTTTTTAAGGGAAAAATTGTTGATAGGCAAGGTGATACTTTCAAAGTAGAAATCAATAATGGTGAAACCTTTCCTCTCAAAACTGTCTCAGAAGACGGTGGTGGAAAAGCCTTTTATTTTGCCAATGAATCTTTTTATTTTACCACCGATGAGGATCAACTAAAGGACAAAATTATCGTTATTGATGAACTTAAATCTCATATTGAGGTAAAATGCGAGACATTAGGCAGTGCCGGTTTTCTATTTCTTAAAGGTAAGGCATCAGAGAATCTTCCGTCTGCTTCATTTTCTAAAATTCAGGATTATGATACAATGATCAGTCTAAATAAAAAATATATACTTTTTTCCAAAGACGATGCAGTCCTTGTTGTCTACGATTAACTTTTTTATATATGGCATTAAATAAACTTACTAAATTACTATTTATTGTATCTTTTTCGGTTTTTCTATTCGGAGCTGGATTCAAACTGGGAGAATATGGGAATCGAGTGAGTCTTAAAAATGGATCTTTTTCTGTTTCTAACCTCGATGACGCAAGAAAGAATCAAAATCTTGATTTTTCGCTATTCTGGGACACCTGGGAGAAGCTGGAGGAAAAATTTGTCGATAAAAAAAGACTCGATCCTCAAAAGATGTTTTATGGAGCCATAAAGGGTATGGTCGCCTCAGTCGATGATCCGTATACATTCTTTCTGACTCCTGAGGAAAATAAATTATCAAAAGATGATTTGGAAGGCAAATTTGAAGGAATCGGTGCGCAACTCGGTTTAAAAAATGGGAGAATTGTGGTTATTGCACCTTTAAAAAAATCTCCAGCCGAAAAGGCCGGTGTTAAGGCGGGAGATGCGATTTTAAAAGTTGATGGTAAATCGACCGAAAAATGGACTCTTTTTGAAGCTGTTTCAAAAATCAGGGGAGAAAAAGGAACGAAAGTTATTTTGACACTGGAGCGAGATGAAAAAGAAATTGATGCGGAAATTATTCGTGACGAGATCAATGTACCATCGGTTGAGCTTGAAGTTAAAAGGGGAGTCGCTATCTTAAAACTAGCTCGTTTTGGTGATGACACCACAAAGGAGTGGGATAAAGCAATTTCACAAATTGCAAGACAATGGAAGGGAAAAACTGTTAAAGCAATGATTTTGGATTTGCGCGATAATCCTGGAGGATATCTTGACGGATCGGTTTATATCGCATCCGAGTTTATTGCCGAGGGAAAATTGGTTGTTAAGCAGGAATATAACAATGGCACATACGAAGAGCACAAGGTAAAACGGGGAGGCATGCTTTTAGATATTCCGCTTGTTGTTCTCATTAACAAAGGGTCAGCGTCAGCATCAGAAATAGTGGCTGGGGCATTGCGTGATTATAAACGGGCAAAACTAATTGGCGAAAAAACATTTGGGAAAGGTTCAATACAAGAAGCACTCGATCTTAAAAAAGGAGCCGGACTGCATGTAACAATTGCAAAATGGATCCTGCCCAATGGCGACTGGATAAACGACAAAGGCGTTGAACCGACAATAAAGATTGAAAATCCCACCGATGAAAAAAATACAATAACGCCTCAGTCCGATAAACAGCTTGAAAAGGCGATAGAAGACTTGATATAATAATCACCTATGAAAAAACTCCTTGCGATTCTTTTGGTACTGTTTGTAGTTCTATATGCAGGAAGCTCTTCGGGCATTTTGCCCGTTCTTAATCTCGAAAAATATTTTAAAAATAAGTCATCTGCTCAAAATCCACTATTTGAGAAGAGAATAGAAAAGAAAACCATTATTTCAGAAGAATCGGCTATAATTTCCGCCATTGATCAAGCACTTCCATCAGTTGTCACCATTGGAATTTCCAAAATTACCTCAAATCAGGATTTTTTTGAAATCGATCCTCTTGATCCTTTTTCTCCATTTAAAAGAGTACCCGGCAAATCACGAAAAATTGAGCAAAATATCGGCAGTGGGTTTGTGATTTCTCAAGACGGCCTTATCGTCACCAATAAACACGTGGTCGACGACAGCGAGGCGGTATACAAAGTATTAACCAATGATGGGAAAACCTATGAAGTAAAAAAAATCTCTCGCGACCCTTTAAATGACTTGGCAATTTTAAAAATTGATTCGACTGGGCTTAAACCGATTACGCTGGGCAACTCTTCAAAACTCAAACTAGGACAGCATGTCATTGCGATTGGCACACCGCTGGGTGAGTTTACCGGAAGTGTGACCACTGGAATTATCTCAGGCCTTAAGCGAGGCATAACCGCCGGTTCTCCGTTTGAATCATATGTTGAGAGACTAGATAATGTAATTCAAACCGATGCCGCAATCTCTCCTGGAAACTCGGGTGGACCGCTTAT
>OBEQ011333333.1_pt1 | contig 10700 bp, 10 predicted proteins | sample 1670901 | NCBI WGS metagenome assembly OBEQ01 (sample SAMEA104232315, study PRJEB22302) | groundwater metagenome | biome: forest; feature: aquifer; material: groundwater | place: USA | collected 2011-08-07 | depth 5.4 m | reverse complement strand
CCCCGAAGACGCAAGTCTGCCCGCGGGAGGCAAAACCCGTAAGATTGGGCAGACAATCAAAGGCCAAGCGGCCTAAAAGTAAATCAGAAACCATTTCTTGTCGTCCAGTTTTCATTTTTGAGCTATTTTGCAACAGTCCCTTATTTCGCTTGAGACTTTTCAGAAAGCCCAAGCCACCGTTGATAATAACCGCCGTGAACGGCGATCCCCTCAAAAAGAAACGACCAATGGCTTACTCAACGGCCTTTTACGCTGTAAAGGCTGTAACAGCGCCATGTTTGCCATTTACACAACCAAAAAGGGTTGCAAATACCACTATTACCTGTGCGCCAAGGCCCAAAAGCACGGGTACCAATCGTGTTCCACACGTTTGTTAAACGCAGAGCATGCTGAGAACAAGGTCGTTGAACTTATCAGGCAAGTTCTTAATGATGAGAATGCTCTCAAAAATATTCTTAATGCAATTAATCAAAGCGATGGTCAGGCCGATTTGATTACGATGTCAAAACTTAAACAAGCCTTTTTGATCAATTCGCCTTTATGGACTGAATTATTCCCACAAGAAAAAGGACGGTTCCTAAAAACCTTGCTTAAGCAAATTGACTACGATGCCACGAAGGAAAACTTGAGCCTCACATTCAACGAAGCAGGCATCAAGTTTTTATGCAGTATGAATCTTGATCCAAAGAAGGAAAAATAAAATGTCTCTCCAATTTGATTTTAATGTGCCACTTACCCAGCTAAAGAACGTCCGCGTCAAGCATAACAACGGCAGGTCAATCCACAATGAACCACGCCTACGCAAAAGCCTCCTTCTTGCCTATCAGGTCGAGCAGATCATTAGTGAAGGCCGTGCCAAGGACTTCACGCAGGCCGCGCGATGGCTCAATATCACCCAAGGCCCGATTGAGCCAGATCATGAATTTACTCAACCTCGCCCCTTCCATTCAGGAGGAAATACTTCTCAACGATTCGGATAAAATCCGCAAAATCACCGTCCAAGATATCCTTCCCATCACCGCCGAATCCGACTGGGATCGGCAAACTTCTCTCTGGAAAGCAATCGATTGATTCTCATTTAACTGCTCACATAATCGGCAAAAATCTACCGATTCCATTTAACTCCTCATTCGCTGATCCGGCAAATCCGAAAATCTGCGATAATATCGCCCAAATCGCAGTTAAATGTTCGGCCTGTTAAATATGTCAATACGCAGATAAACAGATACATTTTGAACGGATTTTGGTGGTGTCCGGCGGCGCTTTGAAGAACTACTGAATGGCTGGAACAATCTGCTCAAAATCAAAAGACTATAATGGCCTAACCTTTTGACACGTTTGGCCATACAAAAAGCCATGACTACGCTTGGTAATCACGGCTTTTTGTATCTCGACGGTGATTCCGTTCACCACAAAACTGGGGTCGCTGGCTGAAGAAGGTTAGAACCTGTTTGATCGCCAACTAACCCGACCTATTATAACAAAATCACCATTCTTTGGGCTTATGCACATTTGAGCCTGGGATAACGTCCGGCAACTGCGATGCGGCCAAGGACGCATTTCTGATCTGTTTAACAAAATGAGCAACCCCGATCAATTCCTTTGAAGGAAAACAATTAGGGGGCATGGCCACGCCTATCAGCTTATTATGGTGATCCTTAACCAAAGTAATCGCTTCTTTCAAATCGCTGTCGTTGGATAAAACCACTGCGCAATCATATTTCCCCAGCCAAGCATCATTTAACAGATGCACTGCCAAATTAACATCCGAGCCTTTTTCTTCCGTCTTTATAATATCAACCCATTTATTTTGACCAGACGGACGAGCCAACGGAGCCTTGACCACATGGCTCATAAACTGTCCGTAATGGATGGATATTTCTGGAATGGAAAGCTGTAACGCCCTTAAATACACCTGCTGTCGAATGGGCTTATGCGGGTCTAATTTTCCCGAAACGATAGCGGTAAAATACTTGATTCCAATAATCTCATGTTTATCGTCTAGGATTCTCTGGAATAGGGCTCTTAAATCAAGCCATTTATAGGGAGTATTTTTGAGGGCCCGGTGGTAGAGATTGAAACCGTCTATGTAAATGTATGTTTTCAGCTTCATAAAGTAGCAGGGGCTGCCACTAGGACAGCCCCGCGCCTTGGGTCGAAACCCAAGGGTAGTAGTCTTATCTGTTTAAATTTTACACTATTTTATTGAACCGTGCCACATTTTGCAAGAATTATTTACAGCAACCCAAATTCTGGCTTAATCCCCATCGCTCGTCGGGAAATTTGGTGAGGATTTGCTTTATGCCGTGATCCTCGCATAATTTATTTAATTCATTGATCCTTGTCGAAATTGTTCGGTCGTTCTGAGCAATCTTTCGAGGATGGCAGAACTCAAATAACGTCAGACCGCTTGGGTCTTTGCGCCGTACGCCATAAACGGCATTGATGATTTTATACGTCTGCGGGCGGATCGAAACTTCCTTTTCAAAGCCGTTGCCCTTTTTATTCAATAACAAGTTACACTGTTGCCCTTTACGGCGAAGGACGATATGTTTGTCCAATTCAATATCGCCGCTTTTGGTAAAAAATTTCTCATCCAAGAACGATTTTAATAAAGCCCTTTTGACCGTCAAGGCTCGACCAGATACCGAAATAAAATCTGACAAGGAAACAATATTTTCCGGATAATGCCCGACTGCCGGTTTCTCCCCCAGCCAAAACAAAACTGCTTTCTGATCACTTACACGCCCGGAAAAATTGCTGACATCTTCCAAATCCGCACTGCGCACGCAATAAAACATCGTGGGCGTGTCCGACTTTCCCAACGAACCCAAACGCCAAGCAAATCGTTCTTCTGCTTCTACGACTTCGCCATCCAAACCGCATTCCCCGGCCAGCCACGCTAAAAAACCATCAAAATCAAATTTCTCTCGAGACAATTGGGACGGATTTATCTCCATCCGTCCGGCATTATCATCCTTATCACATACCGCATAAAACTTTTTATTCTGAACGACCACATCCACATAATGATCGTCACAATTCGGACAAAGAACCTGCTTGGATGATTGGGATGATTTTAATAAATTGAGTGCCTGTAAGGCCGGATAAACATCTCCAAGCTCGTCCTGCCACTCATTGACTGACAGCTTCAACGGATGACTTTTCGTCAGAGCTTCGAGTAACTTTGAGAGTGATCGGCTTTTCTTCAAGGTTCCAGTGTTTGACATACTCTTTAGCTTTCAAATGATAAAGGGAATCTCCTAAATCGCAACGATCCGGCCAGCTTAAATGAAAAGTAACGCTACCTTTTTGCCGTCCCGCCTGCGGAAACTTCATCTGAATTTTTGCCTGCACGACGTTAAATTGATCCGATGCAATCTTATAATCTTTAAGCGCATTACGCATATCCTCAATCCCTTCGGCATCTTTCAAAGCAATCGTCACGCGGTCTTGATTGTATTTGTGGGATAAACTGAGTTCCTGCAAATGCACATATTCAATTTGGTCTTCCGGCTTAGTGGCAAACTCAAAATCTTTTTCCAGTAATTTCGCCAAATTGTAAACCTTTTGCTTATCGGCGACAGGCCGGTCATCTTCCAATACTTCTTTATTAAAAATACTCATTAACTCGACTTTTTTCTTCCATCCGCCTCGGGCATTCATCTCCAATCGTCCTTGCCCGCAGTCATAAATATAAACAATCTGAAACGTGGACTTACGCCCCATACGTTTCAACCTGCCCTTATCATAAAAGATGTCAGTTTTTGGATAATCTTCTGGATAGGCAATAAAACAAACTCGTTTATCGTGGTCATTGTAAGCATCGACCTGACAATTCTGTCCGCGCAACTCCTTTGAGAAGAAATACATTTTTAACTCTTTGGCCAGATCATCCTTGCGGACGATCACTTCCTTTGCCATCCGCTTTTTAAGCCCAGTGCGCTCTGTTTTGCCCTTTAGTTCATTGACTCGCTGGAACACAAACGCATTCTCAAAGACATCTCGATGGTGAATATAACAATACAATGCCTGACAATACTCATTTTCAATCGTCTTAGTATCCTGCTTTAGATTGATGCCCTGTTCGGCGGCCACCTCAACCAAATTCAACGTACCACCTTCGGATGCTATCTCATTAACATCTCGCAACGCTGTTTCGATTTCAGCTATAGCCTGCCCATCAAACGCATAGATAAAATTTGCCCATACTTCCGCATCTTCTTGATCTTTCTTGGATTTAGGCAATGCGCCATCAACTCCTTCAGCCTTCAAAAATGCTTGAAGCAATTCGACGTTGATCTGCCTCAAAAATTCTTTTAATCGAAATAAGCGTGTCATATTACCTATTCTGGTTTTCTCCTAACATCTGGACAACCTTGAGTCGCCTGTCCTTGTCATAATGATTCTTGGCAATGTATTGCAGCACCCAAAGCACACTTTGCCGGGAACCTGTCGCAAGGGCTTTTGAAACAGCAGTCTCCCAATCCTCAAGCGGCGTCTCTTCCTCAAGATTAAACAGCGTCAAGACTCCTCTTCTAAAATCTGCCCTGCATACATGACTCCTAAAAAGCCTCATATTTACAAACTCCTTTAAATTATCCCCCTCGCTTACATCTTGAAGCCATTCATCCGCAACAATGTCATTTGTAGAGACTAATTTAACTTGAATGCCCTCCAATACTGACAAATACTCATCAATTCGTATCTCTATATTTTCTTCTATTTTGCCATTGGCATGAGCATAATTACCTCGCATTTCAACGAGTTCTTTTGCCTTCATAATAATTGATTCACCAACATCAATTATTTTCAAAAAGTTAAAAAGCTGACTTTCTCTGATTAAGCTCAAATTTTTCGCCGAACAATTCCCGAGAATAACGCCATCTTCATTTGGTATCGGTGGATTACTTTCAAGCATTTGCATATGATCACCATCATATAAACGGCATTCCCTTAAAATCTCAAGATATTGCGTTTTGTTATAGGCGCTCAGACGATGCACCTTATACTGAACGGCAAACATAAACAATAGATGAAATGGCAAAATTCCAAATGGTCGAACGTGGTCTTCTTTCTCCATTACTGCTTCAAATGCGTCCCAAAGATGTTTTATATAAAGAGATTCAATTCCGGCATCTACCGGCAAATATTCATTTATTTCCCGCGCGTCTTCATACATTCCTATCAATCCATAATTTAGAAAGAAAATCTTTCATTTTCTGCTCGTAAATCTCAATCAATTTCTTAGCTGATTCCACCAGTGCTCGTTCAGCTCCAATTTTCTCTGCAATAGTTTTTTGTATTGCAAGTGGCGGTAGTGGAATTTCGTAATTCTTAATCTGGCTCGGTGAAATATTGCCCTGAGCTCCACCACCAGCCTGATTCTGACAGAAATTATAAAAAACATCAGAGAGTAGAATGTACTTCAAAAAATGTTTTGAAATTTTGTCCTCTTCAGGCCGGACAAGCCCTACTCGTTGATTTAATAATAAGTTATCAAATTGAGATACAGCAACTTTCCCAACAGTCGCTCCCGTCATAGCAACAAGAATATCGTCCTTAAAGACAAGAAATTTACTCAATGAATCATTGTAATTAAAATATTGTGCATCGCTAACGTCTAAATCCCCCCTCTTGTCTACATTTCCGATCTTAACTACAAACTTATCGCTGTCATTATTTCTCTCGTTTTTTAGTTCACTGCTTTTGAAGGCATAGCCACCAATAAGTTCACACACATCCCCTAGCTTCACCTTATCCCACTCAGGATCAATATCGATTTTAGGATGCCAATTTTCCACCACCTGCCGAGCGCCAGAGATGATGTTTTGATAACCGTCCAGCATCGTTACGATCTGTTGTTGAATTTCGAGAGGTGGAAGGGGAAATTGAATTGATCGCAACTTTTCTTGATTTAATTTAGGCACAGTAACACCTGTAATATAAGGCGTTAAATCCATATATTTGAAAATGGATACTAGATAAGAATCAATTATCCGCGTCTTGATGGGCCTAACAACGTGGGCATGGTTATTGACCCAATATTTTCCTTCGGCTATAAAAGCAGTATTCTCGCCCGCGTCCCATTTTGCGCCATCCTCTCCGATCAAAACCAATCGCTCATCAAAAATATAATCTTCGACATAATCTAAGATTCCAGTCGCTCCATAATACGGGAACGGGCCAGCTTTTCTGTCTGATTTTGTAATTGGCTTTCTTTTGCTATCTAAAATTTCGACAACTTCCCCCAACTCCACCATCGACCATTTAGAATTGGTGTGATCTGTTGCGATTCGATAGCGGTCACCGGAAAGATTATAGTCATCTTTTTCGGCTATTACGTTTCTCTGCACATAAATGGCAAGCCCGCTTTCTACCTTTTCGCCATGCTTCCACTTCTTTAAAATCTCCAATGCTTCAGGAAGGTTATCTTTATTATGTTTCCTGCGTTGAGCTCCGAGATCAAACCCATCATTTTCGATTTTAATAAATAAAATCTCAGCATTCTGACTGGCGCGTTCGTTATCAAAAAACAGAATGCTGGTTTTAACCCCACTGTAAGGCTGAAAAACCCCAGAAGGCAAAGATACTACGGCATACAATCCATCCTCTACAAGTTTTTTGCGAAGAGCTGTGTGGGCCGTGGCCGACTGGAAAATAATACCCTCGGGAACAATCATGCCCGCTCTGCCTTTTGGCCGAAGATGCTCAATAAAATAATCTACAAACAGCACTTCAGAACGATTTGATGGAATCCCGAATTTATTATGACGAGGAACACCCCCTTTAGGTGACATGAACGGTGGATTAGCAAGAATTACGTCAAACTTATCCTTCCAACGCTCATCCTGTGTTAACGTGTCATAATTATAAATTTTGGGATTCTTAAAATGGTGAAGGTACATATTAACCCGTGAAATACGCACCATCCCCGGGTCAACGTCGTAACCTTCAAAGTTATTCATAAGCGCCTTGCGCTGGTCTGGGGTAAGCGGCTTTTCGTTATTCTTTGAGCCGTCTGAATTCTTGCCGTCATGCTGTTTTAGAATATGGTTATAGGCGCTCACCAAGAAACCCGCTGTTCCACAGGCCGGATCAAGAACCTTGTCATCTTTGGATGGATTAACCACCTCAACAATGAAGTCAATAATATGCCGAGGAGTACGAAACTGTCCCGCATCGCCCTGACTGCCCATAATTGAAAGCAGATATTCATAGGCATTGCCAAGCTCTTCCGAATGGGAGTAATCAAAATAATCAATTTCTTTTAAGAAAAGTCCAAGCACTTCCGGTGACCGATAGGGTAAAAATGCAGATTTAAAAATATCCCGGAAAAGCTCCGGAAGCTGTTTAGCTTCGGAAAATTTTACCAGCGCCTCAGAATAAAGATTCATACGCTCCTGATTGCCCAAGCGCGTATCCATCAGACGCGTCCAAGAATAATGCTCAAGGTCTCCGGTAAAAAAGGACGGTTTACCACCGGATTTAATGGCTGACTGATCCATGTCATCCATAAACTTGTAGATCAGCGCATTGGTGATCTGGTCTATCTGTGAAGATGGATTCGGGACGACACCAACTAATACTTGGCGGGCACCATCAATATGACGTTTTGTTTCTGCGGTTAACATATTCTTATTTCATGTATGTGTTCAACGGCACATAATCCTTTATGTACTGCGGAACAATTATTTTAAAACTATTTAGTTTTTGATATTCGTCAAAGCCGAATGCCGGGCAGAAGTTAAATTCTGCCGGGGTGTTCTTATTGATAATCTCGCGCACTTCCTCATCGACAATGTAAGCCTTAAAAAAACTCTTCACCGCATCATAATGTTTCATATCCACAGCGTTCACCGTTTGAAACTTGAGCCACTCCGATTCAAGCAGATCATCTTTCATCTCAAAGCCGTCTTTCTGACCAAACGCAACCATAAGAAACTCACGAACGGAGATACGGCGATCCACATTGAACGCCTTGCGGATTTTATCAAGATTAAGGAAATATTTTGGTTTCTCAAATATATGTTTTTTGGTGTACTCCTCTGCCTCGATTATATCGCCGTTCTGCCAAAGATTCTTGAGTGTTTTATTACCGAGGACATCTTCTTCCACCGCACGCTTAAACCCTTCCCGGTCAATACGCATCCCTTCTGCACCGACGGGAGTTTCAGAAATACTTTCAAGCGCATCAGGCGTGGCCAAATCGACCAAACCCTTAAATACCTTGTTCCCTTTCTCATCCACATACTCAGGATCGGCGCCTTGTGCAGAAGTTGTTTTGTCTGCTTGGGGACTTTTTGTTATGTGAGGAAGCACAATCTTCTCGTCATACTTAAATTCCTTTTCAAAATATTCGCAAGTCGCAAAGAAATCGAAAAACTTATATTTTTCTTTATCGGCAGAATGCGTTTCATGTTGCGAATAGTCATTATATTGAAATACATACTTTCGGGTTCCGCGGCCTTTAATTTGCACAAATTCAGAAGGGCTGAAAACCGGTCGCATCAAGGCAAGGTTTAATATATCCTCACAATCATAGCCCGTTGTCATCATGCCAACCGTTACACAAACACGTGTTTTGCTGGTATCATATCCTTCCGGGCTTTTGACCTTACCGCTAAGAATATTATTCGCAAAGTTAATCGTCATCTGCTGGGCACCCTGCACGTGTGAAGTAACTTGCATGGCAAAATTGGATTCACTGTATTGCCCGGGCCATTTTTCAAAAGCGAATTTATTTAAAATGTTTGTCACCCTGGCGGCGTGCTTCTGCGAAACACAAAAAACAATGGACTTCCCAAAAAGCTCTACGCCGTTTTCCTTTGCGAGAGGATCAAGCAGTCCGTTATCCAGAAACGCTTTGCACATGGCGATATTTGTTTCTTCATTAAAAAATTTCCGCTCATAGTGCTTCTCATTGTAAACCTCATCAAGTGAAGCGCCGTCTTCAGTTGTAGTATGTACCGCATAACCTTCATCGGAAAGAAGCTGTGTCGTGATTTCGGTGCGGGCATCCACAATGACCGGATTTATTAAGAATCCGTCTTTAACACCCGCAATAAGGTCATAGCTGAATGTGGGTTTGCCGGATTCACATCCGAACGTCTTGTATGTATCAAGAAGCTGTCGGCGCTCAAACTCACGTTGAGTGCTGGCTCCTTCGTGATCAAAACCCTTCAAATAATTTTTGGGCGTTGCTGTGAGACCAAGTTTATAGCCAACAAAATATTCAAATACTGCGCGGCTGTTTCCACCGATAGAACGATGAGCTTCATCAGAAAGAACAAATTCAAAATCAGTAGGGGAAAACTCTTTTTTGTAGCGATCACCAGCAAGAAATGTTTGAATTGTTGAAACAACTATCTGGGCATTGCGCCAAGAGTCGCGATTATTTTTGTAAATAACAGTCGTAAAATCATGGCCAAGATATGCCGGAAATGCTTTACGTCCTGCTTGATCTTCCAATTCAAGACGATCAACTAAAAAAAGGACTCGGCGGGCATTACCTGATTTCAGAAAAAGTTTAATAACAGCGGCAGAAATAAGGGTCTTGCCTGTTCCCGTTGCCATTTCAAAAAGAAAACGGGTGTTCCCTTCTCGGGCAGTCGATTGCAAACTTTTAATTGCACGCACTTGATACGGGCGTAATTGTTTTAAATTATTCTTACGAAAAAATTCAGAACGTTTGGCTTCATCCTGAAACTCAGGGTCTCGCGCATACCCGGGCATCTGTGATTCAAGAATATAATTTTCATCAACTGCAGTATTTGCAAGCTCCTCGGGATTGGGGGCGTAGGTTTCATATTGTGTGATGGATTCTTGTGTGGGGAAGCGAGAGATTGTATCGGGATTACCGTATTTCGTATCCCAAAAATAATGAATATTCCCGTTGGAAAGGATGATAAACCGAGCGTTTACATTACGGGCATAATTTCTGGCCTGTTCTTTGGCAGAAAGTGGATCAATAGATTCTTTTTTTGCCTCAACCACAACAAGGGCGCGTCCGTCTTTATCAAGCAAAAGGAAATCAATCGCGCCTCGCCGCTTGTCATGTGTCTGTGCATTCTCAAAATCATCGCCTAATTCAGAAAATTTTATTCCAGCTTCAAGCTGAATATTTGCCGGGCCATTCTTATCTTTCTCAAAGCGCCAACCCGATTCTTCGAGGAGCTTATTGATTTTTATTCTTGCCTGAGCTTCTTTAGACAAAATTAACCCTTAATTCTTTGGTTATGTGATTTATAAAATATTATAACCTTTTATCCATGTTATTCAATAAATTCATTCACACACTTGTTTCCTTCACCGCGGCATTCACCAAAACACTTGGTGAAAGGACATTTTGATTTTTCTCTCCATTAAAGTGAAAAATATTTTTCGCTTCAACTCGTTGTAAATAAACATATTTCAAATATTTTTTACTTTCCGCACAAATTTCTTCTTGACACGCCCCCACGGTGAACCGCCTTATTAGCTTAGTAAAGAACGCAAAGGATTTCTAAACCATGCTAAGCGAACAAGCGATCAAAGAATTTCAGGAAATTTATTTCGAAGAATACGGCGAGGCGCTGGCGTTTGAAGAGGCCGCCGCCCGTGCTGAAAGTTTCCTTCGTTTTTTTAAGGCCATCGTAAAACCATCAATCAAAGGCTCTAATAATGACCATCCCTCAACAATTACACAATCCTAATTTTGG
>OBEQ010964864.1_pt1 | contig 10700 bp, 12 predicted proteins | sample 1670901 | NCBI WGS metagenome assembly OBEQ01 (sample SAMEA104232315, study PRJEB22302) | groundwater metagenome | biome: forest; feature: aquifer; material: groundwater | place: USA | collected 2011-08-07 | depth 5.4 m | reverse complement strand
GCGATCACGCCGAGTGTTGTGCCAAGCGACATCGCCCCCGTGTCGCCCATGAAAAACGACGCGGGCGGCACGTTGTACCAGAGAAATGCGATCAACGCACCAACAATCGCGGCACAAAACGTCGCGAGGTCTGTGCGCCCTTGCGTGAATGCGATCACGCCGTAGGCGGTGAACGACGCCACGAGCGGTCCGCCAGCCAATCCGTCTAATCCGTCCGTGATGTTCACGGCGTTTGAAGTGGCGATGATCACGAATACAAAAATCGGCATGTACCACCATCCAAGTTCGAATGTGCCAACAAATGGAACGTGAAATGAATCCCACTGAAGCTTAGAGAAGAACCACCATGCGCAGACGCTTGCGATGAGTGTGTACGATATGAGCCGATGTCGCATGCGCAATCCGCCACCCGCCGGCCCAATTTTCTTCACATTCAAATAGTCGTCGATGAGGCCAACGAGTGCCGCCGCAATCAAGGCGCCGAGGGGCAGCAAGGTCTGCGCACGAGTCAAAAAATTCCAGGAACACGCTGCGTGAATTTGGAGCGCACACCCGGCGGCGAGCGCAAGCATCACGCAGACCACGGTGAGCCAAATGACGAGCCCGCCCATGTTTGGCGTTCCGGCTTTTGTCGCATGAAGCATGGCGACAATCGGTGCGGATTTTGTGTCGCGGATCGATTTCCCCATCCCCCATCCTCGAAGCGCCCGAATAAGAAGCGGTGCCCACGCGAGCGCGATCACAAAACAAACGATCAAGAGAACGAGGATTTTGATGACGATAAATGCCGGAAGATTCATATTTACAAATTCACAGCCGCTGTGAAGAATGACGCTACGCCCCAGAGGAGCACGAGCGCCGACGTGATCACGAAAAGCGTTCGCGCGGCGAGCTCGTCTTGTCGAAACAATCCGAGCGCGAACACATCATTGAGAAGAAGGATCCCAAGCATGATCGCGGGCGAGAAAAAGACCCATGGCCACGGACGCACCTCATCGATGCCAAGATAGACGTTGTAGTGGAGTGTGAGCACCCCCGAACGAAGACCGACCGGAATAAGCCGAGAAAGAATCACACCGGTCATCGCGATATAAAACAGGACGGTGCAGATCATCGTCCATCTCGCCGTACGGTTCTGCCACGCGAGCCGCGCAGAAAAACGCCAGTCGCTCCAACGCATGACGAGAGTGTAGCAGAGGTGACGAGGGTGGCAGAAGTGGCGGCAAGATTACACCGCCACGACTTCACTCACTTCCGGCACCATCTCGCGCAGCGTTTCTTCAATTCCGGCTTTGAGCGTCATTTCCGACATCGGACACCCGACGCACATGCCCTGGAATCTCACGGAGACCTTCCCGGTGTCTGGCTCAACGTCAATGAGTTCCACATTTCCTGAATGCATTGCCAACCCTTGACGAAGGATGTCGAGAACCTTTTCGATATCGGCCGTCAGTTCCTCTTTGGTTTTTGGCATATTGACACTGTAACCTGTTATCTGTAACCTGTCATCTGTAATCTGTCCACTGTCATCTACCACATATGGCACATAAAAAAGCAGGGGGCTCGACCTCATACGGCCGCGATTCGCACGGCCAACGTTTGGGCGTGAAACTCTATGCGGGCGAACACGCACGGATCGGCGCGATCATTATGCGACAGCGTGGAACAAAAATTCGTCCAGGGATGAATGTCGCAATTGGCTCGGATGACACGCTCTTTGCGATGAAAGAAGGGTTTGTGAAATTCACGGAAAAGAAAGTCCGTCGTTTCACCGGCGCTTTCAAAACAGTCAAATTCGCGAATGTGATCGCACGACAAATAAAATAATGTCGCCCCTACTTTTTTGTCGCAGCATGTTTCACTGCCGCCTTCACAAATCCCAAAAATAACGGATGCGGCCTGAACGGTCGCGAGAGAAATTCGGGATGAAATTGCGTTGCGACAAAAAATGGATGGTGTTTGAATTCAACGATCTCCGCGAGATCGCCGTTCGGCGAGAGTCCCGTGACGTGAAGCCCCGCTGCCTCAAGATCGCATCGATACGCCGGATTTGCTTCGTAGCGGTGGCGATGCCGTTCATGTATTTTCTCCGTTCCGTAGAGTTTTCGCGCGAGCGATCCTTTTTTCAATTCACACGGATATTCTCCAAGCCGCATTGTGCCTCCGTAATCCTTATTTTTTATCCGCTCTTCCTGCTCATTCATGAGGTGGATGACTGGATGCGACGTCTGCGGATCAATCTCCGTCGTATTCGCGTCCTTCCAGCCAAGGAGATGCCGCGCGACTTCAACGGTCGCGAGTTGCATACCGTAGCAAAGACCGAGATAGGGAATGCTATGTTCGCGGACGTATTTGATCGCCGCGATTTTCCCTTGAACGCCGCGCGTGCCAAATCCGCCGGGGATGAGCACGCCGTCCATTGATGTGAGCGTCTTCGCGAGCGACGCGGGATGCCGCTCAAAATCCTCGCTATTCAGCCACGCGATCTCCGGCTTGCGACCGACCTTCCAACACGCATGTTTGATGGCTTCGAGAACGGAAAGATACGAATCCGTGAGCACGAAATTTCCCGTAGAAAAATATTTCCCCACAACGCCGATGCGAAGTGGATCTGTCGATGCATGGATGCGACGCACGAGCGTTTTCCAATCGTGCAATTCCGGTCGCGGTTTGCCGAGACGCAGCTTTGCGAGAATCCGATCCGTCACATGTTGTTCCCGAAACTTCAACGGGACTTCGTAAATCGATGCAACATCTTCAGACGCGATGACATCCTCCGGCTTCACGGAACAGCTCACGGACAGTTTTTGTTTGCGCGGTTCGTCGATGGGATATTGCGCTCGGCAAATGAGCATGTCCGGCTGGAGTCCGGCCGCGTTCAACGAGCGCACCGCGTATTGCGTCGGTTTGGTCTTCATTTCGCCGACGCTTCCCGGCACGAGCAGATAGCTCACGAGAATGATGAGCACATCCTGCGGCGCTTCCAATTTCATCATGCGGCACGCCTCGAGATAGAGAAGATTTTGATATTCTCCGACCGTGCCGCCGATCTCCACGAGTGTCACCTCCGCATCCGCTCCCGCGCTTGCGGCTTTGATCCGTGAGATGACTTCGTTCGGCACATCGGGAACCCATTCAACCGTTTTGCCGTGGTATCCAAGAGCGCGTTCGCGAGTGATGATGGCTTGAAATACACTGCCCGACGTCATGCAGTTCAAACGCGTGAGGTCCTCATCAAGAAAACGCTCGTAATTTCCAATATCCTGATCTGTTTCTAGACCATCTTTGGTCACGAACACCTCTCCATGTTCAGTCGGGTTCAATGTGCCGGGATCAACATTCAGATACGGATCGATCTTCACTGCGGTCACGCGCAATCCTCTCGCTTTCAGTAGCGCGCCGATCGACGCAGTCGCAATCCCCTTCCCCACCCCGCTCATGACTCCACCAGCGACAAAGATCGTGCAGCGTCTGCGATGATGGCGTATTCTTGACATATCGGAAGAGTATAGCAGAGGAGAGAGGAAAGACCGTAGCTACCGTCTACCGTCTACCGTCTACGGTCTATCGTCTGCCATCTACGGTCTACGATCCCCACCTTCTCTACCAATCAGTCGAAACGCTTGCGCGAGAAGATGATCCGAGTTTTTGTAACTGCTGAACGAAAATGAATCCTCGAGCGGCACCCATTGCGCCTCAAAAATCGGCTCTTTGCCGGGTTGGTATTCCTCACGCGTCATGAGCCGTTCCTTTGCATCCGGCGAGGCGCGGAAGAGAAAATAATAGACCGCCTTGTGGATCATGCCTTCCGCCCGTCGAAAATGAAACGAGGTCTTACCGACCGGCGCAATGTATTCAAGGTGTTCGAGTCCGGTCTCTTCTCGAATTTCACGGATCGCCGTATCGACGAACGTTTCTCCGGACTGATGTTTGCCTTTTGGGAATGTCCATCGCTGATACGGATCTTTGATGAAAAAAATTTCAACCTTTCCGTCGCGCCGGCGAAAGATGATCCCTCCGCATGAGATGACTCGTTTACCGTGTTCCGGCCTTCTTCGGTGCCGCGATTTTTGGAGTCGCCGGCTTTCCGGTAAGGATTTCAACGGCTTTGTCGAGCTGTGGGTCTCGTTGAGCATTAATGTCATCAATTGTTCTGTCGATAGTCACGTCCGGTTCGATTCCGACCTTGTCGATCGATCGGCCATTAGGCGTCAACCATTCGGCAATGGTGATCTTAAAAGAACTTTTGTCTCCGAGTTCCACATAATCCTGCACGGATCCTTTGCCGAACGTTTTCATCCCGACGATTTTCGCCAGATGATAATCTTGCAACGCGCCAGCGACGATTTCCGCGGCCGAGGCCGAACCTTGGTTCACGAGCACAACGGTCGGAATCCCTTTGAATCGTGCCGATCCGACGCCATTGAATCGGTCGGTGATTTTTTCTTGTTGCCGTTCCTGCACAACGAGTTGGGTTCCCACCCACTCGCCCGCGACCGCCGTGGCGCGGTCAAGATATCCGCCCGGGTCGTTCCGCAGGTCGAGAATGATCCCCTTGGGGTTTTTGATCAAAATTTCGGCGGCCGCGGCGCGAAAGAGGTCTGTGGTGTCTTGATTGAAGTGTGTGATGTCAATGCGCGCAATTCCATCTTTAAGGTATTTCACTCGGACGCTTTTGACGATGATCGTATCGCGAACAATGACGGTCTCGATCGTCGTGAGAGATTTTTTTACGCGACCACGCCGATCTTTTTCGTTCTTGATTCGTCCGATCGTGAGCGTGACGGGAGTTCCCGCATTGCCTCGAATGAGCAGAACAGCTTTCTCCACCGACATTCCGAACGTGTCTTGGCCGTTGATTTTAAGAATCAAATCACCGGCTCGAATTCCGGCTTTTTCCGCCGGCATGTCCGCGAGCGGCGCGATCACTTGGAGCTGGTCGTCTTTAATGCCAATCTCCGCGCCAATCCCTTCAAATTTTCCTTGAAGCGATTGTGAGAATTCCGCCGCGGTCTTGGGTTCAAAAAACACAGTGTACGGATCACCAAGCGACGCGGCCATACCCATCATCGCTCCGTAAAACATTTTTTTCTCGTCGATGGGTTGTTTATAAAATCTCGTTTTGAGCGTCCGCCAGACATTCCAGAATTCGTTGAAATCCGATTCAAGCGCAACATCCCCTGGGGCTGGGCTTCCGATTCCGTGTATCGCGCTCGCAAATGAAGCGGTGATGGCCATCGAGTGACGCGGACGTCCGATCAACACACCCGCGCCAAACGTAATCCCAAGTACGAGAATACTTGGCAAAATTCGCCGAATCCACGCTCGCCTATTCGAGTATTCAAAATGCATGGTATGATACTACGCGTTTCGAGATGCGTCGTCAATCTGCATGGCCATTCCATTTCATCGCCGAATTCTTCCGTGGATTTTTGCCATCGTGTTCATCGCCGTTGCGCCGGCGGTCATTTTTTATACGTCCGGATACCGATGGAACGCAAAAAAAGGCCGCGTGGAGAGGAATGGAACCGTCATTCTTGATTCCACGCCGCGTGAAGCGCGAATCCTCATGGATGGGATACTGGTTGGAAAAACGCCGCTCACCTTGCAAGATGTCTCTCCCGGCCTCCATCGGTTCACGATCGCGGCGAACGGTTTTTTTCCGTGGGAAAAAACGTTCGATGTCCAACCGGAACGCGTGACGTTCGCGCATTCTGTGTGGTTATGGAAAACGAGCGACCTGCGCCTGCGCGAATCACGGACGACGATCGGCCTCACGGCATCCGATGACGAACGATGGCATATCGAATTTGAAAATGGAACGACAACGGTCGCGCGGATCACAGATACGCTTCGCGATGAAGGAACTCGCATCTCCTTCGCGCGCCGTCTTTCACCTCTTATTCGGAGTCAATGGTCACCAAATCATCGCTATGTCCTTGTCGAGTCGCTGGGGTCGCCGTCCATGATCATGGACGTCCAGAACCGTCGTCCGCCCATGGAACTTCCACAGGCAACCTACCGATGGGAAGACACGCGCCTGATCGGCGTTGCGACGTCCGTCCAGTATCATATTGATGTTTCTTCGAGTCGAATCACGAAAAATCCGCTCCCCCAGAACACCGTGGACCTCTTTGAGCGCGCGGAATTGCGTCATACAACGAGCAGCGCCGGACGCGTGTATGTTCCGAAACCATCTGATCCACGCGGATATGTTCTGCCGAATGGATCGTGGCTGTTTTGGGAACGGACGCCCTCGCGCCTGCTCTTTCATGAAGATGGGCGTTGGCTTTCGTTCCATGCGTCCAACGGGACGGCCGTGGTTCGCGAAGCGCGTGGCGATTTTTTACGACCACATCGTTCACGGTCTGGTGATCGATTTCTGTTCCTGCACGGCGGCGAAGTGTGGCTGTGGAATCTGCTCGACGATCCGGAGCTGCTCTATCGTCAAAGCGAGCCAATCGTCGCCGCGGCATGGCATCACAAAGGCGATGACATTTTTTTTGCGACGCAGACCGCGGTGTTCTCATTGAATTTGGATCCACGCGACGGCCGACGCATCACCTCGCTTGCGACACTCGATCGCATCGCGGACATCCTCGCGTTCAAAAACAATCTCTTAATCACCGGAATGAAAAATGGAACGCACGGGGTGTGGGAGATGCAGGTCGAGTAATCTATCTCAAAGCTCAACGCTCGCGTTATCGCCGAGGATGAGTTTATGGCCGCGCGGGAGCGTGGTTTGATTTGACGTGATACACGCATGTCGCCCGACAATGGAATCCACAATCCGTTTTCCGCATCGGATGGTTGCCTGCTCCATTACGATACTATGTTCAATTTCTGTATTGTTGATCTCAACGTTATTTCCAATGGATGTGTACGGTCCGATATACGCGTCAGAAATCCGACATCCGGATCCAATCACGACCGGGCCGCGGATGAGAACGCTTGCGCCAATGATCGTTCCCTCATCGATTCGAACTTTTCCTTGGATCACGCTTCCGGGAACGATGGTTCCGCTGTTCTTCGCATCTTCGACGCGCATTTCATCCAACATGAGCGCGTTCCCTTCGAGGAGCGCGTCTGGCGTGCCCGTGTCTTTCCACCAACCCGTGATCTCTTCGGATCCGACACGGCCGTTTTGAATGTACCACGTGATCATGTCCGTGATCTCATATTCCCCGCGAACGGATGGTTGAATGGTTTTGAATCCGTCGAAATATTTATCGTTGAAAAAATAGATGCCCGTGATCGCAAACGGCGAAGGCGGATCAACGGGCTTTTCCACGGCGCGTTTCAGCGTTCCGTCCGGATTGAATTCCGGAACGCCGTAGCGGTTCGGATCTTTCACGCGCGAGAGTCCGATAAGGCAGTCAAAACCACCCGTTTCATATCGCTCGCGGAGCTTGCGAATGCTTCCAAGCATGATATTGTCGCCGAGAAAAAAAACGAACGGGCCACCGCGTAGATACGGTTCTGCGTTTGCCACCGCATGTGCGATGCCGCGCGCTCCCCCGCTTTGTTCGACGTACGTCACCGTTGCGCCCCAACGCGATCCATCTCCAAACGCGGCGCGCATGATCTCAACTTCGCCCGGATTGACATTCAAGACAATATCTCGGATATTCGCGTCGACGAGCTTCTCGATCGCATATTCAAGCATGGGCCGATTTGCGAGCGGAATGAGATGCTTGTTGATCGTGTGCGTGATCGGCCGCATCCGCGTCGAACGCCCACCGGCCGCAATCAAAGCTTTCATGGGAGGTACGTTAACTTAAATTAAGAAGAGATTCAACATCAAGCAATCTTTTCGTAACTCCCCCTGCCCCCTCTTATGCTCAAGAGGGGGATTTCAGAGAATCCTCCCCTTACGAAGGGGAGGTTGGAGGGGTTATAGAAGATGGAGAGAGATGTTGATTCCCAGATATTTGTTCTAACACCGATCGTGTGACGCCTCGTTCACCGTACTGTTTTTCGTAGTATTCAAGATCGTCGCCGGATTTGATACGTTGCCACCATGCCGTATTTGTCCGATACCAATCGATTGTTTTCCGCAGGCCGTGGAGAAAAGGCGTCTCCGGCGACCATCCAAGCTCCTCCTCTGCTTTGCGAAACTCCATCGCATACCGTCGGTCGTGTCCTGGGCGATCCGTGACGGGCTGGAGCATCTCGCGTCCAAATCCCATTTCAAAGAGAATGAGTTGCGCGATTTCATTATTTGTTCGTTCCGAACGTCCGCCAAAACAATACGTTTCACCCATGCGTCCCTGTCGCAGTACGAGATCAATGCCACGACAGTGATCCTCAACAGATAACCAGTCGCGAACGTTCATCCCATCGCCATAGATGGGAATTTTTTTTTCTTCGAGAAGATGAGTGACCGCGAGTGGAATAAATTTTTCTGGGAATTGATAGGGTCCATAGTTGTTCGAACAGTTCGAGATCGTGATGGGAAGTTTGTGCGTATGCCATGCGGCGCGGACGAGATGGTCTGCGCCGGCTTTCGATGCGCTGTAGGGGCTCCGAGGATCGTATGGCGAGGTCTCGCTAAACGCGCCGCTCGGTCCAAGCGAACCGAACACCTCATCCGTTGAGACGTGGTGAAAACGAACGTTCCCGTTTCGATGACAGGCATCGAGAAGCGTTTGCGTTCCAACGACGTTTGTCATCACAAAAGGACGTGCGTCCTGAATGGATCGGTCAACGTGCGACTCCGCGGCAACGTGCACGACCGCATCAACGCTTTTTACAAGTTCATCGACGATCGCTGCGTCACAAATATCGCCTTTGACAAATCGAAAACGCGGGTGATTCCGAAGCGGCGAGAGATTTTCGAGATTTCCCGCATACGCCAGCGCATCAAGCACAACAATCTCATCCTCCGGATGCGCCGCAAGGACGTGGTAAATGAAATTTGTTCCAATAAATCCGGCGCCGCCAGTCACAAGGAGTTTCATGTGACTATCTCAACACATCCTGCGTGTCGTTTCAACCCGAACGGATTTTTCATCCGCGACGATCGCTTGACGGCACGAACGCAGGTGTCAACAAAAAAAGAGCCGCATCTCGAGACGCGGCATGTAGGGGCGGGTTTTAAACCCGCCCCTATTACCAGTAGATGCGGCCACTGAAGGGTCAAGCGACGAGTGCCTTACTCCCAGACGACGGGAAGCGAGCTAAGATAGCAAAGAACGTCGTCCCATTCGCCGTCCAAGTTTGCCCTGTCCTCATAGAACCACAGGTGGGGCATGAACGTGCCTTTGTCTTCGCCGGGCTCCGTGAGCACGTACCCGCCCATGAGTGCATAGGGCACGCCATAATCCGGGTGCATCTGGCAAATCCAATCGTGATCTTCGGCTCCGGCGTAGAGCACCTGTGCGTGAGCGGACTTAGCCGAACGTATGTCATTTGGGATGAAGCCGTCCTTACGGTTGAAGTTCGCGCCAAGATCGAGCACCTCCACCCTGAGGCAGTTGGTGGGGTTTATTATACCGTCGAGGAGCACAAGCCGTGCGTCGAGGTTAGGCATCTCGTAGGCATCCTCCCACTGCATGAACTTTTTGCCTAAGGCGTCACGTAGGCGGTCGCGGCCGTAAAGAAACGTCTCGACGACGCTCCCCAGATAGACCGAGACCACCACGTTGAGAAAGGGGTTCTCCGGGCTTGCTGCCTCGAAGTGGCCAAGCAGACCCGAGCCCCGCGCCTTCTTCACCGCGCGGGTAAAATCGGCCTCGGAGAAGCGGTCGGAAATCCCCGGCCACCCCTTTACGATCTTGATCTTCTCGTCGAGCGAATGGAAGCGGCCATGTCGTAGAGGCAGATTTGACATATAACTAACCTTTGCTTGCTGTTGGGAAAACCTCTCTTTGCGAACCACTCGCTTGAAAAGATTTTTTCCGTTGAAAATGGCGTTTTGACGGGTAGGGGCACGGCGCGCCGTGCCCCTACAAAATTGCCATCAAAACGCCATTTTCAACGGGACACGTCGTTCCGTCGGGAGTATTCCATTTGAAAGAACATGCACTATATATCATGTTCTTATGAGAATGTCAAATACCCGTTCGGCGAAGTCTCACGGCCGAACCCCTCCTCTTAAAATGAGGGGTTTAAAGCATCCCTCTTTTGCGAATGGGGAGGTTGGAGGGGTGAAGCGAGGAGTTACGAGGTTGCTAAAAACTTTTTCTAATTTTTTCCTTCACCCCCTCCATCTCCCCTTCCGCATAAGGGGAGGATGCCCTGCGCCATGTGGCGCAGGGCAGGAGGGGTTACGAGGTTGTTAAAACCTTTCTAATCCTCTCCGCAACGTCTTCTTTTTCTCCTTCGGGATAGGATGATCCTGGCCAATGCTTCAATCCATCTTCCGGTCGTCGCGGGATGATGTGTAGGTGAAGATGCGGGATCACTTGCCCCGCGATTGCGCCATTATTCTCTTCAAGATTGAATCCAGTCGTTCCCATTGCCTGCGCGACGGCGTTTGCGATTTTCTGCGTTGCGACGATCAGTTTTTGTAGCGTTTCTGGATATGCGTCGTGAAATCCATCCGAGTGCTTTTTGGGTACGACGAGCGTGTGCCCGGGATTCGTGGGCTTGATGTCGAGGAATGCCAGAACGTCGTCATCCTCATAGACGACAGACGACGGCAATTCCTTCGAAATGATTTTGCAGAAAAGGCAATCAGACATAGATGCAGCTTACCG
>OBEQ010127198.1_pt1 | contig 10700 bp, 9 predicted proteins | sample 1670901 | NCBI WGS metagenome assembly OBEQ01 (sample SAMEA104232315, study PRJEB22302) | groundwater metagenome | biome: forest; feature: aquifer; material: groundwater | place: USA | collected 2011-08-07 | depth 5.4 m | reverse complement strand
GGCCGCCCGGGGGGCCCCCGGTGCGGGCCCGCCTGCCCCGCGGGCGCAAGCGCGGCCGCCCCGACTCCGGGCCGGTCGCCGCGCTGCCGGGCGCCGACCCCGAGGCGCCGCCGGTGACCGGGCTGCGGCCGGGCCGCCCGACCCTGATCCAGACCCTGCGCCGGCCCGCCGACGCGGTGATCTCGGGCAGCGTGCGCGACGTGCTGACCGGTCGGCCCATCGGCAGCGCGCGCGTCGACTTCGTGCTCGAAGGCATGCCCGCGCTGGTCCTGCTCACCGACGCCGCCGGACGCTTCGAGCTGGGCCCGCTGCACGCCGGGGTGTGGAAGGCGCACGCGCGCGCCGCCGGCTACGTGACCGAGCGCTTCTCCGCCACCGTGCCCCATCGCGGCGAGCTGCGCGACGTGCGCATCGATCTCATGCCCGTGCGCGAGCAGGTGTTCGTGATCTACCGCGGCGTCGCGCTGCGCCTGCTGCCCCGGCGTGAGCTGTGGGGCGTGTGGACCCCGCGCGAGATCCTCGATCACGTACGCAAGCGTCGCCCCACCGGGGCGCTGGGCGAGCTGACCAGCTTCGTCGAGGAGGCCTACTTCTCCGCCCGCATCCCCGACGAGGACGTGCTGGCGCAGGCACAGCGGCGCGCGGCCGCGGCCAAGGCCGAGCTGGGCACGGCCGGGGAGACGTGACCGCCGCCGCGAACGACAACCACGGCACCATTGACCCACCCGGGCCCGTGCCTTAGCTTCTCGGCCCATGGGCGTTGACCTGTATTACTTCCTGGCCTTTCTCGTCGCGGTCGCCGTCGCGGTCGGCGTCATCGTGCGGCGGAACAGCCAGAAGGCGCTCAAGGCGCCGCCGAAGCCGGAGGAGCTGCCCGCGGGCAAGCGCCCCGCCGCGCTGCCCGAGCCCAGGCCGGCCGAGGCCGCGCGTGCGGAGCCCGAAGCCGCGCCGCCGCCGCGCAAGCCGGCGCGTGACACCTCGATCCTGCGCGCCGGCCTGGCCAGGACGCGCGGCGGCTTCATCGCCAAGATCGGCGAGCTGTTCGCGGGCAAGAAGGAAGTCGACGCCGCCACCGTCGACCAGCTGGAGGAAGTCCTGCTCGGCGCCGACATCGGCGTGAAGACCTCGCAGAAGATCTTCGCCTCGGTGCGCGACGCGCTGTCCAAGGAGCAGCTCACCGACGCGTCGGCGATCTGGCAGCAGATCCGCGACAAGTCGACCGCCATCCTCGACACCGGCGCGCCGCCGCTCGACCTCGATCGCGCAAGGCCGTTCGTGCTGCTGGTCGTGGGCGTGAACGGCGTGGGCAAGACCACCACCATCGGCAAGCTGGCCGCCAAGTACACCAGCGCGGGCAAGAAGGTCCTGCTCGCCGCCGGCGACACCTTCCGCGCCGCCGCCACCGAGCAGCTCGAGATCTGGGGCCAGCGCACCGGCGTCCCGGTCGTACGCGGCAAGGACAACAGCGACCCGTCCTCGGTCATCTTCGAGGGGGTCAAGCGCGCCCAGGCGGAGGGCTTCGACATCCTCATCGCCGACACCGCCGGCCGCCTGCACACCAAGACCAACCTCATGGAGGAGCTGCAGAAGGTTCGCCGCGTCACCGACAAGGCCATGCCGGGCGCGCCCCACGAGACCTTCCTCGTGCTCGACTCCACCAACGGTCAGAACGCCATCCACCAGGCGCAGATGTTCAAGGAGGCCATGGGCCTCACCGGCATCGTGCTGACCAAGCTGGACGGCACCGCCAAGGGCGGCGTGATCCTGGGCATCTGCGACGAGCTCAAGATCCCGGTGCGTTACATCGGCATCGGCGAGAAGGTCGAAGACCTGCGCGAGTTCGACGCCGACGAGTTCGTGGCCGCGCTCTACGAGGACGCCGACCAGCCAGCCGCCGCGTAGTAAGATGCGGAGTCCTTGCGTCCGTCCGGTCAGCACGTCCAGCAGAAGGTGAACCGCGGGCTGGCCTGGATCGGCGCCGCGCAGACGCTGATCTCGGTGCTCGACATCGTGTCGGTGCTGCTCATCCTGCGCTTCTGGGTGTCGCGCGTCGACTTCGGCATCCAGAGCCTGGCCTACACGCTCTTCCCCGTACTCGACATCGCCACCGACCTGGGCGTGTCGTCGGCGCTCATCCAGCGCGACGACCACACGCCCGCCAAGCTGTCGACGGTGTTCTGGTTCAACGTCCTGCTGTCGCTGCTGCTGTTCGCGCTCCTGTGCGTGCTCGGGCCGCTCCTGGGCCGCTTCCACGGCCACCCCGTCATCGGCACGCTGCTCATCGCCTACGGCGCCAAGCTGATCCTGCAGAACGTCTACTCGATCCCGATGACGCTGATGAAGAAGCAGCTGCGCTTCCCCGAGCTGTCGGTGATCCGGGTGGTCTCCAACCTGGTCGAGGCGGGCGTCAAGATCCCCCTGGCCGCGCTCGGCTACACGCTGTGGTGCTTCACCCTGGCCGCGCTGTCGCGCGTGGTCGTCGTGGCCACGCTGTGCCAGGTGCGCCATCCGTGGCGGCCGCAGCTGGTGTTTCGCCCGCGTGAGGCCGCCGACTACGCCCGCTTCGGCCTGCGCACGTCGGCGAGCCAGATGCTCTACCACATCTACACCAACCTCGATTACCAGGTGGTCGGCTACTACTTCGGCGCCGCCGCGCTGGGCGTGTACAAGCTGGCCTACGAGATCGTGCTCGACCCGGTGAAGATCATCTCCAACGTGGTCACCGAGGTGGCCTTCCCCGCCTTCGCGCGCATGCGCCACGACGCCGCGCGTCTGACCGAGCAGTTCATCACCTTCACGCGCATGAACCTGGTCACGGTGCTGCCCTTCGTGGCCCTCATCCTGCTCGTCGTCGACGACTTCATCGCCGTGGCCATGGGCGCGCAGTGGGCGGGCGCCGCACCCGCCGCGCGTCTGCTCTGCCTGGTGGGCGTGCTGCGCGCGCTCAGCTTCCTCGGCCCGCCCCTGCTCGACGGCGTGGGCAAGCCGCAGCTGACCCTGCGCTACATGATCATCGCCGCGCTGGCGCTGACCGGCTGCTACATCGGCTTCGCCGAGGCATTCGGCGCGCGCCTCGGCTACCTGTCGGTGGCGCTGGCCTGGACGGTCGGCTACCCGGTCGCCTTCGTGGCCCTGACGTACATGACGCTCACGCAGCTGGGCCTGCGCGTGTCGACGCTGCTGCGCCGGATCTACGGCATCCCGGCGAGCGCTGCGCTCGCGACGATCGTCGCCTGGGCGGTCTCGTCGACCCTGCGCGGCGTCGTCCCGGTGCTGGCGCACATGGTCGTGACCATCGGCGTGCTGCTCACCGTGCTGGCGCTCTTGCTGGCCTACTGGCAAGACATCAGCCCGCGCAGCATCGGCAAGTCACTCTCGGGTAAGACCTAGCCGCACGCTGTCTGCCAAATCCGTACACATCACGAGCCGTTACGTCGTCGGACCGTCCGCCCGGCCGGCAAAGAACGTTCCTTTCATACCCATCGCAACCATCGCGACTCCGGACGCATCCAGTGAGAGCAAACTTTCGGTGAGCTCGACTGGATTGGGTCCGACATGCAGAAGCGAAACGCTTGGGGACGTCTCGATCATCGTGCGGTGGGGGTGACGCTCGCACTGGCGATAGCCCTGCTTCCAGCGGCCGCACACGCTGGCAAGCCGCCCGCCACCACCGTGACCGCGCACTCCGCCGTGCAGGCGGTTGGCAGCCGCGCCGCCGATCTCCGCATCTCCGATAGCCACGAGGACGCGTCGCTCTTGCAGGACCTGCCCACGACGCAGGAGCCCGAGCACAAGGCGCTCTCGCTCGGCCTCGCGGGTGGTGTGTTCGGCGTGCTCTACGGCTACACCTACCTGGCCTGGTACCTGCGCTCGGACGAATCGCCCACCTTCCAGGTGCACGAGGAGGGCTGGTTCGGCGTCGACACCTACGCGGGCGGCGCCGACAAGGTCGGTCATGCCTGGGGCAACTACGCGCTCGTGCGCGGCGTGAGCGGCATCCTCGAGTGGGGCGGCTGGAACCGCACCATGGCCCTGACCACGGCCACGGGCATGACCACGGCGTTCTTCGTCATGAGCGAGATCAAGGACGGCTACGCCGAGGACTACGGTTTCTCCTGGGGTGACGTGATCGCCAACGTCACGGGCGCGTCGCTGGGCGTGCTCATGGAGCTGTCGCCTTCGCTCGACCGCAGGTTCGACTTCCGCCTGGAGTACTTCCCGTCCAAGCCGTTCCGCGACGCGGTCTCGACCAAGGGCCCGTTCAACTCGCCCGAGGACTACACCGGCCAGCGCTTCTACCTGGCCTACCACCTGTCGACCATCGACTCGCTGCGCGAGAGCCGTCTGTTCGGCTGGAGCGAGTACGTGGACGTCGCGGTGGGTTTCCACGCCGCGCACTACAAGCCCGAGGACCAGGACACCGCCGATCACCAGCAGGAGCTGTTCATGGGCGTGTCGCTCAACCTGCAGCGCGTGGTCGACAAGGCCTTCGCGCCGCCGCCCGGCTCGAACCGCAAGCGCTCCACGGGCAGCCGCGCGCTCCACTACACCACCGAGATCGTGCAGATGCCCTTCACCTCGCTGCAGGTGGGCGGCGTCTCGCGCAGCATCCCCGACCCGAAGTCGGTGCCCACGCCCTGATTCTGTTACCCTGTCGCCGAGGCTGGAGCCGACTCACGTCGCACCCATGACCCCGCGCATCTCCGTCGTCATCCGCAGCTACAACCGCGTCGAGATGCTGTGTGAGCTGATCGAGCGGCTGCTCGCTCAGCACCACCGCGACTTCGAGATCGTGGTGGTCGAGCAGAGCACCGAGCGCTCGCCCGGGGCGGCCGCGCGGCTGGGCGCGCTCGCCCAGGACGGGCGTGTGCGCGTGCTCGAGCACCCGCCGCTGGGCGGTGCGCGCGCGCGCAACATCGGCGTGGCCGCCGCGCGCGGCGAGCTGGTGCTGCTGCTCGACGACGACGATCAGCCGGTCGGCGAGGACTTCCTCGCCACCATGGAGCAGGGCATGAGCGACCCGGCGTGCCTGGGCATCACCTGCCAGCACGTCTGGCCCGAGCTGGGCCCGCCCTCGCGCCTGTACTCCTGGCTGGCGCAGCACCGCTGCATGCGCTTCTCGACCCTGCTCGGCCTGCCGCTCGTCTACGCGCGTCATGATCAGCCGGTGCGTCCGGTCGACTACGTGCACGGCACGGGCGGCATGCTGCGGCGCGCCGCGGTCGACCGCTTCGGTGGCTGGGACGAGGACACGCCCATCGAGGACGAGACCTCGTTCGCCCTGCGCGCGGCCGAGCACAAGCGACCCGAGGAGTACTTCGCCTTCGACCCGTCGGCCCAGCTGTTGCGCAACCTCGACGCCAGCGGCGGCCTGGGCAAGCGCTTCCTGCGCCCGGGCGGCTTCTTCGTCAAGTTCATGACCTTCGTGCACCACATCCTGGCGCGCTACCGACCCTGGCGCGTGCGCCTGCTCTACCCGCTCTACGTGCTCGCGGGTGGGGTGTGGACGGCGTCGTGGATCTGGTACGACTCGCGCGCGCACGACACCGTGGTGCGCAAGCTGTGGGGCGTGTCGCTGTTCGTGGCCACGCTGCCGTGGCACGCGCTGCGCGCGGCGGCGCGCAAGTGAAGTAGGGAAAGCGGCGGCCCAGATCAACCGCCAGGTCGCCAGGGACGCCAGTTAGGACCTGCTCGTGCACTCCAGATCGGTCTGGTCTGGATGCGGACAAATCAAGACAACCGGGACCAGGTAATTCGGAGCTGGCGTCGTTGGCGACATGGCGGTCAATCCGCGGCGCGCGCGCTATTCCTTCTGCTGCCAGGTGTGCACGAGCACGCCGTCGGCATTCAGGGCGAACACCTCCATGCGTCCGTCCTTGTTGCGACCGAACGCAGGATCCGTGTGGATGGGCCCGCCCTCCGAGGTCCAGTCCATCCACGCGCCGCCCAGCTTCTTGGGCCAGCGGTGCCAGAGCGCGTTGTCGCTGCCGCGCGCGTACAGCTCGGAGCGCCCGTCGGCGAGCGTGGCCACGGCGATCTCGCCCGCCACGGTGCCGCCCAGGGTCTCGAACTTGCCCCACGGACCGTACTGCTTGCCCTGCCAGATGTGCCAGACCGCGTTGTCCATGCCGCGCACGAACACCTCGATGCGGCCGTCGGGCAGGCGGTACGAGGCCGGCGTGCCCTGGATCTGGCCGCCCATCGAGGCCCACTCGTTCCACTCGCCCTGCGGCTTCTTCTGCCACACGTGCCAGAGCGCGCCGTCGGCGCCGCGGGCGAACAGCTCCATGCGCCCGTCCTCGTGGTCGATGGCGCTGATCTCGCCCGTGGTCTTGCCGCCCAGCGAGGCCCAGTCGTTCCACTCGCCCATCGGCTTCTTGTGCCAGCGGCGCCACACCGAACCGTCGGCCGCACGCGCGAACACCTCGAGGCGTCCGTCGGTGTGCTCGACCGCGACCGGTGCGCCCTGGATCTGGCCGCCGAGCGACGTCCACGCGCCCCAGCGGCCGTCCTTGTCGTTCTGCCAGCTGGAGTACAGCTGGAAGTCGGCGGCGACCGCGAACACCTGCATCCGGCCGTCCTTGTTCTCGGCCGCGGCCAGCCGGGTCGTCCCGGTGCCGTCCATGAGCGTCCAGTCCGACCACTCGCCCATCGGCTTGAGCTGCCAGATGTGCTGGACCGCGCCCGTGGAGTTGCGGCAGAAGACTTCGAGGCGACCGTCGCGCTTCATGGCGACCGTCGGGGGACCGGCGAGACGTCCGCCCATGCTCTTCCAAGCACACCAGACCATGTGTTCCCCTCCCTGTCTGCCATCGTAACCCGGACCGCCCGGGCGCGAAAGATCAGGAAGCGGCCAGCCGGCGCAGCCCGTCAGCCAGGGCCACCCGGGGCAACCAGCCGAGCGCGACGCGCGCGCGCGTACCGTCGAGCAGGTAGCGCATCTGCTCGTTCTCGCGGTAGGGCATGTCGCCCACGCCCAGCAGCGCCACGGCGGCCTCGCCACCGACGAGGAGCGCGAGCGTGCGCGCGACCTCGGCGATGCTGCTCTCGACGCCGGTGCCGCCGTTGTAGAGCCCTGCCGAGGCCGCCTCGACCAGGGCCGCGCGCACCAGCGCGACCACGTCGTCGACGTGCACGAAGTCGCGCGTCTGCTCGCCCGGGGTCATGGCGAAGCGCCGGCCCGCGCGCAGCGTCGCCAGCAAGGTGGGCAGGAGCATCGTGCCGGCCTGGCCCGGGCCGTAGACCACGGCCAGGCGCAGCACGGCGATCATCACGCCCGCGTCGGCCGCGGCGTCGGCGAGCGCACGCTCACCGCGCAGCTTGGCCAGCGCGTAGGGCGAGCGCGGATCGGGCGCCTGGTCCTCGCGGAAGGGCACCGCGTTGGGGCCGTAGACCTCGCCCGAGCTGAGGTAGACGAAGCGGCCGCCCGGCCGCACGTGCGCGAGCGCCGCGAGCGGCGCGCTCACATGCTCGGCCTCGAGCGCCGCGGCGTCGCTGGAACGGTGGCCGGCCGCCCACACCACCGCGTCGTAGCTGCCGCTCGGGCCGGCGCGCCCGAATGCTTCTGCGCCTGAAAGCGCGTCGACCAGGCGTGCGCCGATGAAGCCGTGCCCGCCCGCCACGCCCACACGCGGCGCCATCATGTGACCAGGAGCTCGCGGTACCAGCCCACGGTGTGGCGCAGGCCGTCCGCGAGGCCGTGGCGCGGCATCCAGCCCAGGCGCTCGCGCGCCTTGCCCGAGGCCAGGAACTGCGCCTTGATCTCGTGGGTCGCCTGGTTGCGCACGTCGAGCTCGAGGTCCGCGCGTCCCGTCGCCGCCAGCACCTGCCGCGCCATGTCGAGGACGCTCATGGGTTTCTCGTCGGAGAAGTTGAACGCCTCGCCGGCCACGTCGGCACGGTGCATCTGCTCGGCGACGTCGAGGTAGGCGGCCACCGCGTCACCCACGTACACGTAGTCGCGCACGAACGAGCCGTCGGAGCGGATCACCGGGCGCTCGTTGCGCAGCGCCGAGCGGATCGTCCCCGGCACGATGCGGTTCCAGTTGAGATCGCCGGGGCCGAACAGGTTGCCGCAGCGGGTCACGCAGACGGGCAGCTGGTAGGTCTCGAAGTAGCTGCGCGCGATCAGATCGGTGCAGCTCTTGGAACAGTCGTACGGGAAGCGACCCTCGAGCGGCGAGGCCTCGGTGCAGGGCAGCTCGGGCTGATCGCCGTAGGCCTTGTCCGAGCTGGCCACGACCACGCGCTCGACCTTGCGCGCGTTGCGCCGGCAGGCCTCGAGCAGCTGGTAGGTGCCGCGCACGTTCGACTCCCAGGTCGACAGCGGGTTGCGACTGGCGGTGCCCACGATGGCCTGCGCGGCCAGGTGCAGCACGATCTCGATCTCGTGCTCGTTCAGGGCCCGCTCGAGCAGCAGGTAGTCCTCGAGCGCGCCGTTCACGATGGTGACGCGGCGGTCGAGGCCGTGGCGGTAGAAGTAGCTGCCCGGCACCTGGTCGCGCACCAGGCAGACCACCTGCGCGCCACGCGCGAGCAGCTCGGCGACCATGTGGCTACCGAGCAGACCGGTGCCGCCGGTGACGAAGACCGGTCGATCGGTCCACCACGTCATCGCCAGCTCCGCCACGGCGCGCGCCCGCCGTTCCAGTCGTGCTCGAGGCGCACCAGATCGCGGTAGGTGTCCATGCACTGCCAGTAGCCGTGGTGCTGGTGCACCATCAGCTGGCCGTCGGCGGCCAGGCGCTCGAGCGGCTCGCGCTCGAGCGTGCAGGCATCGTCGGCCGACAGGTACTCGAGCGCAGCGCGCTCGAACACGAAGAAGCCGCCATTGATGTAGCGGCCGGCGTCGAGCGGCTTCTCGTCGAAGCGCGACACCTGCACGCCCTCGCTGACCAGCTCGCCGAAGCGGCCGGGCGGACGCACGCCCGTGACCGTGGCCAGCTTGCCGTGGCTCCGGTGGAAGGCCAGCAGCTGCTCGAGATTCACGTCGGAGAGGCCGTCGCCGTAGGTGAGCATGAAGCGGTCGTGCTCGAGGTAGCGGCTGACCCGCTTGAGGCGCGCGCCCGTCATCGCGGCCTCGCCGGTGTCGGCGCAGGTGACGCGCCAGTCGGCCGCCTGGGCGTTGTGCAGCTCGAGCCGCCCGGGCGCCGAGAGATCGACGGTGAAGTCGGCGGACAGCGCGGCGAAGTCGAGGAAGTAGCGCTTGATGACGTCGCCCATGTAGCCCAGGCAGAGGACGAAGTCCTTGTGGCCGTGGCCGGCGTAGTAGCTCATGAGGTGCCAGAGGATGGGCCGGCCGGCCACCTCGATCATGGGCTTGGGCTTGCGCTCGGTCTGCTCGCGGAAGCGCGTGCCCTGCCCGCCACAGAGGATGACCACGGGAATCTTCTCACTCATGTTGGCTACGTCCTCGCCTGCAAGAGCTCGTCGTAGACGGCTTCCACGGCGCTGCGGTTGGCCTGGATCGAGTACGAGCTGGCCATCTTGGCCCGTCCGGCCGCGCCCATGGCGCGCGCGCCAGGCCGGTCGGCGGCCAGGCTGACCAGGTGGCGCGCCAGCCCGGCCGGGTCGCCCTCGTCGGCGAGCAGGCCGGTCGTGCCGTGCTCGATCTGCTCGGGAATGCCCGCGTGGCGGGTCGAGATCACCGGCAGGCGCGCCGCGCCCGCCTCGCAGATCACGGTCGGCGTGCCCTCCTGGTCGCCGCTCGCCGAGGTCCTGGATGGCACCAGCAGCACGTCGGCCTCGCTCATGGCGTGCGGCACCGGGCTGGCGGGATCCGGCCAGGCCATGTCCAGGCGCAGCTCGCGCGCGACTTCCATGATGCGCGGCTTGAGCTCGTCGTTCGTGCCCAGCAGGGTGAGGCGCACGTCGACGCCGGCGTCACGCGCGAGCGCGCAGGCGCGCACGCCGTCCTCGAAGCCCTTCTTCTCCACCTCGCGCCCGACCATGAGCACGCGCAGCGGCCCGTCGTCGCGCGCGGGCGGGCGCGGCAGGTCGAAGCGCGCCAGATCGACGCCCAGCGGCACGACGCGAATCTTGTCGGCGGGGCAGCCCTGCGCGACCAGCGCGTCGCGCATGTGCTTGGACAGCACCAGGAAGCGGTCGCCGCGCCGGAACAGCTTTCCCGACAGCAACCAGTAGTGCCAGTAGTAGGGGTAGAAGCGGTCGCGCGAGCCGCGCAGGGTCACATCGTGGCCGTAGAACGACGTGACCAGGGGCAGGCCCAGGCGGCGCGCGGCGTACAGGCCGTGCACGCCGGTCTGGCCCAGGTGCGCGTGGATGAGCTTGACGCTGCGCGCCCAGCGGAAGAAGCGCGGCGACCAGGTGGTCGCGCGGTACAGATGGGCCTCCGCGCCGCCCAGCGGCAGGCTGCGCAGCGCGGTCACGTCGGTCCACGGGAAGGCCTCGGGCATGATGCGCTCGAGCGCGAACACGCTGACCGCGTAGCGCTCGATCGACCGCAGCTGGGTATAGATGAAGGTCTCCGAGCGGCGCAGGAAGTAGTGCCGCAGAAGGCCTATCGTGGCGGCGGGCCCATCGGGCATGCGCGCGGGGTTATGCCAGAGTTCCGGGGCATTTCCTAGCCAGGCCACTACGCCGGAACCACGCCGCGCAGCACCGCGGCCACCCGATCGGCGGCCACGGTCCAGGAGAAGTCGCGCAGCGCCGACTGGCGCAGCGCCTCGCGGTCGATGGGC
>OBEQ012692748.1_pt1 | contig 10701 bp, 11 predicted proteins | sample 1670901 | NCBI WGS metagenome assembly OBEQ01 (sample SAMEA104232315, study PRJEB22302) | groundwater metagenome | biome: forest; feature: aquifer; material: groundwater | place: USA | collected 2011-08-07 | depth 5.4 m | reverse complement strand
GGTTGGGCTTTGAAACCAAAGCGAAGTCGAAACCGTTCTCGGTTGCGTGCAATGGCTGGATCCCGAAACTGCGTTTCATGCCGCAGCCGCAGGTCTCCGCCCCATTTGACCGTATCCAACCAGCTACCGCCGGCCATCTTCTTGACAACGTCCTTAGTGTCCTCCTCCCGCATCTTGGAGGCGGGGCCGGAATCTTTCGCCATCTCGTTGCGAACATCCTGCGCCTCTTCGCTGCTGAGGATCCCTTTTTCGACCAATTTGTTCAGCAGCGCGTCCGTCTCGGACGCCGCCGCCGGTCTCGGGCAGGCAACCAACCACCCCCTAAGAGGAGTGCGAACCATGCGTTTCGTCTCATCTGAACGGTCTCCTTTTGAATTGAACGATATTTTCTGGATTACGCTGCGGTTAAAATCTGCGGATTCAGCACCCCCAGAGGACCCCGGCTGATCGCAATGAGTTCCCGCGCCACGCGCCGCAGCGTGCTGCGGCAATAGCCGAGATCCTCCTCCGACAACCGTTCTTGGCTCTCCAGATAATGCAGCAGCGCCTGCAGGGCTTTCATCTGATTCCGGATCTCCTGAACCGTCTTTTCTGCTTCGTGCATTTGACACCTCCTCGTGTTTTTTCTCTGTTTATTCACGAGCAGAGTTTATCCGACGGAGGTCAGGAATCGATGAGCGCAGTGTAAGACTTCTGTAAGTTGGAAAAACGGACTAGAAAAGGGGGAGAATCAAGGTGAAACGGGAACCATGACCCAGCCGGCTCTCGGCCTGAACAGAACCACCGTGGGCCTCAGCGACATGCTTGACGATGGAGAGTCCCAGGCCGGTGCCGCCGGTCTCACGAGAGCGGGCCTTGTCGACCCGATAGAATCGCTCGAAGATGCGGGGCAAATCTTCCAGAGGGATGCCGATCCCCTTATCCTCTACTTCGATGTGGAGATAGCGGCTGACTTCAGAAGCCCTCACGAGGACTTGGCCGCCGGGCCGGTTGTATTTAACCGCGTTCTCCAATAAGTTACCGACCGCCTGGGCCAGTTGACTCCGGTCTGCATGCACGGTTTGATTTTGCGGGACATTCTCCAATTTCAACGACACCTGCCGTTCCTTGGCCAGCACCCGCTGCCGGGCTAGTTCCTCTTCCAGGAATATCCGGACCGAAACGGGCTCTTTTCTCAAAACCACCTGTTTGGATTCCACTTGCGCAAGCGTGAGCAAATCTTCCACAAGCCGGTGAAGGCGCCCGGTTTCCTCCGAAATCGATTCAAGAAAAAGCCTGCCCTGGTCCGCGTCCTTTAACGCGCCGTCCAACAAAGTCTCCACGGCGCCCCGGATAGCCGTCAGCGGGGTCTTCAGTTCGTGAGAAACGTTGGCGACGAACTCGGTCCGGATCCGCTCGAGCCGTTTCAAGTCGGTGATGTCATAAAGAACCAACAAGACGCCGGAACCTTGAACCCCTTCCGGCGCGCACCGACAGGGGGTTCCGTGAACCTGCAGGTGGCGCTCTGACGGACTGTACAACGTCATATCCCGAACCCGCGATTGCCCGGTCTTCAGGATCTGCTGCACAAGCTCCTGCAAATCGGGCTGCCTCATCAACTCAGCGAACGATCGACCCTGGCTGGTCCCCGCCCCCATCCGAAAGATCTGGCGGGCCGCTTCATTGACCAAAAGCAGTTCGCCGCCAGGCCCCACCAGCATGACCCCTTCGCTCATGCTCTGGAGGATTCCTTCCATCTGGCTGCGGCTCGCCTCTAATTCCTGGATCTTCGCCTGAAGCTGCCCGGCCATCGCATTGAAGGCGCTCCCCAGTTGCCCCACCTCATCACGGCTCGTCACGGCAACCCTCGCCGCCAATTCCCCCTGGGCAAAACGGCGGGCAGTGTCTGCCATCGCGGTGAGCGGTCGGACAATCCGGCGGACCACAAACGAACTGACCAGGATAACTCCGATGACGGCAAGCACCAACCAGACCATCGGCTACTCCTCGTCCGGCATCTGGAAACGGTATCCGGCCCCGGTCACGGTCAGGATCCGCTTACCTTCCGTCCCCAGCTTCTGGCGCAGCTGGCTCACATGGAGATCGACCGTCCGGCTTTGTATCTCCATCGCCTGATCGTATCCCCACACCTGCTCCAGCAGGGCTTCCCTGGACATTACCCGGCCCTGCTTCTCAACGAGCGTCCTCAGCAGATCGAATTCCTTCGGGGTGAGAGTTACCGGTTTCTGTTTCAATTTCACGACCCGCCGCTCCCAATCCACTTCCAGATTCCCACAGCGCCAGACCACGTACAGCTCCGCCCTTTTCGACCTCCGGAGCACCGCCTTGACGCGCGCGAGAAGTTCGCGGGGGCTGAACGGCTTGGGAACGTAATCGTCGGCGCCCAACTCCAGGCCGACCACCCGGTCCGTTTCCTGGGTTTTCGCGGTAAGCATAATTACCGGCAGATGCGCGGTCTTGGGATCCGCCCTCAACTGCCGGCAGACTTCCAACCCATCTACTTTCGGGAGCATCAGGTCCAAAACAACGAGATCCGGCAGCTCGCGCCGGATCTTCTCCAATGCTTCCTCTCCATCCTTGGCGACACTGACCTGGTATCCCTCTTTTTCCAGGTTGTACGCCGCAACCTTGGCAATGTTTTTCTCGTCTTCGACCACCAAAATCCTAGACCGCTGCATCGGACTCCTTTGTCGGCGTCTATCATACACCAAGGCGGTTTCGAACCCAAAGGGTTCAACCGGAGAGGAGGGATGCTCTGAAGATAGGGAAGCGTTGCGGGAGAAAAACGGGTCGCTGGCTGGATGACTTTAGAACCTGCTTCAAGCGGCCCAGGTTACCTCCCTTCCATTTCACTTTCTAATAGGTCAAAGTCTGGAACTGTGGTAACTCTTGCCGCTTTCTTTTCATTTCGAATGGAGTGCAGAATAAAAACCCCAAGTATCACCGCAAGAACGGCGGATGAGCCAACCGTGCCAAAGTCAAGGCCGCCTTTTACATGCGGTTTCGTTAACAAATCGCCCATTGTGACCCCAAACGGACGGGTGAGAACAAACGCTGCCCAAAACAACAGGACTTTTGAAATTCGGGAATAAAAATGGGCTATGACTGTCAGCCCGATTAAGCTGGAAATGAGAAGCGCCCCTCCGCCAAATCCGAGACCGGAGCTATCGGCCAAGAAGTCACCGAGGGCTGTCCCCAATGTGTTGGAAAAAAGAATGGTAATCCAATAGAGCAATTCGACTTTAAACGTTTTGATATTTACAACCGAGAGATCGCGCACGCTAAAACGCCAGAATGTCAAAGTAGCCAGCAGAATGGTAAGTAAGATGACCGTGCCTTTCACGTAGCCAAGCCCTAGGGTCCGATCCATATAATCCGACATGGTTGTTCCGGCAGTGCTGGTAGAGAGAATGACGGCCCAATAGAGAAATGGGTGATGTTTTCTTGAACCAAGTTGAGCAATAAGAGTAACGAAAAAGAAACTGATTAAAATAAGAGAACTCAGAGCATAACCGATATGCAAGGTCATCGATAAAAGGTCCCCCGCCGTTTCACCCAAAGTGGTCGCGCATATCTTCATGATCCAAAAATAGAAGGTGATTTTCGGGAGTTTGCTCATCAGTTAATTATTTGGAGGTACCGTAGATCATAAAATATCGGCATGACTAGGCCAGTGGCTCTACGATTTATTCAACAGTTTGGTTCTTTTCTTGAAAAACCGGACGATCAGGTACCAAGCGAAGCCGATTGCAAAAACAGACACCCACAAACCATCCAGAGAAAAATGGCCCCATACGATACGGTCCTCCAGCATATCGAGGACCGTAAACAGCACAATTGTCATAAAAACAGTGGAATATTCACTCCCGATGCCAGCCAATAAGTTAAAGGGCCGGTTCGATTGCTTCCAGTTTTTGAACTTCGGAAAGAATGCCGGCGTACGCGCGGCCCACACCAGATACTCTTTGCCAAACTTTCTCCTTAGGAATTCTTCCTCTGCAAACATGATTCTTTCGTAATAAAGACAGAAAATCAAAACGGCAATGACAGTGAACCAGCAGGATCTTACCGAGGTCACGATGCCAAACCAAATAATAAAATTCCCAAAATAAAGAGGGTGTCTTAAGATTGAATACATTCCGGTGGTATTAAGAGCGTCCGCAACCTGGCCTTTAGTGTTTCTCCCGGAAGTCCCTCTAGGAACGGAGGAGACCGTATAAACCCGAATCCCTATGCCAATGAACGAGATGGCCAAACAAACTAGCTCCCATATTTTGTCGAAAAACCTGTTGTAATAAACACCTTTAAAATTTCTTAGAGCAATTACGGCAAGACCTAGCATGAGGAGCGGCAGATAGCTCCTCCAGCGAAAGAGCCAATTCCCAGAACTCTCGAATTCTTCTCTTAGAGACATGGCCTTAGAAGCATAGATTGATTCTATTTGTAACGAAACAAAATAACCACTTGAAAACACCACACTAACATTCTTGAGGTTCCAAAGAGATGAGAAAGCCCCGATTCATCATCTGAATCGGGGCTTTTGGCCTCTCTGTTGCGGCCTTAAGAGAGGAAAAGCTGGGGTCCCTGACAGGTCACGGACAAGGAAACCTCTCTGAATACAGCTTATGATAACACTGGGAATGAACCCGGCATTTCCGGAAACGGTACCTATTTTATCATAGTGGGATAGGCAGCTCACTATTCCCTTTTCGCCTCATTCGGACCAAGTCCGGCACGAGGTTCACCCACGGCAAAAAAGTCGCTTAGGCTGGCGGCGGAGGCCGCGTGGCGCAGCAAGGGGGTGACCCCGAATATCTCCTGCAACGTGCGCAGCAGCGAACTGTGAGAATAATGGACCGAATTTGAATAATTCACCTTGGCCAAGGGCGATAATACGATCAACCCGATTGGACCATCTATCGTTTTTCCGGAGGCGTCCGTGCCCTCTCCCTCATCCCAAGTGATGAAGAGAACCCCTCCGTTCTTATAGGCCTGGGAGCTCAAAATTTGAGGCACGATATTCTTCAACCAGTTGTCCGCCGTTTCTTGGCGGCTGACTTTCCCTGAGCAGGTATCGTGCATGTCATTACAAAGATTGGGAACGATAAAATTGTACCTTGCTACGGCGTTGTTCGCCAAATCGTTGGCCAGCTCATGAAACGGCCGTACATGCGCGATGCAGTAAGCTGAGCTCGAACGGTTATTGTCCGTCACATCCTGAAAAAAGATGAACGGATTGTGCTTGGGAGCGTATTTACCGACGCATGAGAGAGGACAGTCCGTCCCGGAGATATCCTCCTGATACGTTTTCCAGGAGATCCCGGCATGATTCAAATAGGTGACAAGGTGGCGGGTCGATTTACTGCTGTTGGATGCAGAGGGGTCATTGTCCGTTGTAAGGCCGAGATTGTCTCCGGCTTCCAGCCATATATAGTTGGGTTCACTGGGATGCGACCTGGGGGGATTATAATATTGCTTCGCATATCCTCCCATGGGAATGAGCGTCTTCCATAGATACGGCATGTTCGAAGGCGTGATATCAGACCAGTTGGCGTTCTCCTCCACGATAATAAACACGGTTTTAATGGCTGAAAGGGGCGATGGACCGGTGCCTGGTCGGGCCTCCGCGCGAGTATCGCCGGCAAAGAAACTACCTACAAAGCATGCAGCCAGGGAGATGAATAGAATGAAAGTTGAAATTGTTTTTTTCATCTTGCGCTCAGTTCATTTTCACACAATTCTCAGGGCTGTTCGGATGGCAAAACCTGTCAGACTGCCTGGCAGCAGCACCCGGTCTCGCCCAAGGGCATTGCTGGAACAGCAAGAACCTTTCGATCTACTCCCGCTGAACTTCTTACCGGCGGGGCTTTCGGCCTCTCTAATGCAACCTTAAGAGAGGAAAAGCTGGGGTCTGGACAAGGGACTCGAACTGTAAGCTTAAATCCACTTTAACTCATTTAACTGTATTGAGTTATATTTACTCCCTGACAGTAGCCTCTCTGAGCGTTTAAATTCGTCTAGCCTGGGGCCGTGACAAGTCAGAAGGAGAACTGGAAGTGAGGTTCTAGGTGATATTCTTTGAACGCGTTCCGCTTATTTTCGACGCCAGTCTGCACCATCCTAACGAAGCCGATCGAAGAAAAGCGTAAATGATGACTCCACAGAGACCTAATAGGATCCCTGATTCGATGAGAGCGACAATAACGGGATGTCTTGCAGGTTTCAACAAGTGAGGTATGCTTGCCATCGAAAAAGTCACCTTTTGAGAAAACAAAGGATTATTCGCGATGATCACCACGGCAAAGATTTCCAAAAGGTAAACGACAATAGAACCTGCTACAAAAACGTAGAGGCAGAATAAAAAAATCGTCCATGTAGAACGTATTCTAATCTGGATTATGCGTATACTGGTAAGGTATATGTCATGGGATTCTATGCTAGAGGAAGTCCTTTTTCTGTTGGTCTAGTCTTCTAGATTAGGTTAGGATTATCTTTCATGATTAAAGTCTACCAAAACGATGTCTTCTTCAGCTTATGGAGAACTAAAACTCCGCTTGGATGGATCCTTCAAATTGATCTACATCAGGCAAATGAATCAGATCCACATGTCGCCACCCTAAACGGGTGCTCACGTGGTCCCACGGTAGGGGAATCTTGATCCCTACCCCCACCTCATTTCGAATCCCTCGGCCCTCTTGCAAATCATAAATATACTCATTCAGGGCATACAATCCAAACGGATTTGAAAAGCGATGATCCCATGGCAAGGGAATATCAAACATGCTGCGAATTTTCCATTCCGGGTGGGGCTTCTCTGGAAACAACTGCAGGGTTTTCTCGTGGGAGTGATTCTTTTCCAAGAAGCTACTTTCCGTGCTGAACCACCGCTCATAAAATCCATGCTCTACGTGAAACCACCGCAGAGGTTTTAAGTAAACAGCACAGTCCTCCGGAATCCACGCAAAAGGTTTTACGCCAGCTTCAGCTCCCAATTCCAAATGAGACCACTTGGAAACATCCAGGTCTCTTCGAGCTTCCACATAAGGTGCAACCCGCCACCAGCTTTCCTTCGGAGCCAACTCCAGATCGAGATTCTCAAAAACTTCACTTGGAATCTCATCCTTGGACCGAAGACTCGCCCGCCCCCCTTGCGTCCAACGTAATGTCGGACGATCTGCCCAGGCTTGCATAGTTAACAGAAAACATGAAAGACCGACTGACAAGAATGCTGTCATTCTCGTGAGGTGACGAAGAGGGATGCTTAACGTTCTCGGCTTAACTATCTCATCCGAATCAAGATTTTGAATCATTCTCAGCAGAGGTCTCTGCGACCTGTTTTGGGACAGCGGGCTTATCTTGTTCTGTGTCTTGCTCCCTTTCTTTGAGCGCCTTCTTGAACTCGTAAATCGACTTTCCTAACGATTTGGCAATCTCGGGCAACTTCTGGCCGCCAAAAAGAAGCAGGACAACAAACAGAATAAGTAACAACTCTGGAAATCCTATATCACCCATCTTCTCGCCTCTCTAACCATTTATTAGTGTGAATGTAACCTGTCCCAAAAACTAGACTGGAATCGGGTTTAGGTTTTTCGGGGTCAGGTCAATCCTTTCTTTCCTCCGGGGAACCCTCAAACCACTCCTGCTGAAGGCTAAGCATAGAACCAGCGAACCGCTCATGACGAAGTTTCTCAGATTCATTCTCATCCGTCACTGATGGGATAAACCCGGAAAATGGAAAGGGTTGCTTGGGTTATTCAAGGTCTCTACTTTGAAATTTCCTTAAAAAATAATTCGCGGCCAAACCTAGTATTGCGAAATCATCCAGATACCCGATGACCGGCAAGTAATCTGGGATTAAATCGAAGGGACAAATCAGGTAAAACAAAGCCCCATACGCTACCAACTTATCAACAGAAACAATCTCTTTTGAACGAATCGCTCGAAGAAGGGTCGCTATTCTTGAAGACCACTCATCACTTAAACTCTTAAACTTGGATATCTTTTTCAGATTCTCATCTACTTGCGCTTTCCTTACCTCACTGGCGCCGATCTGAGATAGACCAACAATCAAACGTTCTTCGTCCGTGCCTTTGGCATGATTAAGGAAATCTTTGGATAATCCGAGGTTCCGAATAACGGCTTGAAAAGGCCCTACTTCGTTCTTTTCAATGATTTCCTTCACGGTAGCTGATTCTATCGTCAGGATGCCTCCGCCCACCAACTCGTAAACGGCATCCTCTATTGCCCTGCTGTAGATTCTTGGGATCTCTGTACTAGGAGGCTTGTTCATCCAACGCCGCACAGTCATGTTGGAGATACTAAGTCTCTCGGCCAATTGCTCAGGAGAGAAATCTGCCTCCTCCAGCAAGGTTAACAAATGTGAACTTTTCATGCGCAAATGTTACCAAGCGAAATCTCGCTTGTCAAGTTTTCCACCGATCCTCAAAAGATGGACAAGGTAAACTAGGAGACCGCATAGTTTGACCTGATGACTTCGGAGAAAAACACGCGCGGGTTTGGTTGGCCTTATCGGACGATGGCGGAAACGGAAATCCCGAAACTTTACAACGCAAAACGATCGCGCATCCCTTGAGGTTTCAAAGAGATGAAAAAGCCCCGATTCACCATCTGAACCGGGGCTTTGAACCTCTCTGTTGCGACCTTAAGAGAGGAAAAGCTGGGGTCCCTGAGAGGTCGCACACGAGGAGACCTCTCTTCCCTGCCGAAATCGAACCCGGCACTTCCGGAAATGGTACCTAAACACTGGATGGCCTCTTTCTATAAGTGGCCGGAATAACGATAAGATGTACCGCGTGATTCCCCCAATATTCAGATGAGAGGCGATGTGAAGAATTTTCATTGCTTAGGCCTTGAATGGACGCCAACGTAAAACGCTACTTATCATTGGAAAAAACTCAACATCCGTAAACATATCCAGTCCCAACAGCAACAGAACGATGGCTGTGCAAATCACATATATCCAATGACGTTTAATCGAAACGAAATAGAACCATGTCATAACCAACCGCAAAAAAGGTATTGTGAGCAACACTGCAAGACCCAGGTCGACCAGAAAACAATACCAAAAATCAGGTGAACCAAACCGATGAAGGTCAGCCTCAAGAAATCTGGGAATACTGACAGCGCGGATTCTGTATTCGACAGCCACCTGTCCTGTTAGTCCACCAACAACTAACCCAGCTATTATGAGACCAGCACTTATAAACATGCCTCTCATGAGAATAGCGCTTAGCAAAGGTTCCATGTCAAACTTAGAAAGCCACTTTACTCGAGCAACGTCCCTCATTGGACAATAGTCATCCCATAATAGATCATCTGTGCACCCAAAAAGCTCAGGATACATAGGAATATGACGCGGAGGGCCTGACTTTTTAGCTGTGGGAGTAATGTAGCTCCAAAGAATGCACCAGGAAGTATTCCCAAAATTACTGGAACCGTCAATTTCATGTTGACTAACCCCCCTTCAAGATAGACGCCAATGCTCTCCAGGGCAATCACTCCCATCATCAGATTGCTCATCGTAAAAGCAACTTTTGTTGGAAAACCCATCACTAAATCAATAACTAAAACTGTAAAAACACTACCCCCTCCACCAAACAATCCGGCAATAAGCCCCACTCCAAACATGCAGAGGCCACCCACATAGGGGTGCTTAGCCTTATAAGTAATAGTCTTACCAGCGGAAAAATCATAGTAACTACCTACTAACATGGTCTCTTTGTTAGTAACCATCTTCGTAAGATCAGACGCTGATAACTCTCGGCGTTTCCATATTTGCCATAACATAACCCAGGAGAACAGCAGAACAAAGCCCAAGAACACAGATAGGAAGCGACGACTCGTCATCTCTGCTAACGTTGCACCAACTAAAGCACCCACAATAGCGAAAATCTCTAGGAAGGAACTTGCCTTAAGGTTGGGCAGATGACGTCGAAGGAAACTTGGCGAAGCAGCGTTCGAGATCACAACGGTGGAGATTGCACTGACGGCAATAGCCTCTCTAATATCAACTCCAAACACAACCAGGATGGGAGTCAAAATCAATCCGCCTCCTATCCCATCCAAGGCACCAACAAAACCACCGGCAATCGACACCCAGAAGAGAATCCCGAATGGCACAAAAAAAATCCTTTTTCTAAAATCTACTAACTTACTTGTGGGTTAAACGGCAACCACTCTCCAAAGAATCATAGTTTACCTCAGAACTTCACAAGTGGGGTTATCGGACTCTACAGAGGTCATATCATGTCGCACACAAGGGAACCCTCTCTAATCTGGCGGTATTATACACCCTGCCCCAAACAGGCCACCTTTTGAACCCTAACCATGAGAGTGAGTCCAATGGTGATCCATGCGACTCGGCAGAATATACAACATTGGGAGTAAAGCGTAGAGGATTAGACCCACTGTGGGGTTAAACAAAGCTATGAGAACCGCGCAAGTGTATATGACGACTCCCATCAAGATTCGCCTCTTTCCCTTTCGCACCAGTTCCGGCTCAATATCGCGACCGACGAGATGATGACCACGGGTTGCATACCACCACTGCAAATAGAGCATCAGCCCAATCGCAATGATATTGCATCCGAAGACCATCACTGCCAATCGGTGCGTCGGATAGTCTCCCAGCAGGTCCGTCGAGAACGGCACCAATACGATAAACATAAGGAAAAGAAGATT
>OBEQ012976126.1_pt1 | contig 10704 bp, 13 predicted proteins | sample 1670901 | NCBI WGS metagenome assembly OBEQ01 (sample SAMEA104232315, study PRJEB22302) | groundwater metagenome | biome: forest; feature: aquifer; material: groundwater | place: USA | collected 2011-08-07 | depth 5.4 m | reverse complement strand
CGGGGGCTCGAGGGCCATCTCGGCGACATGGACTTCAAGGTCTGCGGCATGGCGCAGGGCGTGACGGCGCTGCAGATGGACATCAAGATCGGCGGCATCACGGCCCAGCTCATGGAAAAGGCCCTGGCGCAGGCGCGCGACGGGCGGATGCATATCCTCGAACGGATGCGCACGGCCCTCACGGCGCCGCGGACGCAGATGTCCCCGTACGCGCCCCGGATCTACACCATCAAGATCAAGCCGGAGAAGATTCGCGAGGTGATCGGCCCGGGCGGGAAAGTCATCCGAGACATCGTGGCCACCTGCGGCGTGAAGATGGACGTGCAGGACGACGGCACGGTCACCATCGCGTCGAGCGACGAGGCTTCCGCGCAGAAGGCGATCACCCGGGTGAACCAGATCACCGAAGAAGTCGAGATCGGCAGGCTCTACATGGGCAAGGTCCGGAAGATCATGGACTTCGGCGCGTTCGTCGAGGTGCTGCCCGGCGTGGACGGGCTCGTGCATATCTCGCAACTGGCCCATCATCGCGTGAATGCCGTGACGGATGAAGTCAAGGAAGGGGACGAGTTTCTCGTGAAGGGGCTCGATGTGGACCGGCAGGGCAAGATCCGGCTCAGCCGCAAAGAAGCCATGCCGGACCCCAAGGCGTCGGAGCATTCCTAAAGGAGCGGCGCCGCGATGTTCCGCAAGGAAGTGCTCGACAACGGCCTGCGCGTCATCACCGAGAAGATCCCTTCGGTGCGGTCGGTCTCGATCGGCATCTGGGTGGATGTCGGCTCGCGGGACGAGCAAGCCGGCGAGGAAGGCCTCTCGCACTTCATCGAGCATATGGTCTTCAAGGGCACGCGCCGCCGCACGGCCGAGGCCATTTCGCGGGAGATCGACGCGCTCGGCGGCGAGCTCAACGCCTTCACCTCGCGGGAAGGCACCACGTTCTACGCGAAGGTGCTGGACGCTCATGCCGGCCAGGGGATCGATCTGCTGGCGGACATCTTCCATCACTCCCGGTTCGACGCCAGGGAAGTGGCCAAAGAGAAGCAGGTCGTGCTGGAGGAGATCCGCATGGTCGAGGACGACCCGGAGGACTACCTGCACGACCTGCACACGAAAAACGCCTTCCGGACCCATCCGCTGGGACGGCCGATCCTGGGCGAGGTCGCCACGATTCAGGCCCTCCGGCGATCCCAAGTGCTGGCCTTTCGGAACCGCCACTATCGGCCCTCCCAGGTCGTGATCTCGGTGGCGGGAAATTTTTCCTTCGGGCCGGTGCTCAAACAGTTGACGTCCGCGTTCGGCGGGCCGTGGGGGCGGGGCCCGGCCTCCAGCCGGCGGATTCCCCCGACGATCGCGCGTGGAGTCCGCGTCCGGCCGAAGCCGCTGGAACAGGCCCACGTGTGTTTCGGCATGAAGGGCCTGTCCCACGGCGATAAGGACCGTTACGGCGCGTATGCCCTGAACGCGATCCTGGGCGGGGGCGTCAGTTCCCGGCTGTTCCAGGAAGTGCGGGAGAAGCGAGGCCTGGCCTACTCCATTTATTCCTCGGTGCTGTGCTTCACGGACAGCGGGCTGCTGACGGTCTACGCCGGTGTGCGGCCGGATGTGGCGCCCCGCGTGATGAGGCTCGTGCTGGGCGAGCTGCGCCGGCTGCAGGCCAAGCCGGTCGGGCGCGCCGAGCTGGCGCGGGCCAAGAGCCAGTTGAAGGGCAATCTCATGCTGGGGCTCGAGAGCACCAGCAGCCGCATGAGCAAGCTGGCCAAGGACGAGATCCACTTCGGCCGCCATATCCCGCTCAGGGAAATCATGACGGATATCGACGCGGTCTCGGAGGGCCAGCTCTGGCGGCTCAGCCGGGATCTGTTCGATGACCGGTATCTGACCGTGACCGCGTTGGGGCCTCTCAAGAAGGGGGACGTCGAACGCGTCATGCAGTGAGCGGGGACGGCGGGGAGACCCCATGAAACTGAACTGGGCGCGTCGTGGTCTCCAGAAAAAGTTCGTCGCCTCCCTCCTGATCGTCGGATTTGCGCCCGGCATCGTCGCCCTCTTCGCCACGTACCTCTACAGCACCCAGACCCTCAAGACCGCCATAGGGGACAGCTTCCAGCAGCTGGCCTCCTCGACCGCCCGGCGGATCGAGGTGATGATCGACGATGAGATCAACGAAGCCCGCCACCTCGCGGCTGTCCCCTTGACGGTGCGTTTCTCGGTGGAAGCCTCGAACCGGTCGTATCGCCGGGTGGACGAGCAGGCGGTGCGCGCTCAATTGCTGGAGCGAAGCTCCCGATGGGAGCGATTCCGTACCGGCAAGGAGCCGACCCTGCCGGCCTTCATCAACCAGCGAACCCTCCTGTACATCCAAAACTGGCTGGTGATCCGGCCCGGCGAGTACAACAACATCATGGTCACGGATGGGCGGGGGGCGCTGATCGCCAGCGCCAGCCCCAACGTGGGATACCTGCACAGCGACGAACTGTGGTGGCGAGAGGCCTATGCCGGCGGACGCGGCCAGATCTTTGTCAGTGACATCTACGAGCAAGCCCCCGGGGTCTATCTTCTGGATATCGCGGTGCCGATTCTCGATGAAGTCCGGAAGCGTGCGATCGGCGTGGCCAGGCTTGAAGTTCGGCGGGACAGCCTCATGAAGGCCATCATGGAGATCCGTGTCGGGAAACGGGGGCACGGGATGCTGCTCAACACCGAGGGCACGCCGCTGATCTGCCCCGTCCTTCCGCCCAAGGCGCACCTGATCAACGATCCGCTGATGCGGCAGCTCATGCAGGCCGCGCCCGGCTGGGTGGTGGCCGAGGACGATGCCCACGGCGGGCACAATTCCATCGTAGGATTCGCCCCGATCACGTTCGCCAATAAGCTGACGGAGACCAGTCTCGGAGGCAACAAGTGGTACGCCTTTGTGCGGCAGGACCCCGCCGAGACCTACGCCCCCGTCTATACGCTCTTGCGGACGGTGGGGCTGATCGGATTCGGGATGGTGACGGTGCTTGCCTCGTTGGGGTTCTTCATCGGCAGGCTGATCGTGAAGCCCATTCTGCTGTTGCAGGAGCAGGCCGACGCCATCCGGCAGAACGTGCGCGATCTGGCGTCGGCGGGCCGGTTCGATCGGGCGCGCACGGCCACCGCCGATCGCCGGGTGGAGGTGCGCACCGGCGATGAATTGGAATCCCTGGCGCTGGCCTTCAATCAGATGGCGGAAGCGCTGGACGAGAGTCTCAAGACGATCCGGGACCAGGAACACGAGCTCGTACGCAAGGAAAAGCTGGCCTCGGTCGGGCAGCTCCTGGCCGCCCTCGCCCACGACATCAAGAATCCGCTCGGCGTGATCCGCAGTTCGGCCCAACTGGTGCTGGATGAGCACCAGCCGGAAACCGTCAAGCGGGAAGTCGCGCAGTACGTGATCGAGGAGACGGACCGGCTGACGAACCGGATCAACCATTTTTTGCGATTCGCGCGGCAGAAGCCGCCGGAGATACGCCCCATCGGCGCCCGGGTGGTGCTGGAGGCCGCGCTGCAGGAGTGGCGGGCGCTGGGGCGGGGGACGCCCATTGTTGAAAAGGTGCACATTGCCCTCGATATGCCGGATTTGATGGTGGATCCGGAGCAGGTCAAGGAAGCGCTGGTGAATCTTCTGCTCAATGCCCGGGAAGCCATGCCGCAGGGCGGCACCCTCACCGTCTCGGCCCGCACGGACGCGACAGGGGGCGCGCCGGCCATGGTGGAGATCCGGATCGTGGATACGGGGAGCGGGATCAGTCCCGACCACCTCAAGCAGATTTTCGACCCGTTCTTCACCACGAAAGACTTCGGCACGGGGCTCGGGCTGACCAACGTCAAGCGGCTGGTGGAGGATAATGGAGGGCAGCTGGCCATCCACAGCACGCAAGGCCAGGGCACCGAAGTCGTGCTCCGCTGCCGGCCCTGGCCAGGTAGGAGAGAAGAGGACACGCATGCGGGACGCGACGATTCTGATCATCGATGATGAAGAGAAGATGCGGCGGCTGATGGATCTTGTCCTGCGCTCGGAAGGGTATCGCCTGCTTCAGGCCGAGTCGGGCGAGGCCGGCATCAAGCTGATCGAGGAGGGCGGCATCGATGTGGTCCTCACCGACATCCAGATGGGCAAGGTCAGCGGGCTGGATGTCCTCAAGCACGTCACCAGGGAATGTCCCGATCTCCCAGTGGTGGTCATCACCGGATTCGGGACGGTCAAGTCGGCGGTGCAGGCGATGAAGACCGGGGCCTTCGACTACATCAGCAAGCCGATCGACAACGACGAGCTGAAGATCATCGTCAAGCGGGCCCTGGACATGCGGCGGCTGACGCAGGAAAACCGGGGGCTGAGCCAGGAACTCCGCGAGCGGTTCGACTTCGACAACATCGTCGGGCGCTCCGCCCAGCTCGCCAAGGTGAAGGCGCTCGCCCGCGACATCGCCGCGACCGACTCGACGGTGCTGATCACCGGCGAGAGCGGCACCGGCAAGGAGCTGCTGGCGCGGGCGATCCATTGCGCCAGTCCACGCGCCGGCGGGCCGATGGTGGCGATCAATTGCGCGGCGATTCCGGAGCCGCTCCTTGAGTCCGAGCTGTTCGGGTATGAGAAGGGCGCCTTCACGGACGCCAAAAAAGCCAAGCCGGGACGCTTTCTCCTGGCGCATCGGGGCATGCTCTTTCTGGACGAGATCGGCGAGATGAGCCCGCCGATTCAGGCCAAGCTCCTGCGCGTGCTGGAGGATCATATGATCGAGCCGCTCGGCGGGGTCAAGGGTGTGAAGGTGGATCTCCGGCTCGTGGTGGCGACCCATCGGGATCTGCGGGCTCTGGCCCAGAAGGGCAAGTTCCGCGAGGAACTCTTTTACCGTGTCAGCGTGTGCCAGCTGCACCTGCCGCCGTTGCGTGAACGGAAGGGCGATATCCCGATCCTGCTGGAGCATTTTCTCGCCCGGTCCAAGCGGGAACGGGGCACGCGGATCGCGGGCCTGACTCCGGAAGCCATGCGCGTCGTCGAGGCCTATCCCTGGCCGGGCAACATCCGGGAGTTTCAGAACATGGTGGAATGGGTCACCATCACGTGCAAGGGGGAGCGGGTGGACGTGCACGATCTGCCGGCGTATCTTAAGGCCGGACCGTCCAACCACGCCAGCGCGCCGGCCCAGCCGAGCGCCGAGCGGCCTTCGCTGTTGTCCTACGGCCTGTCGGTGGAAGAGGTCGAAAAGGCGATGCTCCAGGAAGCGCTGGAGAAGGCCAAGGGCAACGTCTCCGAAGCCGCGCGTCTCTTGAAAGTCACCCGCAACACGCTGCGCTACCGGATGGGCAAGTACAATATTACGGTTCCCGACGAATCAGCGTAGGGGCAGGCCGGTTTGTTTCTTCGTAGGGGCAACTGGCGAGCATCATGACCCCACGATAAGAGGAGGAGGCGCATCATGAACTTCGTCAAGATTCAGAATTACTTCATCAACCTCGATCAAATTCTGTATGTGCAGGACGCGGGCGACAACCTGTTTGTCTCCTTCAAGAACGCCATGGATCTGCCGATCACCATCTTTGTCAAGAAGAGCGAACCGGACGGGGCCCAACTCCTGGCGGCCTTACAAGGCCCATTAGGCTGACGCATCCGCTCAATCTCCCCCTTTCGGCGTGTCGTCGTAGTAGTCCGCCTCGTCATTGTCCTGCTGGCCCAGGCCTACGCGAAAGGACCGCCGCAGCTCCCTGATCTGGTCGGCCTGCATCGCGTCGTGTCCGCATGCGAGCCGGCTCAAGTACCGGTCGCACAGCTCCGCGCCCCGTTGAAAGTGCGCCGGGATGGTTTCCTCGGTGACCTGCTGCCACGTGATGTAGATGAGGAATTCCTGAAACGAGACGGCGTCCGGGTGCCGCTCGCCGAGTGCCACCAGCGTGAAATATGCGGCCGTGGCCTCGCGGCCGGCGCTGCCCGAGAAGATCGCTTCCGCCTCTCTGGCCTGCTCCAGATCCGGTCCCAGCTCCACCGAGTCCTGGGCGCGTGTGAAGGAGGCCTGAGCCGCGATGGCGGGATCAAATTGCACGAGGCTCAGGATACCGACGGCGGTTGGCCCCGGTCAATCGCGGCGAGAGTTTCGATGTGGTGGTGCATCGGCGCACGCGCTTGGTTGTAATCAACCAGGGAACCTTGCCCTTCGACATGAACTCTTTCCCTGAACACTGATCGACGCATTCGTTTTCTCAATAGCTTATACGACTGCGACCCGTCTGGCATCCGACCTGCTTTAGTGAGAGGTAACAGGCTGCGCGGGGCAGCCGAGAACCACAACCGAGCAAACGAAGAGACGAGGGAGGATGCCATGTTGGGAGCGACGGAGTTCACATTCATCGGGAACGTGTTGATGGGGGTGATGGCGATCGGCGGCCTGGGCGCCATGCTCTACGCGGTCGGAAGCTCGATCGCGGGGACGTCCTCGAACGAATGGAAGATCGCCGGGCGGGCGGAGACGCACCACGGGACGTTCAAGAAGGCGGCATGACCGGACCGACAGTCCTGGTGGTGGAGGACGAGGTCCGGCTGGCCCGGACGATTGAACTGTATCTGGGGCAGCGCGGCTTCCGGGTGCTGATCGCGCATAACGGGCAAGAGGCCCTGGAGCGGATCGCCGAAGCCAGGCCCGACGTGATCGTCGCCGACATCATGATGCCGGTGATGGACGGATATGCGCTGTGCCGGCGTCTCCGCACGGACCCTGCGACCTGCACGATTCCGTTTCTGTTCCTGACGGCCAAAGCCGACGACCGCGACCGGGTCCGGGGCCTCAAGATGGGCGCCGATGATTACCTGGCCAAGCCCTGCGACCTGGGAGAACTCCGCGCCCGCGTGGATGCGCTAATCGCCAATGTGGCAATGCCGCAGGTGCATGAAAAGTAAGCCTATTTTCACGCACTTGAAGAGGCGGTAAGGATCGCCAAAATTTTCTTGACAAGCCCACGTGCCCTTTAGTAGCATCCCACCCTGTTGATACGGTTTTGTAGAAAATTTCAGGTGCGTTGAGTTTCAGATGTTTTTGAGTCATATGTCATCCGTCGTACACGCTTATTAAGGGGAGGGAGACAGGATGAGAACAGGCATTATCATTGCTGCAGTGTTTACCTTGTTGGTAGTCGGGTCGTTGCCTGCCGATAATGCGGCGGCGGAGACCTTGAAGGGCCGGATTTGGGCTCAGTGGGCCGAGAATCCGGACGGCGAAGTGTTGTTCGGGATTCAATACTGGAACACAGGAGCGCCGGGGTCGGGTAAGCCGGGCGGTCGCACGTCCGTGACGACCACTGAGACGCCGGACGGCTGGCAGGCCGGCGGAGCCTGGGGCTTCCAGGGCGGGACGGGCAAGAACGCCCCCTATGCCGGTTGGTACCATGCCCAGACGACCGTCCGCATCGCCGTCAAGGACAAGAACCTGATGGACCAGATGCTGAAGGCCAATCAGGAACTGGTGAACCTGGAAGTGAACGTCGAGGACATCGGCGGGCGCCCGACGATCACGTCCTTCAAGGTACTCAAATAATCGACTTACTCACATCTTCTCAGACTACTTTTAAGGAGGGAGTCTCATGAAGGCTTATTCCAAGGTTGTAGCGGTCGGCGCCGCGCTCATGCTCGTGGGCGAAGTGGCGGGGCCGCGTCTGTCCCCCCGCCGCTTTTTATATTTCCAAATATACAATCCGGGATACGATTCCACGCGCGAGGAGTGCTTGAACCTTTTGAAATATATTTTCTCGATAAAGATGATAATCTATTTCAAACTGCTCAAATTATTCCGCCACTAGGAGAGATCAGAACTCCCATAGGAACAATCACAGTTATAGAAGCAAAAGTTGGTACATTAAAAAAATTCGGTATAATGAATATAGAAAAGGCTTCTAGCTATGCCAAAAAGTAGAATCAAAAAAAAGAAAACTGAAAAGATTATTTGCCCAGACTGCGCTCGTGCTATGCAAAGATCTAAATCGCATTTGGGAAGAGCTCTTTGTGAAGAATGTAAGATTGCCATTTCCGTTCCAATTGGCGTTGTTGTAAGTTGTGGCAAAGATCAAGGCAAGTACGTTTATTTAGCTGAAGAACATCTTAATGAGCTCACATCAGATGGAAATGACCGATATAGTATGAAGCTTGATTTTGAACATGAACTAAAAAATAAAGATTATGTAATAATTCGTTGGATAGACGTAGAATAAATTTGCCATTTGAGAAAAAACCTGATATACTTCTGAGCGTGAATTTATAGGAGATCCGTATGGGCGAATATCAAAAGTTGCCGCAGAAACAGATCCCAGTAGATATTAAGCTAGGTGTATCTGATTTACCACTTGCTTGTGAAGCATGTACAAAATTTGAAAAGATGGGATTCTTTATTGTGCTTTCTACAAGAACATTTTTGATTTGTATCAAGTGTGTATCGGCTGGAATTGTGAGAATGCAAGAGGCTTATCCGGATTTAAAAATGTTTGAAACAGTTGTAAAGACGGATTACGAAGATTATGTTAAAGCAGCAAAAGCAGTACAAAGTATATGTCCAGAATTAACAGACACAAAAGCACTTGAAGTAGCAAAAGTGGCCATTGACGCGATATAAATATAAAAAAGGAGATATAAGATGAGCTCAGGATTTGAAATGAGTGAAGAAGAGATAGAAGCGGTCTTAAATAAGAAAGAAGAGACTGCAAAGAAAAATCCGTCAGTTTCGTTTCCTGTTAGATGCCCAATCTGTTCTTGTGATTATATATTACCATTAATGCAAATTGTATTTAATAAGTCCTTTGCCGGCAACGTTCTGACTTCTGTTTGGCCTAGCAGGGAAGGTTCTAATAATTGGGCCGTAGTTGCTTGTCCAGAATGTGGCGAGATCTATAAAATTGAAACAGATGGCACAATCAGAGATCTAAATAAAAAGTTGGCGTTACAGAACAACAATGTGCCAAGTAATCAGAATAATAAATGATTATATCTGATTTACAAACTTTTCCTAATATAGGTAAGACAGCCGGGATTGTAGAGGTTATCAATCCACAAGCAGCACAAGCTGTTTTACGCGAATATCCAACCGCACACCCAACTTTTGTTTATAATGCCTTTGCCCAGATACCAGAAAATAAATATGCGGAACCAATTAGTACAATGTCATTCTTAATATTAACTGGAACGGTTTTAGTGATTACTTATTTATTATTTCAATACGTTAAGGACATAAGAAATGGAAATAGGTAACATATTTAATGCAACTCCTGACATGACTCAAATACTTATCCGGAAAACAGAAAATGGATATTTGCTGCGGGTAGTATATTCATCTGATATGCTAGATAAAACTACAGCTTTGGATGCTATGCTGCCGTTTCTCACTAAAATGGCAAAAAAGCAAGATATGTCTAATGAGGATCCTGCAGAAGTTATACAAAGTTTGACTGAAGGAATGAATAAACTAAAAGAATTTCAAAAAGAAAAGCCGCTAAGGAAGATGTGCGAGGAATTTGTATTTAGTAATTGCGGCCAGCTGATTTCTTTTATAAAAGAAATTTTTTCAGAACATAATTAAGATGTAATATGATGTCTATGAAGGTATTAGTTGCTTGCGAATTTAGTGGAATAGTTCGTGATGCTTTTACTGCATACGGACATGATGCATGGTCATGTGATTTACTCCCATCCGAAAGAGAAGGTAAACATATTCAAGGTGATGTTAGAAATATTCTAAATGATGATTGGAATTTGATGTTGGCGTTTCCTCCATGTACTCATTTGGCCGTTTCGGGAGCGCGCTGGTTTAAGAATAAAAAGAAAGAACAGGAAGAAGCCCTAGAATTTGTTAGACTTCTACTTAACGCGCCAATTCCTCGAATTGCTCTTGAAAACCCAGTTAGTATAATATCAACGCGCATTCGTAAACCAGACCAAATCATTCAACCATTTTGGTTTAATGAACCATTCCGCAAAACAACCTGTCTCTGGTTGAAAAATTTGCCTCTATTAAAACCGACTAAAATTGTTTCTGAAAGAAAACAACAATGTTGGCTAGAACCTCCGCATCAAGATAGATGGAAAAATCGTAGCCGTACTTATCCGGGTGTTGCAGAAGCTTTTGCAATGCAATGGAATTATTAATATCATTAATATATAAATGCCAAATTTAATATTTACCGGAGCATTACGAGTTAGTGATCAGCTGAGTCTTCCAGTTGAAGATGTTAAGGTAATATTAGGTAATATTATCGGTGATAAAGTCATCCCAGCAGCAACTAAAACAACTGATCATCAAGGAATGGTTAGTTTCATTGAAAGTTCAATTCTATCCAATGATAATTTAGTCTATTCTGTAAATGGTAAAACTATTCCTGCTAAGTCTGAACAAACACTTCAAATAACTATAGAAACAGATCTCCCATTCTTTTTTTTATTATTTATCTTAGGTTGTCTCGCAATTCTAAACGGAATCGGTTATATTATAAGTAGTAAATAGGAGATATGAATGATTCACACAATTCCAGAAAGTCTTAACTTGTCTGATGCACTAGACCAAATTGAATCAATGGATCAGGTAGATTCATTTGATGGTGGAGTTCCTGTAAATCCACTCAGACGAACATTCTTTCCGGGCGGCAGCGGTCTGGATGATTTTGGTGATGAGATAGCTGGTGGGGTGCCGGTCAATCCATTAAGACGTACCT
>OBEQ011307063.1_pt1 | contig 10704 bp, 10 predicted proteins | sample 1670901 | NCBI WGS metagenome assembly OBEQ01 (sample SAMEA104232315, study PRJEB22302) | groundwater metagenome | biome: forest; feature: aquifer; material: groundwater | place: USA | collected 2011-08-07 | depth 5.4 m | reverse complement strand
CGAAGTGCTTTTGATTAAACCGCAGACGTTTATGAATGAGTCAGGGAAAGCGGTTCTACCCTACAAATTCAAAATCAAAGACTTGGTTGTTGTCCACGATGACATTGATATGCCTCTTGGAAAAATAAAGTTTGTGAAAGATTCTACTTCTGGTGGGCATAAAGGTGTAGATTCAATTATCCAAACCCTTGGTACCAAAGATTTTATTCGGTTAAAAATCGGTATTGCCACGGGAGATCATAAAGCCGAAGAAGTGGTGCTGCAAAAATTCAGCCCGCAAGAAAAAGAAATTCTGGATGAGGTCATCAAAAAATCCGCAGAAGCCCTGAAATACTTAATTGAAAACGGCCTGGAAAAAACGATGAATGAGTATAACAAGTAAAAAAGTGCGCTCCGGGCGAAAGAGCGCTTTTTGCTTGGTATGAAATTAGTCAGGAGGAATCGAACCTTGGAAATTGAAACCTTCCTCCAGCGATTCCGCTAGCTGATTGGTAATTCTGCCAGTCTCAGCGTGAGCACACTTCAGCCATTCTTTGGAAGCGCCGTAGCCGAAGGCCATCAGGATTTCCCAGCGTAATTTTAGACCCTCATCATCATTGCCGGCGAGAGCATCAGCAAGAATGCTTCGCAGAGTGACGAGTAATTGGCCCGGGGATTCGTAAATGGGCAAATTGATTTTTTCTTTATCCGCATCAGCGCGCCAAAGAGCCAGAATTTCCAGATACCTTGCCCACAGCAAATCCGAATGCCACAGTAAGATATTCGGCTCCACAAAATTATACGACTGCATGATCGAGCCCCTTTGTTAAAGTCCGAGCGATTTGTTTATTTATTTCTACCAGTAAATTTTACTTTTTGCAAGATTTTTTATATGATGGGCTTGCGAATGGAAAAATTAAATCACCTTTTAATTGTGTCCCTGACACCCTACTTTTTAGAGAAGCAGGTTTTTTGGTTTGAAGAAAACTTGGAAGAAATACTAAAATCTGTTAAAACCCAGCAGTTTTTCCAAGATAATACCGTATTTCTAGAAAGCGGGAAAAACTTTGAGTTTATGATGCTTTTGCGGAAATTAGATGAAATGGGGTATGAAAAAGTGTTTAAGGTTTCTGACCCCGGTGAATTTTCGCAAAAGGGCGGGGTTATAGAAGTTTTTCCGGTAAATATGTTAAACGCAGTGCGCTTGGATTTTTTGGGAAATAAAATAGAAAGCATTCATGCGCTGAACATTAAAGTTGAAAATGAAGAAAAAAGCCGCGAAGTTTTAAAGAAAAAATTAACTTCGCAAAAATTATTTTCTGATTTGAAGAATTTGAAAGTTGGTGATTATTTGGTGCATCTTGATCATGGCGTCGCAAAATTTGTCGGCATGAAAACATTAGATGGCCAAGATTATTACGAGTTAGAATACGCGGCGCAAGACCGGCTTTTTATTCCGGTTGGACTGGAAAGAAAGTTATCGCGCTATGTGGGCTTTGCTGATCCTTCCGTTTCGCGCCTGGGTTCGGCCATCTGGCAAACCACCAAACGCAAAATAAAAGAAGATGTGGAAAAAATGGCGCGGGAATTGTTGAATTTATACAGCCAAAAAGAAATCGTGGTGCGCGCGCCGTATGAAAATGATGAAGAGTTAGAACGGCAACTGCATGCGGGGTTTCCCCACCAAGAAACGCCAGACCAGCTGCAGGCTATGGAAGATATTAAAAAAGATTTAGCGCTGGAAAAACCCATGGACAGAATTGTTTGTGGAGATGTGGGTTTTGGCAAAACAGAAATTGCTATACGCGCCGCATTTTTAGCAGGCGCATCAGGCCGTCAATGCGCCATCATCTGCCCCACCACCATTTTAGCCAGCCAGCATTTTGCTAACTTTAAAAAGCGTTTTGAAAAACTACCATTTAAAGTGGCTTTGCTTTCACGCCTGCAAACCGCCACCGAACAAAGAAAAATCCTACAAGAAATAAAAGAAGGTAAAATAGATATTACTATTGGCACCCACCGCGTGCTTTCAAATGACATTGAGTTTAAAAATTTGCAATTATTAATCATTGATGATGAGCAAAGATTCGGCGTAAAACAAAAAGAAAAACTGCGCGCCAAAAACCCGGCACTAGATCTGTTAAGTTTGTCAGCCACGCCCATTCCCCGCACCATTTATCTGGCACTTTCCAGTTTTAAAAATATCAGCTTAATGCAAACTCCGCCGCAGGGCAGAAGTGCCATTGAAACCAAAATTGAGCCTTACAGCAAAGTAAAAATTAAAGAAGCCATTGAAGCGGAACTGGCACGCCAAGGCCAGGTATATTTTTTGCATAATCGCGTGCAAACCATAGAAACCACCAAAGCCAATTTACAAAAGTTAGTGCCTAGTGCCAATATCGGCGCCATTCATGGCCGAATGGACGAAAAAGAAATCATGAAAGTCATGTCAGATTTTTCTTCAGGCAAAACCAATATATTAGTTGCTACCACCATTATTGAAAACGGTATTGATTTGCCAAATGTGAATACCATTATAATAGAAGACGCCAGCCGACTTGGGCTTTCACAGGCCTACCAAATCCGCGGGCGCGTCGGCCGCAGCCACATAAAAAGTTTCGCGTATTTATTTTATCCAAAACATATGACCGAAGTTGCAAAGGAAAGATTACGAGCCTTGGGCGAAGCCAAAGAACTTGGCGCCGGCTATCAAATCGCACTGCGCGACATGGAAATCCGCGGCGCCGGAAACATTCTAGGCCGCGAACAATCCGGCAGTATCAACAAAATCGGTTTGAATTTGTACTGCCAAATGCTAGCGGAATCAGTTGAAAAAATGAGAGGATAAAAAAAATCGGCGACCTGGATCGCCGACTACTGCATGGTTTTAACACAAATTACAAGCTCATAAATCGCCACTTCCTGTCTCCACCATTGCCGCCCGGCTCTTCGCGCACGTGACCCTTTAATTCAAGGGCTGACAACGATTGCGAAACGCCATTCACGTGCAGTCTCAACTTCCCGGCGATCTCGCGTGTTGTTATGATCTCCTTCCGGGCCCGGATCATGGTTTCAAGGATCTCCCGATGCCTTCGTTTCAGTTTGCGCTTTTTGAGTTGTAGCATGGAAACTCCTAAAGAAGGGTGACCTGTGATTCGAATTTCTTCTATCCTATTTGAGATTATTAAAAAATACAAGATGATAGCATAGTTACCGTATCTTTTGAAAGCTTTTATAATATACGACAAAAAACAAGTTATCCAAGTTTTTCAATCAAAAATATGTGCACATACTCATCTAAAGAATATCGCTGCAGTAATTCCTCAGTTTTTTCAGAAACATCATATTGGGTAACCCAAACACTGTGCTGAAAAAGTTTATATCCCAAATTCACCAACACGCTCCTCAACAAATTCCTCGCTTTATTATGTCGCTGGGGAATATCAAAAATAATCATAATCCATTTACCATCGCTCCGCTTTTTAGCTTTACCATGATCCATTTTCAAAAAAACTTTAGCGGCCTTATCCCTCCCCTTTTGGGTAAGCACAGCCGCTTCTTTGCCCTCTAATTTTTTGACCTTGATATAATTATTTTTCTTCAAATGATATATCATGTCATTAAATCGCCGGTGCCCTTTTTCCTTCCGGTATTTTTCAAAAACAGGATTTTGCTCTGCCCAAAGCCGGCCCCACTTTGCAGCTCGAGGATTCAACAAAAAACCGGCCACATCTTCCACTCCTTCAAGTAGGCCATACAAATCCCAAAGAAATTGATCAGTAACTGGAACTTTCATAATACGTATTTATATAATAATTATAGTATATTTTAAAAGCTTTTTAAAGATACGATATTTAGTAACTATTAAAGAACCCCATCGGAAAAATGAGGCAATAAAAAACCAGAGGCACAGAAAGCCACTGGTTCGATTGGTGTAATTCTTAAAATCGCGTATTTTGTACGACGAGCGCATCCAGATCACATTGTCGTTGCCTTTCGCTCTCGATTTGCGAAGCACACCACTGACGCAATTTGGCGTAGGTGTCAACAGACTTCGGGACTTCCACTCGTAGCGCCATTTCTGAGCAAATGACCGCATTGCAATTTGCCAGCTCCAAGAGCAGGACATCGTCGCAACAAATCCCGTGCTCGCCAATTTTGGCGCGCCGGAATCCTGGTTGGTGGAAAAGCGGAGTTACGTCAGAAGACGCAAAGGGGCCCGGCAAAAGAATATCACCGGCCGCATTCAACATAATTGGTTCAAAGGCCATAGAAAGAGCTCCTTTACAAGGTGAAATTTTTCCCCGCCCTCATATTATATGATATCATTTATACATGCAAGAGATTAAAACAGTAAAAATTACTGACAAAAATTATCCCGAAGCCATCAAATCGCTTTCTGATGCGCCGAAGGTGCTCTATTATAAAGGCGTACTGCCCGCACCAGAAGAAATTTGCGTGGCGGTGGTGGGCACGCGCCGGCCTTCTTCTTATGGTGAGCAAGTGGCCTTTCAAATTACGGGAGAATTATCAAGTGCAGGATTAACCATTGTTTCGGGGCTGGCGCCAGGGGTGGACACGTTTGCACACAAGGCTTGTGTGGAACGGGGTAAGCGCACCATTGCCGTGCTGGGCAGTGGGATTGATGAAAGCGCCATGTATCCGCAAGAAAATGTGGAACTTTCCCGCCAGATTGTCAAAAACGGCGGCTGCCTGATTTCAGAATATCCACCCACCAAGCCGGGCATGCTACACCAATTCCCCGCCAGAAACCGAATTGTGGTAGCATTGAGCCAGGGTGTGCTGGTGGTTGAAGCCAAAGAACGTTCGGGGTCACTAATTACCGCCCGCCTGGCCAATGAACAGCATAAAAAGCTATTTGCGGTTCCCGGCCCTGTTTACACCCTAAATTCCAAAGGGCCGAATAAGTTAATCAAAGCCGGGGCAACGTTAACCGAAAGTGCACAGGATATTTTGGATGTGCTTGCCCTGAGCGGAGTCGAAGGGTTGGGATTGGCTCAACGCGTTGAGCCATTGGCTGGGAACCCCACCGAGGCCGCCATTTTCGCCGTGCTTGAAGAAGGCTCGCTAGATATTGATAACATTATCGCCAAAACTAAATTAAGCGCGCCGGTGGCCGGTTCCACCCTTGCGCTTATGGAAATTTCGGGTAAGATACGGAACTTAGGAGGGAATACATATTCATTAAACTAGAACATCATGACAGATTTAGTCATTGTAGAAAGCCCGACAAAGGCAAAAACAATTCAGAAGTTTTTAGGAAGCAAGTATAAAATCTTGTCTTCTTTTGGTCATGTGCGGGATTTGCCAAAATCAAAATTGGGCGTTGATGTGGAGAAGAACTTTGAACCTCAATATATTATTCCAACCAAAGCAAAGAAAGTCGTTTCCGAATTAAAAAAGGCAGCGGCCAAAGCCGATGAGGTAATTCTAGCAACTGACGAAGACCGCGAAGGAGAAGCCATTTCTTGGCATTTAATGGAGGCATTAAAGTTAGAAAGTCCCAAAAGAATTGTCTTTCATGAAATTACCAAAACGGCCATTGAAGAGGCGTTGGCCAATCCACGTAAGATTGAAATGAGTCTGGTGAATGCCCAGCAAGCCCGCCGAGTTCTAGACAGATTAGTGGGCTATAAACTGTCACCGTTTTTGTGGAAAAAAGTTTCCAAAGGGCTTTCGGCTGGCCGGGTGCAATCGGTGGCCGTGCGGCTGGTAGTTGAAAAAGAAGAAGAAATTAAAAAGTTTATACCCGTTGAATATTGGAAAATTGCGGCTACGCTCAAGAAACAAGATACAAAAAACAATAACCAAACTTTCCAGGCTCAATTAAAAACCGAAATTAAAAATAAAGAAGAATCTGATACTATCTTAGGTAAACTGGAGGGTGCAGAATATATAGTAACCAGTGTTGAGAAAAAAGAGACTCGCAAAAATCCCCTGCCTCCGTTTACCACCAGCACCTTGCAACAAGCCGGATCTAATAAATTCGGCTACTCAGCCAAAATGACTATGAGCTTAGCGCAAAAGCTCTATGAAGAGGGACATATTACCTATCACAGAACCGACTCGCTGAATTTGTCACAAATGTCTTTAGAGATGGCCAAAAGTTTTATTACCAAAGAATATGGCGCGAACTACCATGGCAATAAAATTTACAAAGCAGGTAGGGGCGCGCAAGAGGCCCACGAAGCTATTCGCCCAACGCATGCCGAGCATACTCCCGAAAGCTTAAAAGGAGAACTAGATGGACCAAAACTAAAAATCTATACACTTATCTGGCAACGGTTTTTGGCCAGCCAAATGGTGCCGGCTATTTTTGATTCCACGGCTATTGAAATTACGGCCGGGAACTACGGCTTCGGTGCCAATGGCCAAATATTAAAATTTGACGGGTTTTTAAAAGTCTACCCCATGAAATTTTCCGAAAACGAAATGCCAGATTTGAAAGAAAGAGAAACGGTGGAATTGGTAAAACTTGATCCCACCCAGCACTTTACCGAACCACCAGCAAGATATAATGAAGCTTCGCTTATTAAAGCGTTGGAAAAACACGGCATTGGCCGGCCTTCCACCTATGCCCCAACGCTAAGCACGGTGCAAGACCGCGGCTACATTGCCAAAAACGAACAGAAACGTTTTTATCCCACCGAAATGGGCATCATTGTCAATAAAGTGCTGGTAGAAAATTTCCCGGAAATTGTAGACATTGATTTTACCGCTAACATGGAAAAAGAGCTAGACGAAATTGCCGAAGGCAAAGACACCTGGCGCCAAACCATCAAAGATTTTTATATTCCCTTTGAAAAAAATTTGAAAGAAAAATATGAAGAAGTAAAAAAGGCTAATACCAACATTAAGACCGATAAAATTTGCCCAAAATGCGGCAAGCCCATGGTGGAAAAATTGGGCCGGTTCGGCCGGTTTTACGCCTGCACTGGATTCCCCGATTGCAAGCACACCGAGTCACTGGTAAAAGCCGAAGGCTCTGCCAAGCCCATAACGCTAGACATTACTTGCCCAAAATGTGGCAAAGGGCAAATGGCGGCCAAAAGAACCAAGCGCGGTAAAATATTCTACGGCTGTGATCAATACCCTGCTTGCGACATGGCCACCTGGGACAAGCCGATCAACGAATTCTGCCCAACCTGCAAATCTATTTTAGTGCAAACCATGAAAGGTTTGGTAAAATGCTCAAATAAAGAGTGTGATTTTAAGAAAGAATAAGAAAGAATAAACTTGAAAAACGGACTCAAATAAGCTAAAATCAAGAAAATTGCCTGGGTGGTGGAATGGTTTACACGTGCGACTCAAAATCGCATGAGCTTTGCTCATGAGGGTTCGACTCCCTCCCCAGGCACATTGATTCGCTCTTTTTCAACACCCACAACCAGAGGAGTAATTTCATGAAAACCAGAGGTAGCTATTCGACCCAGAAAATCCTTGGCGCCGACGGGCGAGAAATCACCCGCGGAGGTATTGTGGCAGGAGAAGTTTTCCTCTACAAACACCAAGGATTTGTTGTCGACCCACACTCAAACCTCGAAGACCAAGAGCATTGTGTTGCCGTCTTCTTCGGGACAGAAGTTGACGCCTCGCGGTTTAATCCGACGCGATCCGAAACAGAGACTTGGGATCGCGCGCACCAAGAAGTACTCAACCCACGAACCGGCGACTACTCGTTACTGATCACCAACAACCTTTGGCAGAATTGTCCGCGAGTAGTATTCTTTAAGCCCGAGGGACTTGTCGTAGAAAATGGATGGAGCCTGGAAACACTCGCCGACAGACTATTTGGCAGAATGTACCACACGCTTCTTGAACTGCCACGAGGCATTCTGCCGCATCGGGCCTCCGACTACCAATGCTTCCGACATGAATGTCGGAACATCGCAAGCAAACTGGCTCTCTGGAACATATGGGGCTCAGTATATCCCATATACGTGTGCGATAGTTGCTTTCCTGAGAACAATGCATGGTGCGCGGATGTCTTGCCTCAATTAAAGAACCCATTCCTATCCGCCAGCGGTACACCGATTGCCGTGCCAGCAAAAACATGAGTGATTATCACAGCCATGTATTCACAATCCCCGCAGGTATTCCTACGGGGCTTTTTTATATTTTCAGACGAATGTCTGCCCGGAGCGAAGCGGAGGTAAATATATAAACCCAATAATTTTTAAAATTTTCACGAAGTGAAAAATAGAGTTTTAAAAATTATTATAGAGCGCCAAAGGTGCGGGGGTTTCTATTTCGGCAACGGAAACTTTTTACAAAGTTTTTTGACTTCCTGCGCGATTTTTTTTGCTAAGTTTGGATTTGCAATCACTTCATTTATCCAACCCGCAATCATTTTCATTTCTTTTTCTTTCATGCCCCGCGTGGTGATGGCGGCGGTTCCCAGGCGCAAACCCGATGGCTTAAACGGCCCGGCGGGGTCAAACGGAATGCTATTTTTATTGGTACTCATACCTGCGCTTTCTAAAAGATTCTGTGCATCAGCCCCAGTAATATTTTTACTGCGTAAATCAATAATCATTAAATGGTTTTCGGTGCCGCCGCTAACTAAATTAAATCCGTACTTTTTTAATTCCTCTGCCAACACCTTAGCATTTTTTACAATTTGAGCTGCATACTTTTTAAACGCTGGAGCTGAAGCCTCTTTCAAACACACGGCAATGGCGGCAATAGCATTTTCATGCGGCCCGCCCTGCAAACCTGGGAAAACAGCTTTATCAATTTTCTTGGGTAGCTCAGCATCTCTGGCCAAGCCTTTTTTGGTCACCATAATCATCCCCCCGCGCGGGCCGCGCAAGGTTTTGTGGGTTGTAGTGGTTACAATATGCACAAACGGCACCGGGCTTGGGTGTGCGCCGCCGGCTACTAAACCGGCAATATGAGCAATGTCAGCGGCCAAATAGGCGCCCACAGAATCAGCAATTTCGCCCAGCTTTTTCCAATCAAAAATTCTTGGATATGCCGTTGCCCCAACCCACATTAATTTAGGTTTCGTTTCAGCCACCAACTTTGCCAGCTCATCATAATTTATCAAATGCGTTTTTTCGTCTACCCCATACTGCACCGCTTTAAAAAATTTACCGCCAAAACTTACTTTAGTTCCGTGCGTTAAATGCCCACCCATTGGCAAAGCCAACCCCATAATAGTATCCCCCGGCTCGCATGTGGCCACATACACCGCCGCGTTTGCAGGAGAACCCGAGTGCGGCTGCACATTCACATGCTCAACCTTAAATAATTTCTTTGCGCGATCAATACAAAGCGTTTCCACTTTATCAATAAACTCATTTCCACCGTAATATCTCTTTCCCGGATACCCTTCCGCATATTTATCCGTCAAAATAGAACCCAAAGCCTCCCGCACCGCCGGCGAACAATGGTTTTCCGAAGCAATCATCTGCAGCGTAGTCTTCTGCCGATTCGTTTCCAAATCTATCAACTTCGCAATTTGCGAGTCTTTTTGTTTTAACTTCATATTAGAATGTTGGTAATTTTCCTTTATACTATTACTATTTGCATAGCTTATCAATCCCGGGCAAGCCGAAGCTGGCGATAAGTTCAAGCAGTTCTTGCTTCACCAAAAATGCATTGCAATGCTTGAGCATTCCCAAGTATGATAGCAGTGTTGCCTCCAGAGATTCTTTTTTGATTAATCCACTACGAAAATCAATTAACCGGGATTTTACCCTTTTAAACATTCTCTTTTTCGTTTTTACCCTTACAACCGTAAAATAAGGAAAACTGACATACCCTAAAAAATCTACCCCTTGGCGATACTTGGAAATCGTCACCTTATTGGGGTGAAGCGACATTTTCAAACGGGTTCTCAAAAAATCATCTATCTTGGGAATCAAACCCTCCAAATACTTTTTATCCTCAGACAAAATAACAAAATCATCGCAATAACGGATATAATATGTAACCCGCAGGGTTTGTTTTATAAAATGATCCAGTTCATTCAAATACACATTAGCAAAAAGCTGGCTGGTAATATTGCCTAAAGGTAAACCTGATAAAAAACTCTTGATAATAACTTCTGCCAACCACAGAGCATGTTTATCTTTAACCCTTCGGCTAATAAATCCGAGCAACATATCACGATCAATATTCTCAAAAAACTTTTTAACATCACATTTTAACACAAAACAATTTTTGGTATTGTTATTGCTTTCTTTCTGGAAAAATTCATGCAAACGGCGCACCGCCCGATGCGTACCCTTGCCAATCCTGCAAGAGTATGAGTCATAAATGAATATTTTATCAAAAACAGGGTACAACTTTCTAAATAAGGCACGGTGAACCACCCGGTCACGCACACACGCTTTATTTATTTTCCGTAGCTTGGGATCCTTAACGTAAAACGTCTCATAACTGCCATGAGAGTATGTTTTATTTTGAAGTTCTTTTTGGATAAAGTTTAAATGATGCTTTAGATTCTTTTTGAATGCAATAACATCCGGTTTTTTAGTTTTGTCCAGCGCAAATTCCATCCAGGCATTTTTAATATTTTCCCAGCTAGTAAGCCCCCCCCCCATCTGTTTCAAACTTTTCATAAATTTTTTACTTAACACAAAAGGAGTCTTTCAACTCCTTATTATGTGGAGACTTCGGGACGGACACGAGCATTTGGATTGGCATAGTCGGGATTGTCGTTGTTCACATGCACCTTGCCCGGATTGGCGTTGAAGT
>OBEQ010393562.1_pt1 | contig 10704 bp, 7 predicted proteins | sample 1670901 | NCBI WGS metagenome assembly OBEQ01 (sample SAMEA104232315, study PRJEB22302) | groundwater metagenome | biome: forest; feature: aquifer; material: groundwater | place: USA | collected 2011-08-07 | depth 5.4 m | reverse complement strand
GAGGTTTTCGTTGGAAAACCCGACCCGTCTGAACCCGTCTGCGCGGTAACAACCGAAAGCCGCCGTATCGGCCCAGCGCGGCTCGCTCGTGCCAATTCGAAATCCTGAATTACCCGACCCCAACGGGTGGGCCAGCACCAGCGCGATGGCCTTGGCCACCGCACCGTCGGTTCTCGGCCTCGTGACGAGCACGCCGCCGACGTTGTCGGCTCCCGACTTGAACAGGAGTTCTACGCACCGGGATACGTAGTCCGGCGGATAGGTCGAGTGCGCATCGATCTTGAGCACCGCGTCGCCCCGCGCCGCCTTGATGCCGATGTTCATCGCGGCGGGGATAGTGCCGCGCGGATTATCAATCACGCGGATACCCGGATGGCGTCGCGAGTACTCGCACGCGATCGCACGCGTCCGGTCGGTGCTCTGCCCGTCGACGATGACGATCTCGCGCCGGTCCGCTGGATAGCCGTTACGGACCAGCGATTCGAGGCACGCTTCGATGAAGTCCCCCTCGTTGCGACACGGAACAATGAGCGACACGAAGGTGCGTTCAGGCGCAATCATGGGCGTTTCGGCTCCGCGAGAGTGAAGAACGCCTGCCACGCCTGCCAGCCGAGGCCGGGGATTTTGAACAGCCCGCGGTCAACCGCCTCGAGCACGCTCAGCGCGGGCTCGAAGAGAGGCGTGTTCCGCAGAGGGAGCGCGGCGAGTGTTGCGAGATGAAAGAATCGCTCGATTCGCACGCGGCCGAAATAGCGGCGGGCCTCCAGAATCTGGGCGCGGCCGAGAATGTGCGCGGTCTCCCATTCCGAACGAAGATGCGGAGTGGCTTTGCGATACCAGTGGATCAGAGGGTTGTGGCGCAGAGCTTCAAGGCACAGCACCTCACCGCCGGGCTTCAGCAACCTTGCGAGCTCGCGGTACGCCTTGTCGAGATCCAGGTGGTGGAGAACGCCGCCGACCACAATGAGATCGAACCTCGCCGACGGATACGTCGTGCCTTCCGCATCCATCACCTCGAATACCGCACTCTGAGAGAAACCGCGTTCGCGTGCTTTTCGGGTCGCGGTTTCAACTGACACAGGTGAGATATCAATACCGCGCGCCTCCCGGGCGCCGCTCGCAGCGGCGAACAGCGCCGTCTCGCCGTCGCCGCAGCAATAGTCGAGGACGGTTTTTCCAGGACATCGGCGCGCGAGCCAATCCCGTCCGAAGGCGTGATTTGAACGTCCGATGGCATAGAACCGTTTGTTGCTGTGGTACCGACCGTCGTCCTTGAGATCGCCGCGCAACGCATCGTGGAGGTCGCGTTCCGCCTGCTTTCGCGGTTCGGCGAAAGTGCCCACAGGTCCTCCAGTCATCGTCTGGAAGCGCTGGTCACGGTCGATTCGGCCTTGCTGACGCCGCCGCGGACCGCCTCCCGCGAATGGTTCAGGCGATCCAATGTTTCAGCAAAGCGCCGGCCTTGAGACTCGATCGTGAGCTCGGTCGTGGCACGTCGTCTGGCGTTCTCGCCGAGCCGGCGGCCAAAGTCCGGGTCGTCCAGCAAGCGACCCAGAGCGCTCAAAAGCTCGTCTTCATCGCCCGATCGCACAATAATTCCGGTTTCTCCATCGAGGACCGCGTCCGCGACACCGCCACTCCGGCCCGCGATCACCGGTATCCCGTACGAACCCGCCTCGGCGAGCGCGACGCCGAATCCTTCGACGTCTCCGTCGACGTCGAGCGATGGCGAAATGTAAATCTCCGCACGTCTGTACAAAGCCCTCAACTCGGTCTCCGACACACGACCCGTCATTCTGACCCGGCCGGCGATGCCGAGCGTGGTGGCCAGCCTCTCGAGCTGCTCCCGGCACTCGCCGTCTCCGGCCACCACGTAAACCACATCGGGATACCGGGCAGCCAAACGCGACAGGACTCGAAGCACGTACGTGTGACCTTTGCGCTCGACCAGCCGCGCCACGGTCAACACCACGCGTTTGCCGCTCAGATCGAACAGATCGTCCGGCACGCACCGAGCGTTCGCGGCCAGTGAACCGGCCGGGTCAATTGGCGGATGGATGACGACGATTCGATCAGACTTGATGCCCTCTCCGACAACCAACTCGTGAGTAAACCTGCTGTTGACCACGACACATGCGGCGCGGGCGAGAACCCGCTGCATCACCCAGTGCGTCACGCACCAGCGGCGATGCTGAAGGATCTCGCTCCCGTGTGCGACCACGACGTACTCGACGCCCAATACCCATCTGAGCAAGAAGGCGACGATTCCTTCATGTGTCCATGTCATTGCGACGATGGTGTCTGGCCTGCGGTCGAGCACCATTCGCCTCGCGGTCCACAGCAAGGGCGCGATCTTCAGGTACTTGAGGTTCAGCCACGACAACGTGCGGACGATCGAGATGTCGTGAACCTGCTCGCTCTTGCCCCGCCCGGCAGACGTCAGGACGCGTACGCCGCACCCGACCAGTTTCAGGCCGCGGGCGATGTTCACGGCGAACGTCTCGATCCCGCCGACGAGCGGCGGGAAAGCCGTCGAAATAAGCAGAACCTCAGCCAGCGTCACGCCTCGGTCATGCGGCGTCTCAACAACGACCAGGACTCGTTGAACACTTTCCCGGAGAGCCCTGGATCGTGCGAGCCCTTGTGGAAGAAACACTCGGTCTTCATGTCAGAGTTGTCGCGCTCGAAAAGCGTGTGACCGTACGGCCGTCGCTTCCGGTGGGTCGATCGCGTCGCTGACGTACTCCGTCGCGTCCACCCTTTCCGCAAGCACCACACGCCAATGGAACTTCATCCGGAGCAGTTCTTTGAACAGGCCGAGCGCTTTCACAAATCCATATGTCAGACGGCTGTCCGGATCATGACTCCACTCAATCGGCACCTCAGCAATCTTCAACCCGCAACGTGATGCCAGCAGCATGACCTCCATGTCGAAAATTGCGGTCGCTGAAGTGACATTCGGAAAAGTCTTCAAGGCCGCTTCGCGAGTGAAGAGTTTGAACCCGCACTGGCAATCACGGAACCCTCGTATCAGAAGCAATTTAGTCAGGAGACCGAATACTCTCGCAAGCACCTGGCGATGAGGCTTCTGGCCCACAACAACCTTCGAAGCGGAAAGGCCACGTGAACCGATCGCAATATCGAAGGAATCGTCGAGAACGGGCCGGAGCACACGGGGAAGCTGACTGATGGACGTCGACTGATCGGCGTCGGTAAATAGAACCAGTGCACCGGATGCCGCGAGTACGCCCGTCTTCACGGCGGCGCCCTTGCCCGAATTCGCCGACAGGCGAATCGATCGGACTTGCGGGAATCGATGTTGGAGGTCTTGGATCACCACCGGTGTTCGGTCAGTGCTGCCATCGTCGACAATCAGAATCTCGAAATCGACCGCCAAGGCACCGAGGTAGTTCGCCGTGGTCACGACAGCCGGCACGAGCCGACGCTCTTCGTTGAACGCGGGAATAACGACCGACAGCTGCGGCAACCGTGACTCCGACCGCGTCGGTGCTTGATCGGTGCTTATGATCGTCATGCTGGCAGCGGGCGGGCAGGTGACGATTGCTCCGTCAGCAACAGCTCGTCCTTGAAACATCTGAATAGCGTACGTTCTATCAACGGTCGGACGACTGGCACACTCAGCAGGGCCACCAGCCGTTGCGCACGGCCAGAGAACGTTGTCGAATGCCGCATGGCATCGATCGAACGCTGGCGGCCCCACCGCTTTACGCTCGGATGGGGAAAGCCGGCGGTGCGTGCCGCGGTCGCGAGCGACCGCTGTGTGAAATAGACAAGGTGCTCGCGGGACTTAATCTGAAGCAACCGGCCCATCAGACTCTCGAAATCGGCCGTGACCACCATCAGAAGGCCGCCGGGGCGAAGCGCGAGTCGCGCTAACTCGAGGAATGCGACAGGGTCTGGTGTGTGCCCGATGACGTCACCCATGTGGACGACGTCGAACTCACCGAGCCGGTCGACCAGCGCTCGCGTGAAAAACTCGCGTTAGACCTCAAACCCGGCGCGACGCCCGATCTCCGCCGCAACGGGATTTGGCTCGATGCCCACGGCCGCCCACCCAGCCGCTCGTCCGCCAACCGCGCCGCCAGCCCGCTGTCGACACACGGAACAGGCGCCTGGCTCGGTGGGAGCAACGGGCCCCGGCGCGCTGCCGCGCCCTGCAGTCAATGGAGCCTGGACCGGCATCAGTCATCTACAGCCGGAAGACGCGTGGCTCTGACGTGTGTCGCGACAGTTGAGGCGCCGCAGTCAGCCGCAGGCGAGGGGACGCCTCCTGGACGGCCAGGCGGGACGGTCGCCACAGGCGATCAGCCTTGCGATCGGTCTTCAATCGTTGAACATATTTCAGGTATATCCCTAGCACGACGAAGGCGCCCGTCACCGAGTTGTACGTAAAGAACCAGCCACCGATACCCATCGCCTCCACGTACGAGTGCATGACGATGACCATCGGCCACATGGTTCCAGATCGCACCTTTCCGTACGCCCAGCCCGATGCAAACCCGAATAGAAACGCCACGACCAAGGAGCCTGGTAGCGTGTAGTCTTCAATCGGAGGTTTGAAGATCGTAAATATGTTGGTCGAGATACCGCCGATGTCCGTGTAGATCGGCTCGCCGAGCTCCCCGCCAAACGCGCGATAGATACCCGCGAATGTGTTTTCGGGAAACTTCGGCCGAGGAGGATTCGCCAGTGCGTGCTCGAAATACCAGGAGAACCCCGCAAGCTGACCAAAAATGCTGGAATGCATCCATTCCCAGCTCTCGGCCAGTTGCTTGCGATCGGTCATTTCCCAATAGAGCGTCAGTTTCTCTTCGAGCGGCGTGTCGCGCGGCACGCCTCGCCACGGCGTAAAAAGCACGCCTGCCGCCACAAAGAGCAGGCCAGTCGCGATGCCTGCGAGTACTCGCGATACCGAGAACAAACGAAACGGCCGAGCACGGAGGTAGATCTGCGCGGCGAAGTAGCCTGCAAACCAGAACTCGAACTGACTCGCGATCTTCGTTCGACCTGTATCGAGTACACCGAAAACGATGCCCGGAATCAGAGTTGAAAGCGCCAGCCATCTGAACCGCCGCGACGTCGCGCAGGCATAGGCAATGCCACCGAAAAGTGGCCCTGTGTAATGAAGGCCCAGCAGCACCTGGAGGTACATCGGCGGGTGATCGCCCCAGGCCACGAGTTGCGGGACCAGAATCGGCCAGGCAATTCCGGACGCCGCGCAGACAGCCATCAATGGCACGGCTCGTGGGAAATCGGATTCCTTGAGGTCCCGAGCCCCGGAAACCGGGTGCCAGCCGCCCACAATGCGTCCCGACACGCTTCCGGCAATGATGAAGGAAATCGTGAGGACGATCCACCAGATCGAACCGTGCCACACGTCGTACTTTTCGACGCCGACGAGCGGTCCGGAAACAGTGAAGACCGTGAACATCGCCCAGCAAAGCGCGAAAAACGCGCCCGGTGCAATCCACGTTTTTTCCAGAAGTCGGCCCACGGCCGCGACGGCCAGCAGGCCAATTACTGCAATGACGACTGAGATGTCTGGCATCGATCGCGCTGTTGATATCTACCGGCCGCCGACGTAGGTCGCGAGGGACAGATAGAAACCGTTGGTGCCGATCTTAATAGCGTTGCTGATTCCAGGTTCCACGTCGGAATCTATGCGCACGAGCTGAGTGATCTTGTGGTGAGGCCATTGCATTACGTTAGATTCTCGAGGATAGCGGCTCGGATATCGATCGATCGGGAGATGCTGCGACACGAGCAGGAATGAGCGGTCCGGGATCGAGACAACCGATGCCGAGCCCTTGCGGATAATCGCGTCGAGATCGATGAACGCGACGAGCCGCGGCGAATCCCGAAACATGAGCGCCGGATTCCAGGTCGAGGCATAGCCGACGATCGTGTCGACGCCGTAGGTCGTCAACGCCTGTTCCATCGCGGCAGAATCGAAGCGATCTCGCCGTTCCTCGCGGAAGTGGCCGTAGTCGCGTGCAAACACAGTCAGCATGACCGCAAGAAACAGGCCGATGGTGGCGTCACCGATGACGCCGCCAGGCAGAGTCCGGCGCAGCCGGTCGCCGCCGATCCCGATCAGCAGGCAGATCGCGGGCGTGAAAACCAGCACGTGGCGGGAAGGCGCCAGCGGGAATCGGCCGATCGCATTCAACGTCGAGAGCATGACCACGAGGCCGGCAAGAAACAGGACAACCGCACGACCGGCAGGCGAACGATCGCGCATCAGAACGACCACACCGATCATGAAGAACCCAAAAAGAATGGCCACACACGCACTCGCCGCCGGATCGTTCAGCGCAAATGTGACATCAGTTTCCACCACGCGATAGAGGGCTCGCGCGCCGTAGGTCACAGCATACGTCCCACGGTCAAGCAGCGAACCCGCGGGCGCGTGCGGAAAGAAGGCGTCGAATCCTGCGACCCCCGCAAACTGACCAACACCGGCAGTCTTGTCGTGGAGCGGGACCGCCAGCGGCAGGACGAGCGCCACGTAGGCAAGGCCGGCGCGAGCGTACCTGCCGGCGATGTCCTTCACCGTCTCGCCCCACGACACGAACTCGGTGACCGCCAGTGCGCCGTACGCAAGGCCGACCGTGACACCCACCTGATAATTCGCATAGGCGAGCAATGCGGCGGGTAAGGTCCACCACAACAGTCGCTTCGTGCTCGGAGTTCGCCTGGCGTATGACATGAGCATCAACAGGAGCATGCCGGCCGCAAGCCCGCCGATCGAGTACGAAATCGACTGCTGCGCGTACGTGATGTTCATCAGCGACAGCGAAAAGGCGCAAAGGCCCACAAGTAGACCCGCATCGATCCCTCCGCTGAGCGAACGATACAACGCGCCGAAGACAAAGAGCGCCAGGCTCGCGCACACGGCGCTTGGAAGGCGGCCGCGCCAGAGGAATTCCCGGTATCGGTAGTCGCCGTGCAGCACGAGCGGGAACGCGAGGAACTGCAACGGCGCGTAGGTCGCCGTGCTGACGTACGCGGCGTACAGAATCGGATTGGTCTTGATGCTCCGGGTGTCGACGGTGATCGACCAGCGGCCGTTCGTGTAGGGAATCGGCACGACCTTGGGCCGACCCTGGTTCATCACGTACGGACCGGCAATCGGAAACAGATCGTCAAATTGCGCGAAGTGCTCGCTCAAGCCGTAGAACCTGAGAAACACGCCGATCGCCAGGAGTAATGCAACCGCCACCATGATGAACGTGCCGGCTCGCCCTTCTGATGGTTCGGCGTTCACGTCTGGCGATTCGTCATCCAGCGAATCCGGGGACGCTCTTCCACCAGAATCGCTATCTGCGAGGTCAGGAGAATGGTCACGAATCTGAGAATTCGACTGAGGGGGGCGAGCAGGGCAGCCACGGCCAACGCGACGACACCGGCTGCCGCCCCGGCCGCGCCGTGTCGAACGACGAGCCAGGTGAACCCGGTCAGTCCGGCAGCAGCCATTCCGGGCGCGACGATGAAATAGAGCACGAAGTCCATCGGATAGCACAGGAGGCCGAACCAGCCGAACCGCGGATTCAGGAGCAGCCGCCGGTGGTACCACAAGCTGCGCATCACGGCTTTGGCGCGCCGAACCTTCTGAGAAAACACGAGGCGGCTGTCCGGCGCCAAAACCTCGTAGAACGGCACGTCCGCCGCGTAGCGGACCCGGTAACCTCCAATGCGCACCTGCAGCGCGAAATCCACGTCGTCTGCCGGCAGGTCGTCGTGTGGAATCACATGCATCGATCTCCGGACGAACATCGCCTGACCGTGGAGGATCGGAACGGAATCAAGGCGCGACTGAATCATCTTGAGGCGCCGGTTGAAGCGTTCGTAGTGATCGACATAGCGGCTGGCGGTTCGTGAACTCTCGGACGTAATCCGCGGCGTAAGACACAGTCCGCCGATCGACAAGTCGCGGTCGAAATACGCTCGGGCCCTGGCGAGCACGTCGCTATCGAGCAAAATGTCGGCGTCGGTAATCAACAGAATCTCACCGGACGCCTGCTCGAAGGCGGTCCGCAATGCGGCGTTCTTTCCCGCGCGATTGCGATTCCTGAGGAGCCGAACCACGTCCGCAGCACGATCATCGCAGTGACGTGCCTGCCAGTTGATGACTTTCGAGGCGGTGTCGTCACTGGAATAATCGTCAACGACGGTCACTTCCGCCTGCCCGCCCGCGAGAAGCGAGAGACAGTTGTCAAGTTTGCGCTCGATAACAGACCCCTCGTTGTGACACGGCACGAGGATCGAAAAGCGGTAAGAGGCCAGCGTTAGGCTCCGGCGTGGCTCGTTTTGAGGCGAATGATGTTCGACAGCAGCTTCGGATAGTAGCGCGGGTCGGCCAACGTATTCAGGGACCACGCACACTCGTACGTGCAATGGCATTCCGTCTGCACAATTCGCGTCCGCAGGGCAAGCGCGCGGGAGGACCGCCACAGGGCACCGAGATCGTAGTCGGTGTCCCGAACGTTGCCGATCACGTCCGGCAGGACTTCGCACGCCCGAACGTCGCCGTTCGCTTCGAGCACAAGAAAAATCTCACCAGCGTAGCAGGTCGAGATGAATTTGCCGGTCAGGAATGTTTTCTCGATCTGGTCGTGCATCACCATGTTTTTGGCGTCGACGAGCGAGCCCAAGCCGGTGCCTTCATAGCCCCGGATTCTGCCGCTCAGGAGATCCGTACGGATGCGCTGATTCAGATTCCGGTACGCCGTATAAAGGCCGTCTCGCAGTCCTGGTTCGATCGTCGCCACGCCTTCTTCTCGCATGATGGTCGTCGTGAACGATCGCACGCCGCACGTATCCACCAGATAGTCATAGATCGCCTCGATGCGCTCGAAGTTGGCTGGAATGACGGTCAGGTTTACATTCGCGAAGATTCGGCGCTCGCGGTACGCGTCGAGCAACGCTCGCGTCTCCATGGCCCTCTTGAACAAACCCTTGATGCGCCGGTTTTCATCGTGGGCCTCGGGAAAGTCGTCGATGGAAATGCTGAAGAACAGCGTGTGCTGACGATCGTATCCGGCGCTCAGATATTTGTTCACGAATTCGAGTGTACGGTCGGTAAGGCCACCGTGACTCGTGATGTAGATCGACCTGATGCTGGTATTCGTCAGGTACGCTTCGGCGATGTCGAACAAATCCTTGCGGAGGAACGGTTCTCCTCCAGTCAGGTTGACGTTCCGCAACTGCCAACCCAACGTCGTCGTGAGCCGCTGGATTTCGTCGAGCTTCAGGTCGCCCTTGAACGTCGCCGGATCGTCGAAGTCGATGAAACAATGCGAGCAGCGGGCGTTGCAATTGCGCGTGACAAAGTGCACCATGCTAATGGGTCCGTTCAGCGCAGCGCGTGGAATGAGCTTCACGACTCGCGTCCATCCCTTGCAGTGCGCTTGGCCAGCATGGCGCGGCTGAAGTCGGTTCGCATGCCGCGGAGATACTTCCCCAGCTTGCTCCGTGACTTTGGCCGGAACGGATCGGAGAGGACCTGGATCAGCCGTGCGGGCCGGCACGCGAACGACGTCAGGAAGAACAGGGCCATGCCGCCTTTCACGATGAAGCTGAGCTGCCGGTTCGAGAACCGATCGTTATAAGAGGTTTGCCACCGGCCCTGATCTTGGAACGTGAACAGTCCGTAGAAGTACGCGTCGTCCAGCCGGATTCTGCCTGCCGCGACGAGCTCGTTGTAGAGCGCCGTGTGCGGCTGCGGCGAAAAGGCATTGACGTTAATCGTGGAAAACCCCATCCACGCACACTTTAAGATCGCCCTATATGTGCGGAGGATGTTCCGCCATCGTTCGCTCGGAAACCCGACGATGAAGAAGCACCCGACGTTGATGCCGGCCCGCATCGCGGTTTCCGCTGACGCGAACAGCTTATCGAGCGACACTTTCTTCTTGATGATCCTGAGCGTTTCAGGACAACCCGATTCAGGCGCGTAGCTGAATTCGTGGCAACCGGCGCGCTTCATGAGAAACGTGACTTCCTCGTCGATCGCCTCGCTTCGCGTTCCAGACGGGAGCTGCCAGGTGATGTGCAGATTCCGCCTGAAGACCTCCTTGCAGAAGTCAACAATCCAGCTCTTCTTCACAATCGCTGTCAAGTCTTCGAACTGAAAGTCTGTTGCGCCATATCGCGACATATAGAACTCGATCTCGTCGACCACCTTCTTCGGATCGCGCGGAATCCATCGCTGCGTCCACATGCCGGGGCTGCTGCAGAAGGTGCACTCGAACGGGCAACCACGGGTCGCGAGCATCGGCATGAAACGCCCCTGCGCGGCGCCGTGCGGCTGATTGAACGTCATGTATTTCTCAACGTCCACCAGATGCCAGGCCGGAGGCGGAATGGCGTCGACGTCGCGGATGCGGTCGCGTCGCGGGTTCGTAAGAATGTTTCCGTCCTGCCGGTAGACGATGCCGGGCACCCGTCCCACGGAGACGCGCCCGCTCAGGTGCTCAAGGAGCTGCACCATCGTCTCCTCGCCTTCGCCGAGGACGGCAAAATCGAGTGGCGACTCCGCTAGCGAGTAGTCCGGCAGCGCCGTCGCGTGCTCACCGCCCATCACGACGGGCACAGTCGGAAACCGTTGCTTGAGCGCCTGAATCAGGAGCTTGGTCGCCGGCCACTGGCACGAGAACATCGCGCTGATGCCGATCACGTCGG
>OBEQ011366455.1_pt1 | contig 10705 bp, 9 predicted proteins | sample 1670901 | NCBI WGS metagenome assembly OBEQ01 (sample SAMEA104232315, study PRJEB22302) | groundwater metagenome | biome: forest; feature: aquifer; material: groundwater | place: USA | collected 2011-08-07 | depth 5.4 m | reverse complement strand
CCGAGATTCCACTGATTCAACCAAGGATCCGCCTGTTCGTTCATCCTCATCCACAACATTCGAGTATAACTCCGGAACGGGTGCTGGCCGCCCTTCGGACCCATACGAACCATCCGCGCGTCCGGGTCCATTTCACCGAAAAGCGCCTGCGGCAGCTGGTGAGGGAAAATTCGGGGGAGGCAGCCATCCTGCATAAGATCGAGCAAGCCGTCCAAGGCCGCGCCTGACGTGACCAAGCCCCTTCAGCTCGTCTTCCTCATCCCCGCGGCCCCAGGATAAATCGAGCGCGCTCGTGTCGAAGCATCTCGAACGGCGTCATGCACTTTATGCCGAGGCCAATGCAGGCGTCAGGAATCTTGATCTTTTTCACCGAGGTCGATGCGATTTCGTGTGTGACAACGGTGTGCCTGTGGGTAAGCGCGTGAGCTATGAGGTAGTAGTCCGCCACCTGGAGGAACGTACTCACTGCGGCAGGCTCATAGCGCTGCCCGGTTGCCCACGTGCTGACTGAGCCTAGCACGGGCAGCATCGCGGAGTCCGGCTGCAGGAAGAAGCTGGGCCCGCGCTGCACAGCCCATGTAGCAAGTTCATCACCGCCGGCCTCGATCTCGTCGCCGACCTTTTCAATGCTGAAGACCTGCCCTGCCGCGTTGCTTGCAATAAGCCAATCCCAGAACGCCGGACAGAAGTCGAGACCGTAGTAGAGGTTTTTCGCCTGCATGAAGACGTTGGCGTCGAGCAGGTACGCCATCAGACTGCCACTCCGAGGCTGCGTCCAAGCTCTTGAAACGTCGTAAGCTTCGAGAAGCCGAGCATTCGGAAGGCATCGCGGTACAGCGTCTGGCCTTCAAGCGTACTCATGACGAGTGCGCGGGCGAAGCGCTTACTGACCCGTACCGCCTGCGTCAGGTAGAAATCGCCACCGCTGCCTTTAGGAATCGCGCGAAGCCGTTCAAGCTCTTCTTTGTACGCCTTCCAGAACTGGTCACGCGTGAGTCCTCCGACATCATGTATCCGGCGCAAGACGACCAGGGTGCTGACTTTGAAGCGGCGCGCCAGGCGATCAGTCTCCTCGCTCAGATCACTGTTTCTACGGTATTCTCCTCGCAGAACCGCAAGCGGCACGAGCAACTCGGCTGCGACCTGGTTACACCAACGCTCAACCTCATGCTCCGGCAGCCGGGACGCCTGCGTGTCGGAGAGTGCGGACTGTCCAATCCAGACGTGAACCAGCTCGTGCGCAAGCGTGAACATTTGCGCTGACTTGGTGTCCGCGCCATTGATAAAAATCAGCGGAGCGAACTCATCGGCAATCGCGAAACCGCGGAACTCATCTGGATCGAGGTGGCGGCGGTTATTGTTCAACACAACCCCACTACACATGACAAGGATCCCCAGTGCATCAGCCTGCTCGATGAAGACTCGCAGAGCGCCGGACCAGGTCGGCATACGCTGGCGCTGCTCAAGATCAAACCCGAGCGCATGCCGGATGGTCGCGGCAGTCGCCTCGATGTCGCGCGTCATTCTAGTAGAGCCGACAAACAAACGCGGCTCCTCTCCTATCGAACGCGCAAAATCACGGTACCACTCCTGCCGCTGCTGACAAACGTAGATGGTGTCAAGGAGGTCGGGGCTAGGCCGTTCAATCCGCTCGCCACCGATCGTGCGGAAGTCCGGAATCGGAACGCGTTCGACCGGTGGTTCCTGAAGGAAGAGAAAACCAATGGGGGTGTAAGTCGCTTTGGCGAAGCGCTCAATTTGCTTGAGAGTTGGACGAGTCTCTTCTCGCTCCCAAGCTTTTAGTTGGGGGAATCGTTCTGTGAGCACATCAAGATCGATCCCGGCGCGCTCACGCGCCCAACGTATCAACTCCGGCTTCACTTCAACGCGAACCATGCCTTTATCCTAACCCTTCTGTCTCCAACTGGCAAAACGGACATTCGGAAGTATTCAAATATGCCGCCCGCATCAATCAGGCGGAACTATCTCGGCACCTACGGTCTTTTCGACTCCCTCTTCCTCATTGAACAAACGCACGTCGCTCTCGACCAGATTAGAGCTGTGAGTATTAGTGGCCCTGATGCTAAAGCCACGGCCCTCATCGGCTGCCACGGTTGAGCAAGCAAGCATTTTGTTATCCAACCGCCGACAACTCCATAGGCTACCGAGAGACCATTTCCTATCAAGTATATATTGAACACGCTCCTGCCAGAGATTGCTCCATTAGCCTGACCCTTAGCATCTTTGAGCTTATTCCATATGCTCCAACTCGAAATCGCTTTTAGACCAAGCCACACGGCAATAAACTGCTCTTGCTCTGCGAGGATGGAAGCAGTATACAAACTCCTTTCAACTATCCCAACTTGTGCGGGCAGCTCTGGATCTGCATGCAATTTACTATCGGACCTATCCCTCTTCCTGCCAACACTCTTCCATAGTGCCCCCGTCGCATACCAAATAAAGATGCCACCCGCCACCACTGAGAAAACAAATCCGATCACATATGGCCACATCATGTTCCACCACACGCATACAACCATTAATTCAGCCTCAGAGATTCCGCTATTCGGAGGCGTTGCAAATATTTCGGCAGCTCCAGACTGCCGAAACCCAGAACCGTCCCATACGTTATGAAGAACTCTGCCTGCCGAACAGCTTAAGTCGTTCTGCTCGTCTCGAGAAACTTGCTGGGGTTCCGATAACTTCTCCTCTTTGCGTAAGGAGGTAATTGAGTTTCCAACTACCATCCTCCCCCAACAAGAACTGAACTTTGGCGGCTCCTAACAATTTGCCTAGCTCTAGAGATTGTAGAACCGCATCAACAACCGGTTCGATTCGCAGTGCGGATAGTACCAAGTCAACGTTCCGTGTTCTTGCCACTAATTCGACGCTTGGTTGTCCGTTCAGGTCGAAGACGTAAGTAATGGGACGCTCTTTAGGAATCATGCGCTTCGCTGCACTTACCATCGCACTTTTGATGAGCGTGTAGGCTGCTGCCAAATCCTCCGAGATCTTATCTGATAATTTGTCTGCAGTCTTTTTTGCTGTTTCAAGAGTAGCCCGAATAAACACGATGGAAACAAACGCTTTGCCTAGGATGATGACAAGCTCGGGATCTGGGAGAAGTGATTTCCTTATCAGATGACGTGTCTTGCAGTTGCCGGACTCTGCCACCTCCCTCAAGAACCCATCCTCCTGACCCCCCTCAATTTCAAAATTGACAGGATCGTAGTTAACACTTATGAGTTCGGGCGGCACAGCAGTGGATCCAATAAATGGGCGAGTATCACTGCTACTGAACTGCTGAATTAGACGGGTCCCGTTGGGTAATTGAATTGGTCTCTGCTCTTCAAAAAGCTCCTGAATTCCTATCAGTTGGTACTCTCCATCCTCCAATTGTTCTATTTCTGCTTTAACAAGTTTTCCGAGCGGAGGCATGGCAGGGTCGTGTTCTAAGCCTACGGCTGCAGCCTCTGGACCATTGATATCTCTGGCGGCTGACTCTAGAGCCTCTTTCGTCAGCCTCATGTTCTGGCGATCAACATGGGTTGTCGCCATCACACATTTCAGCTTCATAGCCATGCCCTCTGGATCGGTTTCATCCACCTTAACATTTTCGGTCGCTCATCAGAACGGTACTGCCGCATCCCCAGTGCCAGTTTGCATTGTTTCGGCTGATGCCTCTTGCACCGGAGATAACTCCAAGTGCCGTTTCACAAGGAACACGATGAACACGCCAGCGAGATGCACCGCAAGCTCTGCAACACTTCTGGGAACCTCAACAACATCACTACCCTGTCCGTGACCGCCGAGCTTGTTCCTCAGTGCGGGCAATGTCATGAGAACCTGATCGCTGAATCCGGCGACCAGGGTGGCGGGTAAACCATCATAGAAGTTAGTAGCCTTCAAGGCGTCGACCAGGGCTTTGGCGTTTCCGTCTTGTCGATTTTGGATTGCTTTGAGCACGCTCTCAAACGCCTTACCAGCGCTATGAATCGCTCCTTTGAAATCCCCAGCGGCGAGGTCGTTTCGCGCTTCGACGAATTCTTGTAGCGCTCCTTCGAATCTGGCAGCGGTCAGCAATTCATGCGTGCGTTGCAGTACGTGTAGATCGAGGAATTGTGAATCAAGTTGAAAGAAACACCCGTCGTAAAGCAGCCAGGGGCACTTCTCATCATGAAATGCTTGGTTCACCTCAGCATGGAAGTCGCCGGACCTGTCCAAGGGACCGTGCGCAAAGAGTTCGACAACATCAAGCACCTGTGACGGGTATCCTCCCATTACGAAACCCTCAAGATCCACTTGGCGTCGTTCGTCTTCGACAAAAGCCTCCAGTTTTTCGACGCCATAGAGTTTCAATAGCTTGGAAGGGAGTTCCGCCATAGTTGTCGTCTGCTCATTCCAACGGTCTGATGGGTCCGGCTGATAATAGTATGTTGGGTTATGGTCGCACATGATTAACCAGAGCCGCCTGCGAAGCCGACGCGGGATCGATAAACGAAGCGTGCGCGATCGAATAGCCTCGTCAAATCGCTTGGAGAACGGTCGAAATGCCGCTCTGCCCATTACTTACTCCTGCGGACTTCCGCTGTATCTTTAGATCCGATCTTTGCTGTGATTTCCTCGAATCGTTTACCCTTTGGCATTACAAATAAACAGGTTCCTTTGCTGCGGGCTTCCCAAAGGCCGCCGATGTCGCGTTTCTCTTTGGAGTCGTCGTTGCTCCAGCGATCTTCGCCCTTGTACTCGACGACGAGGAATCGGCCATCGGTGAGGAGACAGACAAAGTCTGGGTAGAATTTGTCGCTCGAGGTCGGCAGCCAGAAGGAGTGCGAGGGTCGGCGTTCGATGTTTCGCACCCAGAACTTGACTTCGGGCAGCGTATCCAGAAATTGAGCGCACTCGAATTCTTCACCTTCAGCCTTCAGGTCTACCTGCGGATAGTAATGCTTCTTGAACCTGTAAGCACCTTGATAGAGGGTGCCGTAGGGGTACAGCAACGGGTCGAAAGAGAAGCAGACCTCGGGGCTGACTGTGACAGAGCTTGCCCCATCGGAAAATAGAAGCGCCTGATACGCAGAGACATGTGCGTGCCGCCGATGGCTGTCGATCTTAGCGGTAACCGCCTCTCGAAGCCGGTACTTGTCGTGAACCAAGCGCTCAAGACTAATGCCGCGCTGCTCAATGAACTGCCGAACAAGCCGCGTTAAGAACACGCCGGACTCCGCGGGCGTGATATCGCGGTGCGGGATTGTCCGGTCTAACCAGTGCGCCAACGTGGGGACGGTCCAGCGTTCATCAAACTCAAGGAAGGTAATCTGCTGATGCAGGTCGCCTAGAAAGCGCGCCTCAATGCGGCCCTGATCGGTCACGGTGATCTCGCCCTGCTGGCCTTCGGATCGATCCGAGGGAAATTCCTGCTCTGACAAGAGGCTGTCACACTCAGACAGCCGCCAGGGCGCCTCAAGGAAGTGCGTCTCATCCACAGGCTCGAACAAGTCGCCTTGCTTAATTGATAGGACCGGAACGGTTAATCGTTCCCCGCGTTCAGATGGCGTCCCGGTGTCCTCCGATTGAAGCCCACGGGATTTGCGGTACACGCGCTCAACCACCGCCTTCCCCTCCTCGGTCGTAAAGCAGCCTTTCAATTGGTCACGCTCTCGGTCGTCCATCACCCCTTGAAAAGTGAGCGTGCCGGTTCCTGCGTCGTACTTCACCTTCTCTGAGAGATCCCGAACTAATCCCTCTGTTCGGGGAGCTTCGGACACTTCCGCGGTCACCATGCCCATAAAAACGTCCGCATCCCCCAGCGGCAGCTCGTGCTGGATAGCCGGCATCGGCGTAATCAATTCTTTGGCCTCTTGCTTATTGAAGCCGTTTTGCACCAAGGCATCCGTCAAGACATTTGCCGCCTCAACAAAACTCTGGGAAGCGGAAAACGCATACGCCATGTTGAGCTCTGCGCGGTGCTTCCACTCCGCTTTCGGTAGACGCATCAGCCGGCCAAGGATCTGCTCAACCGCAGTGGAGGATCTCAGCTCAGCCACCGAGCACAGGACGTACGCAAACGGACAATCCCAACCTTCGCGCAACGCCTGGATTGTGATCACGAAGCGAACCTCACAGTCAGGCCGCAGCAAGTCCACTCCATCCAATTCCTTGTCCTCAGCCGTCGCCACTGCGATCTCCCCGTCCCGGATGTGGTGATCCTCTTTCAGGCATTGCTTGATCACATCAACGGTGAGCGTGTCTTGGTGCTGGCGCCTCGGCTGCGCCTGAATCAGCATGATCGGCCTGATGTATTCCCCGGTTTCCTGACGCTCGGCATTTGCAACCGTTTCAAGCCGACTCCGAATCGCAACTGCGTCGGCCAATAGCTCTTTCCACGAAGGCCGCGTCTCAAGCCGAATTGGTAGCTTGATCATGGCTTCTGCCTTGAGCTCGGCAGCCGACACGCTGTGGAGCACGTTACTGGGGCTCTCGTCAGTATCCGGCGTTGCGGTGAATTCGATAATGCAGGAGGGCTTGAAGCGCGCCAACGTGCCGAAGGAGAGCGGGGTCCGGGCATTGTGGGCTTCATCGACGATGATGACTGGCCGACGGATGCGAAGCACGTTCGCCAATGAGTACTCGATTGAACCATCCTCTCGCTGCTCGAGACTGCGCCGCTGCACATCTTGGAGTTCTGCGAAGTGCTCCATCAGTGCTCCGGAGGACTCGTACACCTTTCGCCCTTCCGTGTCCTCAACGCGGAACGCCTGCATCGTCGACACGATGATCGTGGTCGTGGCATCAAGTGCGGCACGCTTGACGTACAGTGCTTCGTTGATATCGAGGATCGTCACGGAACCCATCGCAGCTTCTACTGCCTGGCGGTAGGGATGCGCCCGATTCTTAAGCGCCTTGAGCGTCTGCTCGCGGATAGCATTGGATGGCACAAGCCAGAGGACAACACAGCGGTCGCTCTTGAGCAACTCTTTCGCCGCAACGCTGACCGCATGGCAGGCGACAAACGTCTTGCCGCCTCCCGTTGGGATGCGAAGACAGACGTATGGCAGTCCGGGGAGCTCGGCGACAGACCGATACGGAATGCCGGTTCCCCAACTCGCGCGCGTCGTTTCATAAAATGCCGTATCAGCATTCCCAAGACTGACGCAGGTTCTGAAATACGCGCTGAGCGCATCGAGCGATCGCTGCTGGTATTCCTTCAGTGCTAGCATCAGCTGACCTTAACCTCATAGGGGATCTGCCGAAAGGTGACGCCTTCCCGCTTCAAGCGCTGAGGGCTGAGCAGGCACCCGGTTCCATACACCACCTTGGGCCCGTCATAAGGAGAAAGCTCAGCAAGCACTTCTCTGGTAAGGACGTTTCCGCCGCGCGGCGCCTTGTCGCCCAGGACACCGTTGTAGAGTAGATAGACGGCCACTCCGTTGCGAGTCCCGAGCAGTGGGGTCTTGGCCGTCGCGCGCTTTGGAATGGGTGCGCCTGTTTCGATAAAGAAGACGTGCGATGCCAGATCTGGAAAGGCCACCGCCTCACGGATGTTTCCGGTCTCATCGAACAAAGGCTCACTGAGCGTGCAGAATCGGAAGCCCCCACCCAAACCTAGAATCTCGACCGGCTTTCCTTCAACCTTTCGATTCGTGTAACCCTTAGCGACACGGCTGAGACGCTGTGCGGCAACATTGCGGCAGATATTCTCATCTATCTCGACCAGTATGAAGCGCCTGTTGCCTCCGTCAGCCTTGTTGAGATCAAGCACCCCATGACCGGTTGTGCCGCTGCCAGCAAATGAATCGAGCACAAGCGAGTCTTTGTCCGTGGCGATTTCCAGGATGCGCCGGATCAGACGGACGGGCTTAGGTGTAATGAAAACTGACGCCGAGTCCTCAAAATCGCAGATTGCGACCAGTTCCTTCTTAGCTTCTTGCGTGTGGCCAACTTCCTGGTAGGTCCAGAGTGTCTGCGGAACAATTCCTTGTTTGACCTCTGAGAGAAAACGCTTGAGCTGAGGAATGGAATCGCCCCGCTTGCCCCACCAAATTCTTTTGTCAGCATCAAGCTCTCTAAATTTATCTTCAGAAACTCGCCAATACGCTCCCCTCGGTGGGCCCGCAATAGTACGGCTAGAAGGACACGTTATCGAATAAGTACCGCGACTGTATGGATTGCGCGCATCTAGACCGCTAGGCTTCCACAATCCGCGAGGATCGTTATCGGGGTTCTTATACGCCTTGTCCTGTTTGTCAGTGCGCGAGACAAGCTTTGGTCTCCATGTTTCCGCATTTCTTGCATACACGACGACATAATCATGGTCCTCAGAGAAATGCTTGGCTGAGTTCTTCGGCGAATAAACCTTCTGCCAAATGACCGCTGCGACAAAGTTCTTGGCTCCGAACACTTCATCCATCAGCATCCGCAGAGAATGAACCTCATTGTCATCGATACTGATGAAGATTGCTCCATCCTCCGCAAGAAAGTCTCGGAGCAGTGCAAGCCGTGGATACATCATGCAAAGCCATTTATCGTGCCGGGACAAATCCTCCACTTCAGCACCCACCACTTTGCCCAACCAACTTCGGATTTCAGGACTATTGACGGCGTCGTTGTAAACCCAGTTCTCGTTGCCGGTGTTGTATGGCGGGTCGATGTAGATGCACTTGACCTTGCCGGCGTAATACGGCAACAGCGCTTTCAGCGCGATGAGGTTATCGCCTTGCACCAGCAAATTCTCACTGTCCGGCTCGCCCGCAGACAGGCTTTGGTCGCATCGAAGCAAGTGGTACGGGACCTCTCGATGGTGGTTGAGAACCGCTTTCTTGCCGATCCAATCAAGCGTTGGCATGTTCCCTGCTACTTATTCCTTCTACTCCTCACAAACTCTTCCAAATCATCGGGCGCAATGCGCCATCGCCTAATCTTCGTCGCGCGAATCTGCTTCAGCCCGATGAGCTCACGCACCCGTTCCTCAGTAAGATCAAGACGCTTGGCGGCTTCGCGAACTGTCAGGAGTTTACTCAGATCAACCATTCGACCATCCTACCTTGGCTTTGCAACTAGCACCTCTCCTGGGCGCCCAATCCTTCTGCGCCAGCTTTGCCGGTCCGTAAGGTGAATAATACGATAGCCTTCTTCAACTTTTGGTGAGAGTCGCTCAGGGGTTGAAAGTCGTATCTTATATCCATTCCTTTCCAAGACATCCGCGAATTCTTGCCGAAATATTTCATCCTCAATAAGTCGAAGGGGTTCCAGTGGGCCGCTGTATGCGAGGAATTTGCCATCCCATTCTACTCCTTGCCAAACTCCCTGAGGTCCGGCGGTTTCCCGCGCTATCCTATCGTCGAGCTCTTTCAACTGTGCAGTCAAGCCGCTCACCGTCGAATCGGTGACGCGACTTCCAGTCACTTCTGCAAGTGACTGTAGAAGCGTCTGAAGATCGACTTCCTCATCACAATTTAATGCCATGAGGTCAGAGAGAGGCGGAGGGAGAGAATTCTTTCGTATGTCACCGATGCACAGCGGAATGATACGCCGTCCTGGCAAGAACCAGCCGCAACCAACCTCAAACCATACCCAGGTGCGTGCAAGACCTCGTTTAGTCGCCAACAGCATAATTACTCCCGAGCGTTGAAGGACGTCCTGAATCTCTTTCGGCCACTTAACGCCCGCTGGCAAATCAGTAGGATCGCTAGACAGAAAAATATCGATACCGGGAATCCGCCGCTCCAATTCCGCCTTGAGCAAACCAGCCATATCCTTGTCCAAGGTGGCATGACTCAAGAAGATCTGAGTCGTTTTCGGAGCAATGAGAGAGCCCTCCTCGATTTCCTGCACTCGATTCCAGCCTCTTGCTGTAACAGTGATTGGTCCAGCCATTTTTGGGCTGTATTCGATGAATCCCTCCTTCTGCAACTCACGCAGAAAGAATTCCCTTGCCTCATAGCTCTCTGCAAAGACCACGGGATCGAAATGAGCGTCGACCACACGCGATGGAATCGATTGTCCAAAACCAGAGGATAGTTTTGTTAGATTTACGAGCGCTCTATTTAATCGCTCTTGAGGCAGACCAGGAAACTGGCGTACTAGGTCATCCCACTCAATAACCGGGATTGGAAAATTTCCGTCAGGCTTCTGTCCTGTCCGATACAGGATCAACGGAAAACTTGCTCCATGAAGTGTCAATTCCCTGAGGCGAGCGCTAGCCTTTCGTCTCTCATCGTTTGGAAGTTCGGTGACAGCCCCAATATCGATGACAGACATGGCGAAACGCCCACATCTTGGACACTCGTAGATATCGAGTATCCGCATTTCTCCAAAATACTCTGCCCACGACATGACTTGCGCCGCTTCTCGACTAATCGGGCAAGTTTTCTCCTTCGAACTCATTTAATCATTCGGGTCGGTACAGTATCCGTAGTCAGGTTCACGCACCACGCCGGTGTTCCATGTGATTCCATATTGTTCCATATTCTACATCTGAGCGGCGATGAAGTCACTCGAAACGCTTCCGATGAGCTGCGGTGTGTGGCTCTGGCTGCGTTCCAAGAGCCACAGAGTATGATAAGGGGCACTTACCAGACCCGGCCTCCAACATTCACACGGGCTCAGGGTGGGCAACACGTCTCAGAACACCAACACGCCGCGCGAGTTAGCGCGGCGTGTTGCCCCACCCGCGCTGGGTGCGCAGGCGGGTATGATATGGGGT
>OBEQ010196419.1_pt1 | contig 10705 bp, 12 predicted proteins | sample 1670901 | NCBI WGS metagenome assembly OBEQ01 (sample SAMEA104232315, study PRJEB22302) | groundwater metagenome | biome: forest; feature: aquifer; material: groundwater | place: USA | collected 2011-08-07 | depth 5.4 m | reverse complement strand
TCGTTGCTCCATAGACATAAAATTTGAGATTCGCAATGGAGAGCGCTGGAGCAGTCATGAAAAGGTAGCTTGCGCCGCTATCCGTTGAGCGCTGAATACGCCCACCTGAGAGTTTGTAGACAATTTGATCCGCAACATTATTTACATTTCCCTGCTGACCCTCAAGGGCAAGGCAGATATCACCACCGCTGCCGACAGTATCCGTCATTGTGCAATCACGCGCAGTTGTTGGAAAACCGGGGTCGCCACCGCCGCCACAACCACAATGAAAATTGCTTCCGGTACGTATACTGCGCGACATGGAATCGATCGCGGCACTGAGGTTATCGGTTACGATGCGTTCCGAACGGGCTTTGCGTGCAGCATCGTTAATGGAAACCAACGCTCCAAGGATAATCATGAGTGCAGTGAGAAAAATTCCAATCGCAACAATCATTTCTAAAAGAGAAAACCCTGAAGTAATCCGCCCGGGGCAGACACTACGGGGCAAGCCCCTTCCTTCATTCATTGAACCTGCATTATCGCGCAAAAGTTTTTTCATTGTTTTCATCAGTATTATCCCCGAAGTAGAGTTTCAGTTTGATTAATCTTTCGACACATTCTATGTCCTACTCATTATAACACGCCTCGCAGTGTGTTATCTTTCGCGATCGGTGTGCTTGGGTCGAAAGATTTAATCCTTCATTATGTTCTTGTAATCTCTCTTTGGGGTGAGTAGTGTGAACAATATGCCATTGCCTTGTTTTTGTGCTTTGGTGGACATGCGAGGAACATAATCAAACTGAAGTTCTCACTACGGGGTTATCGCACAGATACTTGGCCAGTCGTCCATACGGTAATGGTGTGGCGATATCCCTTGGGTGAGGAAACAGTAATTTCAACTTGGGAATACGCAGTAGTTGCATCGCCAAAGAGCGTAGCATCAAAAGGATTCGGCCGCGCAAAAACAACATCCACAGTGTTGGTAGTATAGAGCGAAGGATTTCCCGGGATAGCGGAGGCGCAAGGTACAGAGGTGCCCCCGGAAGAAACGTTGCCGCAAAGTGCTGAAACAATATTCCCTTGGAGTAGCGTAATTATCTGTTCACACTCAAGCGACGGATCGCCACATTGCTGATTACCCGAGAGGGGTGCGTACGAACGATTGCCGTCGAGGTCAGCAAAATAGATGAATTTATTTGGTGTCGCAAGATCAAAATGCAGCCCATAACCAGGGAATTTCGTCTGGTCAGTCCCTGCACGCCTGATGCTCATTGCAGAAACTTGGCTATCATGAATCCATTCTGCAATCTGATGCGCAAGAATATCCACCGTAACACGGCGGTCAAAAGAGCCGTAATTAAAGAGAAATGTTGCCGAGAGCGTAACAAAAATCGCCACGGCAATAATGAGTTCAACGAGCGAAAAACCGCGCTTCCCACCTTTTGGGAATTTTTTTTGGGGCGGTCTTTGTGAGGAGAAGAGCATGATAAAATCACCGTTTATAATGTCCAACTAAGGATATCTATTCCCCACGCAAAGACGATCAATGTTCCCAAAATAAGGAACGGGGCAAAGGGTATCTCACTTTTCATTGTAAAGCGTTTTCTTGGAAGAAACAACAAAATAATGCTTGGGAAAAATGCGCTCCAAAATGCAAAGACGACTGCCGAGACTCCACCAGAAAACCCAAGAAACCATCCGATCCCCCATGCAAGTTTCGCATCACCGAGCCCCATCGCACGGCCACGAGATATGAGCCAGAGGAGAGCAAATGGCAGTGCAAGCAGCGGTCCGGCCAAAAATTCAATCCACGTCGGGATATATATCCCCAAAAGGGGTATAAAGTGCGGGGTAAAAACACCCCAATGCCACTTAAGGAAGAGTGTCCCTCCCGCAAGAAGTGCAAAGCAAAACGCGAATCGATCGGGGATGATCTTATGGCGAAAATCATAGACAGTGATAGCAAGAAGCACCATCCAAATTGTCGCATCAAGAACAAAAAATGTCGCTGCGCTGACATCAAACGCAAGTGGGTCAAATTTTGTTACCCACCACGTTATGAGAAAGAGCATCCCCGCAAGTCCTTCAACAAGCGGATACTGCCATGAGAGTTTTGTGCCACAGTAAAAACAGCGAGCGCGCTGAAAAAGAAAAGAGAACAGCGGAATAAGCATAAATGGAGCGAGCGCTTTGCCACACGAAAGACAGCGCGAACGCCCAGAATATCGCGCACTCCCCGTACGATAGATGACTACATTGAGAAAGCTTCCGAATATCGTTCCCAGCACAAAAATAAAAACCCAAAAAATACTGTGATAGAGAGACATAGAGCAAGTATAACACGCGCGAACAGTGAGCTTTGGTGTTTCTGCTTGTTCTCCAATAACGAACCTATGGCTTTACGTCGTAACAAGTGTCAGGGGCACCCGCTATGATACAAGTCGCGCTGTTGCCCACCAAAGTACCTCCTGCAACACCAACTGCCCGCGGTGCGGCGGCATAGGCACCTGCTGACGGTGCTGTAGCATCTGCATCACTTTGTAACACACCATTATCCGACCGTTCAAGCACCACACCAAGCCAGTAGGTTGTGCAGGTAATTCCTACCCCAGTACATTCTGTTCCTAGTGGAACAAGTCCACGATATAAATAAAGAGCGGGTACTCCACCAGGAGGGGGTGTAGGGCTCTGTGGCAAAAAGCCGGAAACTTGAAGTAGCGAGATGGCGGCCTCGAGGTTGAGATTTGTTGTACACACAGCACCATTAGGGCAACCGGGAGTTGTTGAAGGATAACTCTGGTTTGAATCAAAAAACAGTTCGAGTGCAAGCTGAATCTGCCCAATGTCTGAAATACGCTTTGCATCACGCGATTTCATGCGTGCAGTTGAAAGCGAAGCCAAGACAATCGCGGAAAGCATAGCGATGATGGCGATCACCACCAAAAGCTCAATCAGGGTGAAACCTTTCTTGGTGTTTTTAAGAGCAGTGAACATCATAGAAAAATGCTAAATAATTAAATTAAGCGATACACACCATGAAACGACAAAAACAGCGATAAAAAGTTGCAGTAGTAGCAGACGAGCACTCCCTTATAACACCAACAATTGTAGCACGCACACGAGAAAATTTACAACGTTCTGCAAACGAAAAAAGGTAGGAATACGCGCCCATTACGCCACAAACCAAAAGCCCCAACCAACAAAATTGGCTGAGGCATATTGGAAAAAGAGGGATGTTCCTATTACGGCTTTACGTCGTAACAAGTCTCAGGGGCACCCGCGGCGATACAAGTCGCGCTGTTACCCACTAAAATACCTCCTGCAGCGGCAACAGCGCGTGGTGCGGCGGCATAAGCACCTGCCGCTGGCGCAGTGATATCTGCATCGCTCGCCAATACGGTATTATCACCTCGCTCCAAAATCGTTCCGAGCCAATAGCTTGTGCATGAAGTTCCGTTTGCGAGACACTCTGTCGATACTCCCGCAAGAGTATAAAGTCCGCGATACAAATAAATCGACGGTGTTCCGCCCGGAGGAGGAACAGGACTCTGTGGGAGAAAACCGGCACTGGTGAGGGCTGAGACAGCGGCCTCGAGGTTTACATTGGTTGTACAAACAGCATTCCCAGCAAGGTTACATGCGGGGGTTGTTGAAGGATAACTCTGGTTCGCGTCAAAAAAGAGTTCGAGCGCAAGCTGAATCTGCCCAATATCTGAAATACGCTTCGCATCACGCGATTTTTGGCGCGCGGTCGAGAGCGAGGCCAAGACAACCGAGGAAAGGATGCCGATGATGGCGATCACCACCAAAAGCTCAATCAGGGTGAAACCTTTCTTGGTGTTTTTAAGAGAAGTGAACATCATAGAAAAATGCTAAATAATTAATAAAATGAATAAGCTGAAAATTGTTCGTACACAGAATTGCCTCATTGAGTAAGATGCGAAGCAACCTATCTATGGTAGCACAGAGCAATAAATATGCCGTTACTCACACCTGTGGATAACCCCAGAGCAAAGCTTATGATATGAGGCAAATAAAAGAAAGAGAAAATGGCTATAAATATCGGTTAATTGGGAAAAATTCCTCTTTTGAGAAATTTTTCAATTGGGTGGATTGCTGTTTTTAGAACGAAGAGGCAATGTCGTACATAGGCAAAAGAATCGAAACCATAAGCCCTCCGACACCAAGACCGAGGAGGATAATCATGGTGGGTTCAATAAGACCGATAGCCGTATCGATCTCATTGTCTACTTCGCGCTTATAAAACTTGGCGAGCGTATCAAGAATGCCCGGCAACTCACCAGTTTCCTCGCCAACTTTAATCATCTGGGTCATCAAGCTTGGAACGACCTCCGGGTATTTCGCCATCGCAGATGAAAGCGGGATTCCTGTCCGTACATCTTGCGCCGCATGTTCAAGAACATTTTTATAGATTTCATTGCCCACCACGGCGGCGGCAACTTCGGTCCCGCGCACAACAGTAATTCCCGCTGAGAGCATAGTATTCAAATTGTCCGCAATACGCGTAAGGTATATCTTCCGATAGAGCGTGCCCACCAAAGGGAATGAGAGGGTAAATTGTGCAAAAAATCGCATGCCGCGGTCGGTGCGAATGTAGCGCCAAAGGAAAAAGCCGCCAAGGGTAAGTGTAATTGCCAAAATAATCCCGTAGTTAATGAAAAAATTCGAAAGACCAATGACTGCCTTTGTGTAAAAAGGGAGATCCTTCCCCGTCTCAAGTATAATTGCCGAAAGTTTCGGAATGACAACAACGAGCATCAGCACCATAACCACAATGAATGCAGTAAACACGAATGCGGGATAAATCAGGGCATTCCGTGTTTTATTGATGAGTTCATAAGAACGATCAAGATAATCTGCGAGATAGTCAAACGTTTTCGAGAAATCTCCCGATTCCTCACCTGCACGGACCATGTTCACGTAGAAATCAGAAAATACGTCTGAATGCTTCCCCAAGGCACCAGAAAGGGACATGCCGCCCTGAATATCTTCCGCCACTTCTTCAAGCCGGTGCTTAAGGAACACACTCTCTGTTTCTTGTGCAAGCAGACGAAAAACATGAAGCGCAGAGACTGACGCACGAAAAAGCGTCGCTATTTGACGCGAGAGGATGACGACATCACGATAAGACGCTCGCTGCCCCACAAGATTAATCTTGCTCCAGAATGAAACATCATCAGCGGCAACGATGGAAACGATCATGAGTTTTCGCCGCTGAAGCGCCGCAATAGCAACATCAACGGTCGCCGCAACGACAGTACCGCTCTTTTCTTCTTCGGTGCTTTGATCGATTGCTTTGTATCTATAGAGCATAGGAAGAAAGTGCTACGTATCCATGACCCTTATTTTTCGATGCATCACGAGGCGCAGAGGAAGCGGTACCCTGAAGACGTACTCTCGTACGACGAGAGAGTCCGCGACGAATGCAACGAAGTGAGGCGCGAAAAATAAGGGTCATGTTTAGATCATTCGCTCGAGAGCTCTAGGATTAAAGGAATGCAGATATGCGTGTTCCGCAGTAATTTCACCCCGCCGCACCAAATCAGCAAGCGAGCGATTCATATCAATCATACCCAGTTCAAAGCCCGTCTCGATAACCATTGGTATTTCGTGTGTGCGGCGTTCACGAATCAAGTTGGCAACGGCGTTGTTGTTGATGAGGAGCTCATACGCGGGAACAAGTCCTCCCGAGATCTTGGGAACCAACCGCTGTGAAAAAATTCCCGCCAAACTTGCCGAGAGCTGGAGACGAATCTGGTCTTGTTGATCCGAGGGGAACGAGTCAATGATACGGTCGATCGTTTGGGCGGCATTATTTGTATGGAGCGTCGAGAATACCAAGTGCCCGGTTTCTGCTGCAGTGACGGCAGCCGAAATGGTATCGAGTCCGCGCATTTCACCGATTAAAATAATGTCCACATCTTCGCGAAAACAGGCGTGCAGTCCGACATGAAAATCGGCAGTATCGAAGCGAACCTCTCGTTGACTAATGAGTGATCGATCTGGGGTAAAAATATACTCGATAGGATCCTCGATCGTAATGATATTTTCAGCACGCTCATGATTGACCATGTCCACCATCGATGCGAGCGTTGTCGATTTTCCTTGTCCAACCGGACCAACAACAAGAAAAAATCCCTGTTTCCGCCTCGTGAAATCCTCGAGCACCGTGGGGAGATTCAGCTCTTTGAATGTCTTGATCTTCTTGGGAATTAAGCGGAGTGCAATCGCCACAGTCCCCTTCTGAAAGAACGCATTACCGCGAAATCGCGCCTCCTTGCCAAACGAAAAAGAAAAATCCATTTCTTTGGTTTCGAAGAATATTTTATTACTCTGCTCATCGAGTAACTCCTTGAGGATACCGATCGTGTCTTGCGCGGTGAGTTCGGGTATCTTCACCAAGGGAACGAGCTCTCCGGACACGCGGATCGTCGGATTGCGCCCCACTACCAAATGGAGGTCCGATGCCCCTTCGTGGACAACAGTCAGTACAAGATTCTCAAGTTCTTTGCGATAATCAGATTGTGACATAATTAATTTTATGGTTTAAGCGGAGAAGCCATCGTGGAAATCACCGCCCCTTGCTCACCACATCATACAACAAAAGTGAGCGTGAAGTAAGGAAGATATACTCTCGACGGGCCTCTCAACCATTAGTTTCCGTTATTTTCCGCGTTTCTCCATCTCTGTGCATACTCGCCTGACAACCTCCGAGGGGGTCGCTGCTGCTTTGATAATATAGCCCGCGGCGCCAAGTTTGAGGGATCGCGTGATGTCCTCGGGTTGACCAAAATTAGAGAAGACTATGACGAGTGCCTTTGGTGCAAGCTTCTCCTTTGCCAATTGCTCGAGAAAAGCGAACCCGTCCATTGTGGGCATCACAAGGTCAACAAGAAAAACGTCCGGCGCTTCACCGGCGCGTAATTTTTCGAGCGCCTCAATCCCTGAGAGCGTACTCATCACATGAAATCCCTCTTGCGAGAATTTCAAGGCGTACATATCAAGGAGAAACGCATCATCGTCAATAATCATAATGCGATATCCGGGTTTTTCTTTTGCTGTAGCACTTATCATACGATGTTGTTTACTTCCCCAAAAGGAATGACTCCATTAAACGCCTTCACCAACGCATCATCTTTCATTGTGAGCATGCCTTTCGCCCGTGCAACATCGTAAACGGCTTGCTCCGAAGGATTGGTCAAGATCGCGTGTTCGATATCACGATCAATTTTGAGCATTTCAAACACACCTGTTCGTCCTCTTGTACCCGATGGACACGACGGTGTCGGTGTCGCTTCATAGACATGGTCGGGAATTTTTATTGTCGCGCGTACTTGTGGTGGCAAGTCGGCAAATTGCCTGTCGATCATGGCACGCATGCTCTCCGAGATCGGAATAGGTTTTTCTCCATCCGGACACATCGTTCGGAGGAGCCGCTGCCCCATTGCAAGAATAAGCGTTGGCGCGATCAAGTATGGGTCAACTTCCATATCAATCAAACGCGGAATCACGCCACCGGCATCATTCGTGTGGAGCGTCGAAAAAACGAGATGGCCAGTGAGTGCCGCCTGAACAGCAAGTTGTGCGGTTTCTTTGTCACGAATTTCTCCCACCATGATAATGTCGGGACCCTGGCGAAAAATGGAACGAAAGCCGTTGGCAAATGTATAACCGATCTCCGGTCGTACCTGGGATTGATTTACTCCGGGAATATTATATTCCACCGGATCTTCAAGCGAGATGACGTTACGTTTCTCACGATCGAGCTCGTTCAACATGGAATAGAGGGTCGTTGACTTACCGGAACCCGTCGGCCCAACAGTAAGAATGAGTCCGTAGGGCATATTAATTGCCTCACGGACAGTTTTCACGTGCTCCGCCGATAGACCCATTCCCTCGAGCGTTCTGATGCCCTGGCTTGAATCGAGAATACGGAGTGAAACCTGCTCCCCGTAGTATGAAGGAAATGGTGCCACGCGAAAATCCACCCGTTTGCCATCCATATGCGCAGAAAAGCGTCCATCTTGGGGCTTGCGTTTTTCATCGAGCCGCATCTGCGCCAAGATCTTAATGCGCGCGACAATCGCCTCGTGAATAGCCTTCGGAAGAATGAGTGAGGAGTGCATAATGCCATCGACACGGAAACGCACCCGAATCTCTTCCCTCATTCGCTCAATATGCACATCAGAGGCATTCCCCTCTACCGCGTGTCGCAAGATTACCGCAACAATCTTCGTAACGGGGGCATCTTCAACGATCTTTGCCTCGGCACCTTTTGTGCCAGTGGGGAGATCGTCGACCAAGGTCGAATCTGATTGTTCCAGGGTAACATCTCCCGCATCGAGCTCGGAAAGTGCCGTTGTTACCTCTCCGGAAAGATTTTTATATTTCGCAAGGATATCGGCAAAACCCTGGGGTGAAATAATATAAAGCTGATAGGGCATTCCGAGCTTATTGGCGATAAATTGCACCACATCGCGCGCTTCGGTCATGTCCGGATCGACCATGCCGACCTCGAGCACGCGATTGACCACCGCAAGCGGGGCGATCTGGTAATGCTGTGCCGACTCCTCAGGGATATAGGCGAGTACTTCAGCGGGAACTTTATAGCCCGTCAATTCTCGAGAAGGAACACCATAATATTCTCCCTTGAGTGAAAGAAGCTGTTCGGGGGTAATGCCTCCTTTGACGAGGACCGCATCTATTCCTCCGGGAACTTTTTCTGCTTGCGAAGACACTTCGGGAATATCCTCCTCGCGAAATAATCCTTTTTCTGCTAGGTACAGGAGAAAACTCATCCCGTTAGAAGTAGGGCGTGGATAATTTTGTCCACAATCCCATGTTAATGCTGTTGATAAACTTCGACATGTTCATGGTGTGATTGGCTCGCACGCCCGAAGTATTCTACCATCCTCGTGAGACCACTCTCACGCTGTTTTTATTTTCACGCTCGTACAATAAAAACCAGTGAACTTCTAACGGGACTCATAGCAACTTATCTACGCATAATATCAAAAATATCCACAGAAAGAAACTGCATCGTATGCTCCCCTCTCCCTTTGTCTGTCTGCTACTGCTAGCGCAATTTTCCAGCAATGATGGTGCGCACCGCATCGGGAGGAGTGAACGGATTATCACGACCGAGCGTCGCTGGCGCAATATCAACATGAAACTCTTGAAGGGATTGATACACAGGGTCATCGAATAACAAGGCGTTCTTTTCAAGGTCGATCGTTCGCAACGTATCGAGTGCCGCTTTGACGTTTGCACCAAGATCTTTTGCGCTTTCTGGGGGAGCGCCAAGCGAAAGAAGTGCACTATCACCGGTCGGGCTCCAAAAATACCCACCCACAAAAAAGAGTAGCGGTATGGCGAGAACAACCCCGATATCAATTAATGCTTGCCTTCCTTTCATATACTCATATGTTTAGTGGTAAGTGAGAATGCTTGACTGCTAGTGGAGCGAATAACCAATGGCTTGAACCTTGTAGTTGTGGATCGCGAGTTCGGGCCTTGTGCCAAGATCAGCTACTCCCTCCGATACCGTAGTGAAGGATACACTCGAGAGGTCACGAAGCACGAGACTAGACTCAAGCACATGCAAAAACTCACGAAATGTATCGTACGATGCAGCAATGGAAAAGGTGATGACGTGTGTTTTGTACGAGCCATCGCCCTCATTGCCTCCAGCATCTTGCCCAATAGTGAGCGACTTTGGCGAAAAACCGTTATGTGCCATAAATGCATTTGTTTCGATCACCAGGCGGATCGGATCAATTTTCTCAGGAAGAATTTCCGCCAATCGCTCGGCTGCATCGGGAGGAAAACTTGCGTAGCTCTTTGCAATGGCATCCAACTTAACTTGGGCATTCGCCGCGGTCGCGAGTGCGTCGGTAAGCCCTTTCTCCTTAGCAATTACTTGTGGTATCTCTCCATATAAAAGGGGTTCAATAGAAAATGCATAGATCAGCACCGAAAGAAGGACGAGTAAAATGGGAAATATGTAACGGGTCATGCTGGTGTTGTTGCTGTGGTTACGTCCGGCGATTTCATCTCCGTGGGTATGACGACGGGTGTGTATTTTGCATAACTCGGATCGATCAGCAATTTTGCCGAGAAGGTAACGAGACTGCTTGCGGGGTCAAGTGCGGGCATGCTTACTTCAACTCCCTTGAGTGCATCAAGTGCGACAACTGCGGACCCTTTTGCGCGCCACGCTTCTGCTTGAGCGTACACCGCGCTGTAACTTGGTGCCTGTCCCGTCAAATTGACGTGAATCAAACCATCTTTGGGATCGAGCGCATACGACAGCGATGTCCAGCCGATATTCTGCGCGGTAATTTTCCCGAGCAAGGTAAGAATTGCTGAAAAAGCACTGTGATCATTAAGGAGTTTCTTGGCAAGCTTCAATCGTACGTCGATATCCTTATAGCGATTGATGTCATCCGTTTTCAAATTTGCTTCTTTCGTTTGGAGTTCCTGACCGAGTGCAAGTACGCGCTGTTCTATACTCGTTTTATAAAGATACATTCCTCCATAGGTCGCAAGTGCAACAAAAAAAATGATGAATGCGAGTACAAGTCCAACGTTCACCGGTTCTTTTTTGCGCAAAGAACCCTCCACCTTGAGGAGCGGCTGTTGGGGGATGAACGATGTATCAAGTGAATTATCCATTCCTCTCTTTATTGTACAAGTAAAGTGG
>OBEQ012995798.1_pt1 | contig 10706 bp, 8 predicted proteins | sample 1670901 | NCBI WGS metagenome assembly OBEQ01 (sample SAMEA104232315, study PRJEB22302) | groundwater metagenome | biome: forest; feature: aquifer; material: groundwater | place: USA | collected 2011-08-07 | depth 5.4 m | reverse complement strand
TCCACCTCCGCATCGTCGATCGGTTCGACGCGGAGCACGTGCAGGCCGGGCGAGAGGCCGCCGATCGAGAACTGCCCCTGCGCGTTCAGCGCGAAACCGCCGACGAGCAACCCAGTAGCCACGTTGAAGGCGACGACGTGCGCGCCGAAGATCGGCTGGCCATCTCTCGTGACGCGCCCGGACACGCTGCCGGCCGACGTGTTGAAGTCGCCGTCAGGATAGAGATCGGAGATGCCCGCGATGTCGTCGGCCTTCAGCGTGCGCGAGGCGATGCTGCCGGAAGCGAACGCGATCGGAAACATGACTGCTTCTGCACTGAGCACGCGGCGCCCGCCGCCGCTCTGCAGCTCTGTCTCCCCCAGCGCCGAGTGGCCGAGCCCACTGAAATGGCCGATCTCGTGGAGCGCGATGCTTTCGAGATCGAATCGATTGGGCTCGCCGGCCGCGGCGACGGACCACGCAAACGCGGAGTTGAAGAAAATGTCTGACTCGACGAGCGCGCCGGTCGCCGAATCGACCAGAAAGCTTGTCGAGGCGAGCACGCGATCGAGCTCCGGCCTGTTCTGAAAACCGAGCACGGACGCGCCATCATCTCGACTCGGGTTCGCTGACGTCACGCCTGCAAACTGATAGCTGATGGATGCCGTCGGCACCGCCTGCCACGTGGCGAACGCCCGGCCCATGGCGCTCTGGAAATCGGTGGCGCTGACGCCTGGCACGCCGGTGTTGGAGACGAAATAGCGGACAGGCGTCTGCGACCACTTCAACGTCACCTGCTGGCCCCGCACCGACACGCCGAATTTCAGGTACGCGAGCGCCGGGCTCGACTGGCCAAGGACCAGCGCGAAGACGACGATCACCGAGAGCGGCCGCTTCACTTCGCACCTCCAGCAAGCGTGCGGACCGTTTGCTCGAAATCGCGGAGTGCCAGCGCGCGGCGCAACGGGTCACCGCGCACGACGCGAGCCGAAACGCCGGCGGCCGGCAGCAGCACGGGCGACGTCACGAACCACCCGGAGTTGTCGGCCGCGCGGGAAACGCGAAAGACGCCCTGGTTCAACCCGAGCACGTAGGGCACACTCGGACCGCGCGCGCCCAGGAACACCACCACGCGCTGGTCGACGGCAAACTCCGGCGCCCCGACGACGATGCTGCGGAAGCGGCCGAGCTCGCCGCCGGGCACGCGGAATCGCAGCGTCGATCCGAGGCGGCCCTTGAGATAGCGCTCGACTTCGAGCGTCACGATCGTTTCGATCGTGCCGCGATCCTCGGTCCACTGCGCGTCCACGGAGGCGACGCGGCCGCGCGCGATGGCGAGCGCGTCGCGCGACAGCTCGCCGAGGTCAGCGGGAATCAGAACCGTGGCTCGCGCGGAAGCGGCACACGACAGGATCAAGAGCAGAAACGGCAGCGCTCGGTTTATCGTCATCAGTCGTTCGTCGTTAATCGTTAATCGTTAATCGTTAATCGTGCGTCTTCAATTCGCAATCCGCAATCTCAATCCGCAATCTCAATCCGCAAATCTCAATCCGCAATCTCAATCCGCAATCTCAATCCGCAATCCGCAATCCGCGATCCGCAATTCGAAGGATCGCCTCCGCCGCGCGGCGGCTGGCGCCGGGACCGCCAAGACGCGAACGCACGGTCGCGAGGCCTGCACGAATCCGGGTCGCGCGATCGCGGTCGGTCAGCATGGAGATCGCCTCGCGCGCAACGGCATCCGGCGTGAACGCATCCTGCACGAGCTCGGGCACGATCGGCTGTCCGGCAATCAGGTTCACCATCCCAATCGTATCGAGCCGGACGAGGCGCCGCGCGATCTGGTACGAGAGCCGCGACATGCGATACACGACAATCATCGGCGTGTCGTGCAGCGCGGCCTGCACGGTCGCCGTACCCGACGCCGTCAACGCGACGTCAGCCGACGCCAGCACCGTATCGGTATCACCCTCGACGAGCGTGAACCGCACGGTCGAGTTATCGCCGCGTACCGCGTCGAAAAGATCGTCGTCCAGGTGCGGCGCGCGCGCGACGACGAACTGCGCGCCGGGGATCTCGCGCCGGATGAGTCGCGCCGCCGCCGCGAGGTCGGGCAGGATGCGGGAGATTTCGTTCGGACGGCTGCCCGGAAGAATCGCCACGGTCGGCGCGGACGAGATCAATCCGCGAGCGGCTAGAAACTGTTCGCGCGTGGCCGACGGCTTCGCGAGGTCGATGAGGGGATGCCCCACGAACTCCACCGGCACGCCGCCAGCTTCGTACATCGCGGCCTCGAACGGAAAGATGACGAGCACGCGGTCGGCGATGGCCCGCATCGTGGCGAGCCGTCCCGCGCGTGACGCCCAGATCTGCGGGCTGATGTAGTAGATGACCGGCACGCCAAGCCGCTTGATCGACGGCGCCAGCCGGAAGTTGAAGCCGGAAAAATCGATCAGGATGAGCGCATCCGGCCGTTCGGATCGCGCATCCGCGACGAGCCGCCGCCGCGCCGCCAGCAATCGTGGCAGCTTGGGAATCCATTCAGTCAGACCCGTGACGGCGAGCTCGCGGTAGTCGTCGACAAGACGACCGCCGGCCGCCGCGAACTGCGGGCCGCCGAGGCCGGCGATGCTGAGTGTGGGATCGAGCGCCAGGAGCTCGCGTGTCAGCGCGCCGGCGTACAGATCGCCGGACGCTTCGCCGCAGGACAGCAGGAGGCGCGCACTCAAGACGCGGGGCGTTTGAACAGCGCGGGATCGATGGGCGCGTTGATTTTCACGTCAGTCACCCGCCGCTCCACCGAAAGGGTTCCGACCTTCCGCGCCGCCTGAAACGCGATCTGGATACCGTCCACCGGACGGTAGTCCGAAAACTGCTCTTCGACGAGCGGCCGTCCCGGCGCATCGGCGCCGAACGCCTGCTTCGTGATCAATCCGGCTTCGGGATCGATGGAGAACACGATCGGGTTGAGGTCGCTCGCCGACAACTCGAGCGTGTGCGTCACGTGTCCCTCGGCGTCCTTGCCGTCGGGCAGCAGCCGCGGTGTCAGCTTCCCGTCCTTCGCCGCCAGCAGCAGCACCACGATCTCGCGGCGCATGCTCGCACGGGCATCGCGGGCCATCGGCTCACCACCCTCACGCACGCCGCGTGCATCTTTCAGCCACGCCTGCGTGCCGTCGTAGCCTTGCGTCACGGTCGGCGTTTCGATCCGGAAATGATCCGGATACTGAATGTAGTTGGTCGTCTCGGTCTGCGCGTGAGCGTCAGAACCGCCGTTGATCAGCGTCTGTCTGGCGACGATCGTCGTGATGCCCCGCAGCTTCTCGAGACCACCCTTTGCCGCAATCACGCGATCGAGCAGCGCCGTCGCCTGCTGGCGGTCCTCGGGACGCGGATCCTGAACCGGCCGGCTCGCCAGTGGGGCCTGCTGATACGCCAGTCGTGGGGACGGACCCATGTGTCCGTCCGGGCCGACACGCGGGTCGGCCCCTACGCGCAACCCACCCGCTCTACCTGCCCCGCCTGCCTCCTGCTGCGCCTTGATAGACGCGCGTTTGAAGTTCGCGGACGTCAAATCGAGATCGCCGAGTTCCACGGTCTCGAACGTGCCGAAACCGACCCCGCGGAGCTGCGACGCGAACGCCGCCGAGTTGCCGACGAGCACGACCGACAACCGATCCGGGCGCAGCAGCGCTTTCGCGACGCGCTGGATGTCGTCGGGCGTCACGGCGTTCACGCGTTCGCGGACGTTCTGGAGCTGCTCGAGCGGCAGCCCGTAGAACAGCGCGTTGACGACCTGCATCGCGATCGACTCGGGCACTTCGATCGTCAGCGGGAAGCTGCCGGTGAGATACGCCTTGGCGCCGTCGAGCTCGCGATCGCCGACGCGCTCGCGCTGCAGCCGCCAGAACTCGTCCACGATCAGCCGCAGCACTTCACCGGTCGCGTCGGACCGCGTGTTGGTCTCGGCCTGGAAGTCGCCGGACTCTTTCAACGTATCCATGTTGGCCTGCGCGCCGTAGGTCAGGCCGCGATCGGTCCGCAGAATCTGGTGCAACCGGTTGCTCCCCTCGCCGCCGAGGATCCGGATCGCGAGGTTGACGGCCATGTAATCAGGATGCGTCCGCGGGATGCCGATGTGCCCGACGCGCACTTCGGTCTGCACGGCGTCCGGCTTGTTGACGACGATCACGCGCCGCGTCGGATCGGGCGGCCCGGTGAAGGTCAGCGCCGGCAGGTCGCGCTTCTGCCAGTCACCGAACGCTTTCTTCGCCGCGGTGAACGCTTCCTCGGCGGTCACGTCGCCAACGATCGCGAGGATCGCGTTGTTCGGCATGAAGAAGCGCGTGTGGAACGCGATCAAGTCGTCGCGCGTGAGGGCGGCGATTGTCTGCGGTGTGCCGTTGGCCGGCATCCCGTACGGATGGAAGCCGTAGACCAGCCGATCGAACACGGAGTTCGCGATGTAGCCGGGATCGTCGAGGCTGACCTTCTGCCCCGAGATCATCTGCTGGCGCTGGCGCTCGATTTCCGCCGGCGCGAATGCCGGCTGCCTTGCCATGTCGGACAGCATGCGCAGCCCGGTGTCGAAGCTGTCCTTCATCACGACCATGTGGACGAACGTGAGATCCGTGCCCGCGCCGGCGCCCATCGCGCCGCCGATGAAGTCGACCGCGTCGTTCACCTCCAGTGCCGACATCGTCTTCGTCCCCTGATCGAGGAGCGAGGCGGCCAAGTGCGCGAGCCCGAGTTTCTCCCGCGTGTCCGACGAGGTCCCCGCGCGCACGAGCAAGCGCATCGTCACCGCCGGCTGCTCGTGGTGCATCACGACGACGACCTGCAGGCCGTTGGGCAGCGTTTGGATCTCGTAGGGCGGGAACTTGATGTCGCGCGCCGGCGGGGGCTGGGGCGGACGCCGGGGCGGCCAAGCCGCCGACGGCGCCGCCGCGGAGCCACAGAGGGAAAGCGAGAACAAGGAGATCAACGCGCCACGGAGACACAGAGACACAGAGAAATTTGTTTTTCTCTCCATATCTGATCTTCTCTGTGCCCCCGTGTCTCTGTGGCCCGTCATGCTCTGTCTGCTCGATGTGCTCTGTGGCCTCACTGCGCCCCCGCCTTCCCTGACGGCATCAGCGTGAGCACCAGCCGGTTCTCCGGCCTGAAGTACGTCTTCGCGACGCGTTGCACGTCGGCGACCGTGATGTTCTGGAAGATGTCGAACTCGCCGTCCGCCGTCCGGATGTCGTTGTGGATGACGACCGCGTGCGAGAGCTGTCCGGCCTTCTGCTGGTTCGACTCGCGCCCCATGATGTAGTCGCGCGCGAACTGGTTCTTCGTACGCTGCAACTCGTGCGCGGTGATCGGCTCGGTCTTCAGCCGATCGAGCTCCGCGATGAGCGCATTGGCGACCTCGTCGGTCGTGTGCCCAGGCTGCACGATCGCGACGGCGTAGAACAGGTTCGGATCCTCGATGAGGTTGGCGTTCCCGAAGGCCGCCACCGCCATCTGTTTCTCGTAGACCAGTTTCTGGTAGATGCGCGACGTCTGACCGTCCGAGAGCACTTTCGCGGCGATGTGCAGCGGATACGAGTCGGGGTTGCCGTCCTTGGTGACGTGATACGCGACCACCACTGCCGGCAACGGCCAGGGCTCCTGCAGCGTGACGCGCTTCTCCTTTGTCTGCGGCGGCTCCTGCGGGATGTCGCGTGGCACGACGCGGTCGGACTTCGGCACGCGGCCCAGGTAGGTGTTCACGAGCTGCAGCGCCTGCGCCGGCTCGAAGTCGCCGGCGATGACCAGCGTCGCGTTGGCCGGCACGTAGAACGTCTTGTAGAAGTCGCGCACGTCTTCGACCGACGCCGCCTGGAGATCCTCCATGCTGCCGATCGTCGCGTGCTTGTAGGGGTGCACGGTGAACGCCTGGTCGTAGATGATCTCGTTCAGGCGGCCGTAGGGCTGGTTGTCCACCCGCATACGGCGTTCCTCTTTGACGACGTCGCGTTCGTTGGCGAACGTGTCCTTGTCGATTTTCAGCGTCGCCATACGATCGGCTTCGAGCCACAGGGAGAGCGGCAGATACTGCGCCGGCACCGTCTCCCAGAACACCGTCTCGTCGTCGGTCGTGTAGGCGTTGCTCTGGCCGCCGATCGACGCGAGCATCGAGGTGTGCGCTTCCGGCTGGACGTTTTTCGATCCCTTGAACATCAGATGCTCGAAGAGATGCGCGAAGCCGGTGCGGCCCGGTCGCTCGTTCTTCGACCCCACGTGATACACGAGCTGCACGTGGACGATCGGCGTCGAGTGATCCTCGGACAGGACCACCGTGAGCCCATTCGGCAACGTGGTGATTTCGTACTGCAGTTTCGGCGGACGGGATGCCGCAAGCAGCGGCTGGGTGGCGGCAGAGAAGACGCCGCCGGCGAGCAACGCCGCGGCCAGCACACGAGGGAACCTGACCATATGATCCGATTATCTACTGAGTAGGCGGAACCCGGCGAGACCCCATCGCTGGGCGAGCCGGTCGAGCGGATCGGCGTCCACCCGCTTCTCGTAGCCGGCAAACACTTCGATCGCGCCAGCCCGGCCGGTGAACCGGACCCCCGCCTCCAGCAACCCACCCGCCTGCGCGCCGCGCCGCGCGAGCGTCTCGTCCACGGCGAACGCCTGCCCCGACCCACGCGCGAACACGCCGACCCGCTCGTTGATCGAGTGGCGCGCGAGCACGTTCACTTCGCCCAGCCACGTGTAGTCGACATACGAATGCTGCACCGCGCGGCCGCCTTCGAGATCCACATCGACGGTGATCGTGCCGATCGCCCGCGTGTGCAGCACGCGCGCGCCCAGCTCATTCCACGCGACGGCGAACGGCTTCGGCCGGTCGCTGATGTGACGCGACACGTGATGGAAGATCGCCGCGACCTCGGTCGCCACGTTCACACGCGCCGACACGAACCCTTCAAGCGTGTAGATACCCTGGTTCGGATCGAAGGGCCGGTATTCACTGCCGAGCACTGCCTGATAGTCCGCGATCACGCCGAGTCGGGCGACGACGAAGTCGGCGATGTCGAACGATCCGCCGAAGTGTGTGTCCCACGAAAAGCGCTCGTCCGGTACGGCCGGCGGCGGCGTCGCCGTCGACGTCAGCAGCGAGGTCGCGGACATGTGGAAGTCGTAGCGCGTGAGAAACTCGGGTGCCGGCGGCGCGGGAGCGACGATCGGTTGTGGCGGCTGTGCGGCGGCGTGAGCGGCGACGGCGAACAGGAAACACGCGGCGAGAACCGCAGGCTTGAAAGCCTGCGCCACAACAGACACTGTGGCGCAGGGCTTCAGCCCTGCGGAGTCTTCTAGCGATCCTTCTGCGGGGTCTGACATGCGGCGAGCTTCTCCTCGAGTTCGACGATGCGTTGCTCGAGCTCTTCAAGGCGTTTCTTCATCGAGGGCAGGTGGCGAAAGACCACCGACGCCTTCCGCCAGGCGGCGTGCGCGAACGCCGGAGAACCGGTGACGAACGCGCCGGCCTCCACCGACTGCAGGACGGCGCTCTTCGCACCGACGATCGCTTTGTCGCCGACGCTGATGTGTCCCGTCACGCCGGTCTGCCCCGCCATCATGACGTCGTCGCCGATCGTCGTGCTGCCGGCGATCCCAACCTGCGCCGCGAGGAGCACGCGGCGGCCGATCGCCACGCCGTGCGCGACGTGCACGAGGTTGTCGATCTTCGTCCCGGCGCTGATGCGGGTCTCGCCGACGGCCGGGCGATCGATCGTCGAGTTCGCGCCAATCTCCACATCGTCTTCGATGACCACGTCGCCGTGTTGCGGGATCTTGAGGTGCGTGCCGTCCTTCTGCCGCGCGAACCCATAGCCGTCGCTGCCGACGACGACGCCGTTGTGCAGCGTCACGCGGTGGCCGATGACAACGCGTTCGCGAATCGAGGCTTGGGAGTGGATCACGCAGTCCTCGCCGATCCGCGAGCCCGGCCCGATGACAACGTTGGGATGAATGATCGTGCGCGCGCCGATCGCCGCACCCGCGCCGACGGTGACGAACGGGCCGATCGACACGTCGGCGCCGATCGCCGCGTCGTTCGCCACGGCGCTCAGCGCGTCAACGCCCGTGGTCGGCTGTGTAATCGGGGCAAACAAGGCGACGGCACGGGCGAACGCCGAGTAGGGATCGTCGGTACGGAGCACCGCGCAGCGTACAGACGCAGGGCTAAAGCCTTGCGCCACGTTGTTCGTGCGCGCCACACTGTCCGTGCCAGGGCCAAGGATGACGGCCGATGCGCGCGTCGTCGCCAGCTGCGGCAGATAGCGGGCGTTGGCGACGAACGTGAGATCACCGGGCTGCGCCTGGAGAATGGAGGCGACGCGGACGATGTCCACATCGCCGTCGCCCTCGAGGCGGCACTGCAATCGATCCGCGATGTCCCGTAGTTTCAAGGCGTGTAGCTTACTGCTTCTTGATCGGCTGAACCGGCCGCGCGCCGTCCATCTTCACGACCGGGCGGCCGGCCTGTTCCCAGGCGCCGATGATGACGCCGGCGGTCGCCGTGATCGCCTCGCCGAGGCGCTGCTCGAGAATCGGCCGCACCTTCGTGAAGAACTTCTCGTAGTAGTCGTCGTCGTACGTGTCCTTGCCGGCGGCGGCTGCGGTGTCGGCCTTCAGGATCGGGTCGACGAATGTGTAGCTGACCAGCAGCACGGCGAACGCCGTGTCGCGTGGGTTCGTGATCGCCTTGGGCGCGGCGGCCGGCGTCACGGTGAGGCGCGACTGGAATTTCTCCATCAGGTCGCGCTCGAACCGCGCGTGGATGCCCGTGTTGCCCGTGAGCTGGCCGTCATAGTTGTTCGACACGTGGAACGGCTGGTGGGCGTCCTGAATGTAGTGTCCCAACACACCGGAAAACAGCACCACGTCGCTCGGTCCGTAGAGCGAGCCCCGCTTGAATCCTTCGAAGGTCCGTCGCAGATTGCCGAACGCCTCGCTCACGCGCCACGGGAGCAGGCCGTCGCGTTTCAGGGTGACGATCCCGAACTTCTCGATCGCCGCGCCGTACTCCCGCGGGAGGTCAGTGAACGGATAGTCGCCGAACTCGGGCACGCCCAAGTTGATGAAATGGTTCGGATCCTCGTCCCAGCCCACGTTGCGCCAGAGGTCCGGATCGGTCGAGCGGATCACAACTTCGTCGCGATAGCGCTCGAAGAGCGGCTTCAGCTCCGGCGGGAGCAGATTGATCGCGCGGCTCATGATGAACTTGTGCCCCGCGAATCCCCACGCGAATGCGGATGACGGCACGAGCGACGCTACCAGGAGCGCGGCCGCGACGATGGATGTTTTCCGCATGCTGGTATATTACGGCACTTGGACAACCTGACCCATTCCCTGTTCGCGGTGACGCTCGCGCGCACACCGCTGTCGCGAGCCGGCCGCGGCACGACCGCCGCGCTCCTCCTGGCTTCGAATGCTCCGGACATCGACATCGTCGCCACGGCAGGCGGCGCGCTGAAGTACCTGGAGTGGCATCGAGGAATCACGCACGGTCTGCTCGGGATTGCCGGCCTCGGCGTGGTGACGGCCGGGGTCGTGTGGGCCGGGCGGCGCGTGTACGACCAGCGTCGCGCGCGTCAAGGCGTGGCGGCAAATGGCCACACCGAACCGGATGCGTCGTTCCGCATGCTCCTCGCCGTCTCGATGATCGGCGTCCTGCTGCACGTGTTGATGGACCTGCCGACGACGTACGGCACGCGGCTGCTGAGCCCCTTCGACTGGCACTGGTTCGCAGCGGACTGGATGCCGATCGTGGATGTCTATCTCCTGATGGCACTCGTCATCGGCCTGCTCGGCCGGCCGACACCCTCGCAGCAGCGCGCCAAGGCGGCGTTCGTGCTCATGCTGATGGCGACCAACTACGGCGTGCGCGCGGTCGCGCACCACCAGGCGCTCGAGATCGCGCCGCGGCTGTTCGGCCCAACGCTGCCGTTGCCGTGCGAACCCCCAGTCTCGTCCACGCCGGTGATCGACTCGTGGCCGCGGCCCGCGGCGCCGGCGAGCCCGCCGCCCGGAAAGCGGTGTCTCGTTGAAATGGTCGCGATGCCGTCGTTCACGTCGCCCTTTACCTGGCGGATCATCGCGCAGATGTCGAATGCGTACGAGATTCACGACATCAACCTGCTCGACCAGCGCTATCGCGAGCCCGAGACCGGGTCCGACGTGCCGTGGCGCCTGACGCTACGCTATCCGAACGTGTGGACGCCCGCGGTGCAGCAGGCCGCGTCCACGCATCTCGGACAGGTGTTCCTGGGGTTTTCCCGATTCCCCGCCGCACGAAACGCCGTCGATTCGCACGGTGTCACGACCGTCCGCTGGACCGACATGCGGTTTGCCGGCGGACCGTTCGCGCTCGACCAGCCCGCGCCGCGGACCAATGTCTTCACGGCCACGGTCCGCATCGGCGCAGGCGGGCAGGTTCTCGAAGAGTCGCTGGGCCGATAAGTTCGAGAGCGAGGTTGACCCATCAGATCCTAGCTACTAGAATAGCTATCAATGTCCACATCGATCGAGGAGCGTGCGTGCGAACCGTGCAAATGACGATCGAGCCGAAACTGGTGGCCGAGGTGGACCGTCTCGCGCGCCGGCTGGGCGTCACCCGGTCGGCCTTCACGCGTCGGGCCCTTCGAGCTGAAATCGAGCGCCTGCGCGTGGAAGACCTCGAGCGGCGACAC
>OBEQ011813177.1_pt1 | contig 10708 bp, 8 predicted proteins | sample 1670901 | NCBI WGS metagenome assembly OBEQ01 (sample SAMEA104232315, study PRJEB22302) | groundwater metagenome | biome: forest; feature: aquifer; material: groundwater | place: USA | collected 2011-08-07 | depth 5.4 m | reverse complement strand
TAAAATGATAAATCATAATATTTTTCCTGTAAAATCAGAAATTATTAAGCAAATAAGAACCGAATAGAATACAAATAAATATTTAGGGAAACAGTCTTAATTTTTTCAGGGTTTCCATCTTAACGTCAATTATATCCCTATTTTGTAATCTAAATGTATAAAAGTCTTCTAATGGGAAAAAATTATCTCCTCCATTAAGATATTTATACGAAAAGCCCTTTTTCCCTTCTATGGTAGTGTAGCTTGATAAAAGTTTTGCTTTATCGTTAACCAGTAAAGCTACAGGACAGGGTTTTTTTGAGTTATAGGGCCCATACAAGTTATACCATTTGTTGAACTCATCAAGCATAATAAAGCTGTAATTTAGTCCATTTGGCTCATTTGGGGTTGTTTCAAGGAAGATAAAATTATTACATGGAGTAGAATCATCCTTTAAGAAATTCCAGAACTTATTTTTTATAAGAATTTGATCTGAGGCTTTATTCCCATAATCCATATTTGATTGTAAATAAATCTGTAACTGGTTGTTACTATAAAAGAAATAAAGAACTGGGATCAGAAAAACAGAAGGAGCAAGGATTTTTAAAGAACCTTTTTTGTTTTTAATCCTTGCATAAGCTAAGACTAAAATTGAGGATATTGCTAATGAAACCCCCATTGAGGATATGGTTGAATATCCGTATATGCCCATTGGGATATGGACCAGCGAGTAGACAATCCAGGTTAACCAAACAGAAATAACTGAAAAAGCAATACCCAGAAGATAAAGTATTAATAATTTATTTTGCTTATTATTCATCCATTCCATAAAAATAAATGCAGTTAAAGTTATAATGTAAACTCCTAAAACTGCTGTAGGAGTGAAGGTATAAGCGTCATAAGTCATTTTCAAATTATCGGGTAAATTTCTGCCACTATTTATAGCAAGGAAGATCAGAAACTCTAAGAGAAAATTAGTTATGAAAATACCAAGAAAAAATTTCAGTGGTTTTTGGGATAAAATTCTGGAAAGAATAAGGGTAGTAATTCCAAAAACTACGAGTGGCCCGCCAAGGAAATAACTTATGAAATCAGTCAAAGCCCAGGTTGGTGAGCTAAGATACTTTAAACTATCATTTTGTAAAAATAAGCTGCCAAACGAACTAAACGGTGCCAGGAGCATTTGAAAATTCCCTACAGAAATTTTTTGAATTATAGTTAGAGTGTTACCTGATGAAGCTCCACTGCTACCGGTGAAAATGATAAATATCATTAGAGGCAAAAAGAATATAAATAGCTGCTTAATAGTTTTGTAAAAATTGAACCAGGAACTATTGGTAAAAAAAATAATAGCTCCCAGAAATCCGATGAAAGGTAATATTGGATAGGCCCTGACTGGATTGATCAGGAAAGTAGAAAACAGGACTATTGAAGAAAATATTGACCAGAATATATTTCTGAGTCTATTAGTAAAAATCAGGTAAAAAAGTATGAAAAAAATATTTAGTCCAGTAATAAGCAAATAGTCTTGAGTTCTTGACACCATTTCCATAGAGCCGAATGATGCATAATGAAAAGAAAAAATAAATCCTGAGATAAAAGATAACAAACGGTTTTTTAAAACAATCTGGATCAACAGATAAAAAGTTACGATAGATAAAATTTTAAAAATTAAGCTGACTATATGATATGCGACATAATCAAAGTGAAATAAATTAAATAAAATGCCACTGTAATAAATATGTGGAGTATGGTATATTCCAGCGCTTTGCCAAACCTGACTCAATTTGGCAAAAGGTGACCCCAAAGCTGAAAAATCAGAAAAAAACCACACATCATCAGGAGAAAAGCCAAATTCCAGGTGTGGTTTTAGAATTAATGACTGGGTTAAACTTGTTATTAAAATAAATATTGATAAAATGAGCAATTCTTTTTTAATCATGGATTATTATTATAGTCGACTCTATAATAATAGTAAATTTAACTAGAAACCAGGTACATATGAAAAAGGTTTTACTATTTGGTGGCAGTGGTTTAGTTGGATCCGGGATAAAGCAATTTTTATCTGATAGATACCAAATAATAGCACCTGCGCATACTGAAGTAGATGTAACTAAAAAGAATCAGGTAGCCGCGATTATTGAGAAAGTTCATTCAGATAGTATTATCTACGCTGTTGGTTTGGCTGATATTGAGAAGGCTGAGCGAGAACCAGATCTTGGTTACTTGTTAAATGCTAAAATACCCAGCTTTATTGCAAAAAAGGCTGCATCTTTTAATATACCGCTTTTATATTTTTCTACAAATGCGGTTTTTGATGGAGTAGAGAAAATGAGACCTTACAAGGAAACAGATAGGACCAGATCCATATCCCAATATGGTAAATCTAAATTAGAAGGTGAGCAAATGGTTATGAAAATTTCAGATAAAAATTGTGTTGTCAGATTAATAATGCCATACTCAGCAATGCTTACCAAAAGAAAAAATTTCGTCTTAACCATTTTAGATGCTTTTAAACACGAAGAAAAGATTTATGGCATCACAGACCAATTTATTAACCCAATCTGTATCAATAACATTGCTGATGCAGTGTACGAGCTAATAAAAAATTGCGCCGGGGGCATCTATCATATTGGAGCAACGGACTATGTTACTAATATAGAATTTATTAGAAAGTTAGCAAGGATTTTTAATCTCAATGAAAATTTAATCAAAGAAATATCACTTGAAGAATTTTTTAGGGGTAAAAAAGCCCCTAGGATGAAATTTGGCTGCTTAGATACTTCTAAATTTAAAAACAAAATTAGCAAAAATACTCTCCTTTCAGTTGAAGAAAGTCTTAAATTTTTTCATGATTCTTTGACTGACTCCCCACCAGTACCAATGGATATATTCAGGCAGCCATCTTAAGAGTTTAAATTTAGACTTCCCGAATGATCTCTCCTTCCAAGTAGAAGGGGTTTCTGTAATTTTAAAGCCCATGAAGTGAGCTTTGATTAGTATCTCCATTGCAAATTCCCAACCTCCTTTAGATTCGATATCAATTTTATCTAAAATCGATTTTCGATATATTTTAAAACCGTTAGTTAAATCGGAGGTAGGTATGCCCAAAAGAACTGGGGTTGTTAGTCCGGCAATTCTTGATAGAATAGTTTTTAATAATCCCCCGCCTAATTGTTTTCCTCCTTTAGAATAACGAGTCCCGCAAACAATGTCATAACCCTGTTTAGCTAATCTATACATGTTATTAATTGCTTTAGGATCATCTGCTAAATCACCTGGCATTACTACAATAAAGCTACCTTTTGCTTTTTCAAATCCGACTTTACAAGCGTTAATTAAACTTCTTCCTAGATTATTTTTTATTAGCCTAATATTTGAAAATTTATATTGTAGCTTTTTTGCCACAGGTACAGTGTCATCCTGATCAAAGTCATAGACAATGATTATTTCATGTTTGATTTTTATTGCTCTTTCAAGCGCTTGGATAAAAAGAGCTATATTTGAGCCCTCATTATAGACCGGAACGATTATACTAATTGGAAGTTTTGGATGCATATAATTTTTAAGAGATTTAAGTTATCAGTATAATTACATATTTGCTATGAAGAGGCAAAGGGTAAAAAATGATTATTTAAAATTTTTGTTACTATGGTATGATATAACATAAGTGCAAAAAATGTTAAAATTAAGATCTTTATTACAATATCAACCAATATTTTCTCTTTTTCAAAAATTAATAGCCGCAGATAGGATTAAACTTCTTCTTGTCCAAAATACAAAATTAAAACCAGGGTTTAAAGTGTTGGATGTTGGATGCGGGTTCGGTAATTTATTAGAGTTCCTACCCAAAAATATAAGTTATGTTGGAATTGATATAAGTCAGAATTATATAAACTATGCAAAAAAAAGGTATAACTCAAGGGGGAGATTTATTTGTGATAATGTTACGAAACCTGGTTTAATTCGAGAAAAATTCGATGTAATTTTCATTGGCAGTCTGTTTCACCATTTACCCGACAATGATGTGGAAAAACTTTTAAAATCATTACTACATTTAACAAAAAAAGAGACTGTAGTAGTTTCAGCTGATAACGTTTATCTCAAAAATCAATCTTATCTTTCAAGATTTATCACATCCTCGGATAGGGGTAAGTATATCCGTGACCAAGAGGGCTACTTGGATCTAACCAAAAAATATTTCTCAAAGGTAAATTATAAAATTGTTACAAATTTGCTTAATATCCCGATAAATCAAATGTTTATTTGGATGCGTCCATAAAATAGATGCTGATACTCTTGATTTGTATGCGACTACTTGAAGCTACTCCATGAAGAATTTACTAAAAAAAGAGAATTTGCTGACTGCCATTTTGCTACTCTTTTTAATTGTGATATTAAACGGATTAGTATTTTCAAATCAATTAAATTACGGTTTTAGGGATGTAGATTGGCAAGTGCTTTACTATTTTAAAAGTTTTGGTAAATTATCTTTAAATCATTTAATACCGGAAATTAAAGTTTTAGGAGTTTATATTCCTGAATCATATTACGTTGGATTGCTTGAGAAATGGATAGGTTTAAACTTTTCGCAACTGCATCTATTCACTCACTTATTAAAAGTGATATCCGCAATTTCCCTCTATGTGTTAATTTTAAGGGTCTTCAAGAGAAAACGGTTAGCGTTTTTAACAAGTTTAATCTATACAGTTTCATACACACATGCCGGTGTTCTTTTTCAACTATCTTCAGGAGGATATTTTTTGGCAATAATCTTTATGAACTTATTTTTAATGACCTATTACAATTGTTTTGTTGATAAAAGGAAAAGGTGGCTGATAATTTCCAGCGTTCTTTTACCTATGACATTAATACTAAAGCCGGAAAGAATGTATCCCTTGATTTTATTTCTGATTATCATCGAATTGTTTATGCTTTTTTCGGGCAGATTTAGGAAAGGCAGATTAGCTATTTTTATTCCATTAATAATTATGTACCCTTTTTACTCACTTTTATTTACCAAGGGTGTACCTGCTGGATTTGCTCCCGGACAATTTGCAGTTGGACTGGGTATTAAAGTTAAAAGTATTTTAAACGGGAACCCTCATCTGTTAAGTGAACCCTTTGCATCGCTGGGTAGTATATTTTTATATGGAGATTATCGGAAGCTTCTAGGACAGTTAAATTTTAGCAGTTTAACCGCATACCTTCTCTCATTGGTATTTGGTCCCGTCAGTAGGTTGGGACTGGTGACATTTGTCATCTTCTCGTCTGTTAATGGAAAAGTTCTTAGACCAGTTTTGTTTACACTTTTAGCCATGTTGGCTTTTGGAATGGCTTTATATGCCCTAAACATCAATTGGCAAAATATCCCGCCCTCATTGAGAATTCATTTTGACACGGATTTAATAGCAATACCGGCGATGTTCGGTTTTTACTTTTTTTTTCTGGCTATCCTATTTCTTTGGAGATATTTAAAAAGTAGCAATCAAAATTTAATAATTCCAATCATTGGTATTACTTTTGCCTCATTATTTATATTGATGACATGGGCCTCCTCAGACATACAACTAATCTTTATGGGTCCTCAAAGATATTTAAGTATTCCTTCAATAGGAGTTAGTTTGTTCATGGCTTGGGTAATTTTGACTATATATGAGGGATTAAAAAAAGGCAAAGCAAGACAGTTTGCATGGGTTATTTTTTTGCTTCTGGGATTAATAATATTTGTTAACTACAACGTAGCAAATAACTTTTTTAATGATGAGTTAAATTTCGCGGGAGTTAGAGCAACAGATCAAAACAGAATGAAAGATGATTTTCGTTCGCTTTTGGGCGAAATAAATACTCAAGATAGATCATTATTTTATTTTGACGAAACTCAGGATACAGATAATGCTTATTTTGATGAGGGAGCAGTATTAGCAGGTTTTGAATACTGGTTAAAGTTTAATAAAGATGGGACCTTAAATAATATGCCAACACCCGGTATGATGAGAAGCACACGTCAATGTCCGGAGCATACTCATCTAAATTGCATAAAGGTTTTAGCAAAGGGACTGGGAATGGAAAACGGAGAGAAGGGTATTTGGTATCAGGATCCTCTGAGAGGAAATGTGCCATTTTTTTATAAATTAAACAATTTTCATGCATATAGGTTTGATAATAAAAAAATTATTGATATTAGACAGGAGGTGTTAAGAGAACTTGGTTTGTGATATGATCTGGGGCGGTCAATAATATGTTAACAAAAAACAATACATACGATGTTGTTATAATAGGCGGACTTGGTCATGTTGGTCTTCCTTTAGGCATTGTCTTTGCAGAAAAAGGCCTTAGGGTTTGTCTTTATGATATTAATGAAGAGGTCGGAGGAAAAGTTAAAAAAGGTGAAATGCCTTTTGTTGAATATGGAGCCGAAGAGATTTTAAAAAAAGTATTGCAGGATGGGAGGCTTAAAATATCTTTTGATCATTCTGATATCTCAAAAGCAAAATATGTGATTGTTACAATAGGAACTCCGGTGGATGAGCATTTGACTCCCAGAACAAGAGCCTTTTTGGAATTTTTTGAAGATATTAAAAAATACCTAACCCATGATCAAATTATAATAATAAGAAGTACGGTATATCCTAATACCTGCCAGCAATTGCATAGGATGCTTAGTAATGGCAAGCAGTGGAATATTGCTTATTGCCCAGAACGTATTACACAAGGATATGCGATAAAAGAATTAAAAGAATTACCCCAGATTGTTGCGGGATTGAGTGAGAAAGCAATAAGTGAATCCTCAGCGCTATTCAGTCTTATTGCCCCAAAAGTTATTAAGACCGCAATGGGAGAGGCAGAATTGGTTAAATTATTTTCGAATGCCTGGAGATATATCCAATTCGCTCTGGCAAACCAATTTTATATGATTTCCTATAAGTTCGGCGTAGACTACGAAAGAGTGCGCTGGGCTATGAAAGAAGGTTATGAGAGAGCTGCCAATCTTCCTTCCGCCGGTTTCGCAGCCGGCCCCTGTCTTTTGAAAGATACGATGCAGTTAGCTGCTTTTGATGCAAATAACTTTTTACTTGGACATGCGGCCATGATGATTAACGAGGGCCTGCCAAACTTTTTGGTAGAGGATTTAAAGAAGAGATATGATTTAACAAAAACTAAAGTAGGTATTTTAGGAATGGCTTTTAAAGCAGATATAGATGATATAAGGGATGCACTTTCATATAAATTAGGAAAGATCTTGAGATTTAATGGTGCAGAGGTTTATTATTCCGATGAGTTTGCAAAAAACGAGACCTTTATTTCTAAGGAGGAAGTGATAGAAAAATCTGATGTGGTAATTGTTGCAGTGCCTCATTCAAATTACAAAGGTTTAGTTTTACCAAAAGAAACTGAAGTAATAGATTTATGGAATATTGTTAATGGAGGTAAGCGGGAGATTCCAGAAGGTTACATAACCTCAGAATTTAAAACAATAAATTCCAATGAATATTATTGGAATAATGAACAAACTGCTCATAATGTTTTCTACCAACAAACAGTCAAGCCAAAAAATTCTGCTAGAAAGTAAGATTTTGAATCATGATTTCACATAAGAAAATTTTAGTAACGGGGGGTAGCGGGTTTATTGGCAGCGCAATAGTTAAAGATTTAGTTAAACAGAGGCATAAAGTGAGGGTTTTGGATAATCAGTCTCGAGGCACAATAAGAAAGTTGGATGATGTTAAAGGTAATTTCGAAATGGTTATAGGTGATATAAGGGATCCGAGAATAGTTGAAAAAAGTTGCGAGGGGATAGACTTAGTAATTCATTTGGCATACATAAATGGCACAGAATTCTTTTATTCCAAACCGGAACTTGTTTTAGAAGTTGGTGTCAAAGGAATGGTGAACATATTAGATGGCTGTATTAAAAAAAATGTTAAAGAGTTGATGGTAGCTTCGAGTTCTGAAGTTTATCAAACTCCGTCCCTTATTCCGACACCAGAAAATGTTCCCTTGACTGTACCTGATCCCCTAAACCCAAGGTATTCATATGGTGGAGGAAAAATTATTAGTGAACTAATGGCAATCAATTATGGAAGAAAATTTTTTAAAAGAGTAATTATTTTCAGACCGCATAATGTATATGGTCCTGATATGGGAGAGGAGCATGTTATACCTCAACTGCTGCTGCGTATTAATAAATTATCAGACTTTAAAAAATCTATTAACCTAGAAATCCAAGGTTTAGGAAAGGAAACCAGAGCTTTTATTTATATAGATGATTTTGTCAGAGGTTTTGAAACTATTTTTAAAAAGGGGAAAAATATGCAAATTTATAACATTGGAACAATGGATGAAATATCCGTTAAACAATTAATAGAGATCATGGGAAAGATTTTAAGTAAAAGGATTAATATAGTCCCTGGCAAATTATCAGAAGGCAGTACCTTACGCAGATGTCCGGATATCACAAAAATAAATAAATTAGGATTTAAACCAAAAATAAGTATTGAGGAGGGTTTACAAAAAACAATCCAATGGTATAATCGTTAAAATGAAATCTGTATTTGGAAGCGGGACAAGCAGTGTTGTTGAAAAGTGCCAAATCTGCGATAGTACAAATTTAAAATCTGTTTTATTTTTAGGATATCTTCCTCCTGTTAATCAACTTCATCCTGTTGGATCAAAACCTAAGGAGCAACCCAGTTTTCCTGCACAGTTGCTTTATTGTTCTAAATGTCATTTAGTACAACTTGGATTAGTTGTTGATCCAAAAGTTATTTTCCCAAAAGAATATCCATATACCAGCGGGACTACCAAAGTATTAAGAGATAACTTTGTGGATTTAGGGGAAGAGGTAAGGAAAATAATTGGTTTAGAAAAAGATGACTTGGTTGTAGATATAGGATCAAATGATGGAACTCTGCTTAGTAATTTTAAAGATTATTCTAAGGTTTTGGGTATTACTCCGGAAGATATAGGCAAATTGGCTATAAAAAAAGGCATACCTACAATATTGGAATATTTTAGAAAAGAAGTTGTAGACAAAGTTAAGAAAAATTATGGAAAAGCGAAAATAATAACCGCAGCAAATGTATTTGCTCATATTGAGGATCCCAACAGCGTACTTTTCAATATTAAATCTCTTTTAAGGGAGGATGGAGTTTTTATCTCTGAATCCCATTACCTGTACCCTCTGATACAAACAATTCAATACGATACCATCTATCATGAACATCTAAGATATTACTCACTTGCCAGTTTAAACTACCTTTTAAAAATGCATGCATTGGAAGTATTTCATGTAAAGAGAATACCAAGCCATGGAGGGTCAATTCGGGTTTATGCCGCAAAGAAAGGATTGTATCCTGTAAAAAAATCAGTTTCTGAAATGCTTTCAAAAGAGAAGGACACTGTTACAGATGTTAAAAATTTATTGAAATTTAAGCAGGATGTAGTTTCCTCTAAATTGGCGCTTCTTAAATTGATTTCTGATGTCAAAAAAAGAGGCAGCAGGATTTTTGGGATAAGCGCCCCCTCTAGAGCCAGTACTTTAATTAATTATATAGGATTGGATCAGGATATATTAGACTGTGTCGTTGAAGTTAACGGTTCGTACAAAATTGGAAAATACATCCCGGGTACGTTAATACCTATATTGGATGAGCAAGAGTTATATGCCAAACAGCCGGAATATGCACTGCTATTATCCTGGCATATTGCTGAAGAGTTAATTCCAAAACTAAAAGAAAAAGGATTTAAAGGAAGATTTATAGTGCCATTACCAAAGCCTAGAATTGTAAGTTAATTCATTTAAGGATTAAAGTAAGTTTTAGTTCATCTGTGATATTATAAAGATCCCTGCTGATAAACCTAAATGCGTAAAAGTTCTCCGGTTTATAAAATGTATTATCAAACTGTAAACCCTTGATGCCATTTTTTTCAACTACAGCCCCTTTAAGCTTCTCGGGACAATATTTCCCATTACCGCCGCACAAGAAATAACTGCGGATTAACCTGGGTGCTTGTATTGGTAGAATATGATCTCCTCTAAACATTATCCAAAAGTTAAATCCAGCCAGTACAGTTGTTTCATTAAAGTAGCTATCAGCGGCATCCTGAGATTCATCAAAGAAAAATACAGATGGTTCTGTTTCAGATAAGTTATTAATATATGATAGAAGTTTTCCCTTCATCCGGATATGTTCAGATGCCCTTGTTCCCGCAGAATCTAACTCACTGGCAAAATAATTTGCAATCGATTGATCGTAGATTATTAGTATAGCTAAAAGTAGTAGAAAAACTGTAAATGACAAAGGCTTGAGGATTTTAATTGACCATAATTTATCATAAATTAAAACAAGAAAGGTTGCCAGGAATAGACTGATGCCTATGGTCGGGATGGTAAGGTAACGGTGTATGCCCATAAACACTAAAGCAAGATCAGAAGGCAACCATGTTAAAAATATGAAAAAAAAAGCAAATAGGGGACCTAAAAATAAAGTCAGAGTAAGGTTATCCCTGGTTTTCCTATTAACCCATTCAATCAGGAAAGCGCCTGCTAAGGATAAAATGAACATTCCGATTAGAGCAGGAGGCATCACAAAAGGAGGGTCAAAATACATTCTTAATTTACCCCAAGCATCAGCTAAGTTAGGATCAATTACAAGTCTACGGGTAGCCATATAAAAAGAAAAAACAAGCAAAGGAATCAGAAAGACAAAGGTAGTTAAAATAAACC
>OBEQ013004610.1_pt1 | contig 10709 bp, 9 predicted proteins | sample 1670901 | NCBI WGS metagenome assembly OBEQ01 (sample SAMEA104232315, study PRJEB22302) | groundwater metagenome | biome: forest; feature: aquifer; material: groundwater | place: USA | collected 2011-08-07 | depth 5.4 m | reverse complement strand
GGTTTCGATTATCTTCGCGACAACATGGTTTGGGATCTCGGCGACATGGCTCAGCGCGGCCATCATTTTGCTATCGTCGACGAAGCGGATTCCATTCTTATCGACGAAGCTCGCACGCCTCTCATAATTTCTGCCCCCCAAGACCAAGCCTCCGATAAATATTCTCAGTTTGCCAAATTAGTTAACGAATTATCAAAAGACACCGACTATGTTATTGACGAAAAATTAAAAACGGCTAACCTAACAGAACACGGCATCACCAAAGTAGAAAAACGGCTGGGGGTCGAAAATCTTTACGAAAAAGATTTCGGTACCATCCACCATATCGAACAAGCGCTTCGGGCTAGAACCTTGTTTTTCAAGGATCGTGATTACGTTGTTAAGGACAACGAAATAATTATTGTTGACGAATTTACTGGTCGGCTAATGCCCGGCCGCCGTTGGTCCGAAGGTTTACATCAGGCAATCGAAGCCAAAGAAAACGTTGCCATCCAGCAGGAATCTCAAACCCTGGCAACCGTGTCTTTCCAAAACTATTTCCGTCTTTACGAAAAGTTAAGCGGCATGACCGGTACTGCCGCCACAGAAGCGGAAGAATTCCATAAAATTTATGGCGTTGAAGTCGTCATTATCCCGACCAACAAACCCATGGTCAGACGTGACCACTCAGACATTGTCTATAAAACAACCAAAGCAAAATTCACAGCGGTTGCTAGTGATATCGCTGAGCGTCACAAAGAAAAACAGCCGGTCTTAATAGGAACAACATCGATAGAAAAAAATGAATTCTTAGCAGAACTTCTAAAAAGAAAAGGAATTCCGCACCAGCTCTTAAACGCTAAAAACCATCAGAGAGAAGCCGAAATTATTTCCCAGGCGGGCAAAAAAGGTACGGTTACTTTAGCCACCAATATTGCCGGGCGTGGCGTCGACATTATCCTTGGCGGTATACCGCCAACCGATAGGCTCGGTAGGCCCAAAACTACCGGCCCCGAATTTAAAAAGTGGCAAAAAGAACACGAAGAAGTAATTGCCTTAGGCGGACTTCATGTTGTTGGAACCGAAAGACATGAAGCAAGACGCATCGACCACCAGCTCCGCGGTCGTGCCGGCCGTCAAGGTGATCCCGGCTCCAGCCGATTTTATGTTGCCCTGGAAGACGACATCATGCGTCTTTTTGGCGGCGACCAAATCGCCAAAATTATGACCGCCTTTAAACTTCCAGAAGACACCCCCATCGAGCACTCCATGGTGAGTAAAGCCATCCAAAACGCCCAGGTCAAAGTAGAAACTCACAATTTTGATATCAGAAAACATCTCGTGGAATACGACGACATCGCCAACAAACAGCGCGAAATTATCTACGGCATGCGCAAAGAAATATTGCTGTCGGCAAGCGATAAAGAAATGGCCGCCAAAATTAAAGACGATATAAAGGGAAAAATAGAAAAAGAAATCGAAAATTTGGTTTTGGCCAGGAGCGCCGAAAGCGTCTCTGCCCAAGACATACAACAAATCATCCAGGAATTTGTGACCATTATTCCTTTTGAAGAAGCCTCTCAAAAAAAGCTTCAAGCAGACGCTCCTAAATCCGCCCCCGATTTAATTAAATTCTTGCAGGGAGTTGCTTCCGATGTGTACGAAAGTCGTCAAAAACAACTTGGTGAAGACGTCGCGCGGGATATCGAAAAATTTACCGCGCTTTCCGTCATCGACACCTTATGGATTCAACATTTGGATAGTCTCGACAATCTCCGTGAAGGCATTGGCCTTCGCGCGGCCGGCCAAAGAGATCCTCTTGTTGAATATAAACAGGAAGCCTTTAGCCTTTTTGAAAAACTAGCCGGTTCTATCGATTATGAAATCGTCCACCGGATTTTTAAAGTCCAGGTGAGTCGTCAGCCGCAAGTTGAAAGGCAAGAGGAGAAGGGGATTGAAGTTCACCCTCAAGCCAGCCTTATTGCGCCGTCGTCTCCAGTAAGCCAAGAATCGACTGTCAGCCAAGATCCACTTGCCCTCTCAGACGACGAACTTGATCGCGAAATCGCGCGTCTGGAAAAAGAACAAACAAATCAAAACTCGCAACCGGACAAAGAAATTCCCGAAGACCCCAACCAGATGTCAGACCAAGAGCTGGATGCCGAAATTGCCAGGCTGGAGTCGTTACAATCCGGGTCGGCGAATCCTTATTCGCAGGCCCTAAAACCAGCCCAACCCCTCAGGGTTTCCAAAATTGGTCGTAACGATCCTTGTCCTTGCGGCAGTGGCCTAAAATGGAAAAAGTGCGGGTTAATAAACGCCCCCGAGCACCAAAGCTAACCCAAATTACTTCGGTGGATTTTTCTTCCACCATTCGATTGCGCTGTCATGTGTCGTCGAAGTGGTCGCCGCAAACCAAGAGTTTTCATTTTTCTCGCTGCCGTCGACAAGAGGTACCCAGATATATTTTCTGTTAATGTCCCAACAGACGCCAATTTTTGTTCCTTTATTGCTGTTTCTACCTTCACCATACATTAAAAGAGCCAGCGGCCTTCCCATTAGCGCCCCAACAGAAGAGCATCCATATATGTCGAATTTTGTGTCCGGCGCAAAATTGGAATAAATCTCTTGTTTCAATAATTGAACCCTATCCAAGGGGATATCTCGTTTGGCGAAATTGCCAAAAGAGGCGGGGAGTGTCAACACTGCCAAAACCGCCACAAGGGCTATTCCCACGAATTTTTGAATTCTAAAAACTTTCCACAGCGCCCAAGCCGTTAATGTAAAAATCGGTCCTTGGGCAAAAAGTCCGTAGTAAACAAATCTTTCGCCCCGAAAGTATCGAAATAAAAATACTTCTCCGATGAAAGAAAAAGCCACCAAAAAGTATAGAATATTTTTTTTGAATCTTTTCAAATTTAAAATTGTAGCCAGAGTTACCAGAAATATTAAAAACCCGCCAACTAAACTTGAAGAGCCGATCACAGAACCCCAAACGCTTGGCCACCAAACCCCGGCATATGTTAACCATCTATTGGGAACATAAATTCTGTACTGGGCGATAGTCACATAATCGTAAACGCGCTTAAATTCAAACCAATGAAACCGCAGATCAAAAATCAAAAACGGTAAAAGGGGAATGATAAATCCGATAACTGCCGCCAAAAAATATTTCAATTTTGGCCTTGTAGAAAAAAGCGCAACGGCGATAATCGGTATCGTTATCAAAAGCTGAAATCGGACCGTCACGGCGATACCAACCAGCAGTGCTGTCAGAAAAATATCTCTGGATTTCTTAAATTTATAAAACCTAACCAGAAAAATTAGGGCAAGTATATGTAAAAACGGATCCGCAGACGTATTCCAGACAGAAAAAGAATTGTCTATTGCCGCTGGTGAAATCGCGGCAAAAAAAGCGGCTACTGTCCCAACCCATTTGTTTCCAATTTCCCGCCCCAAATAATAAACCAAAAATATAGACAAGATCGAAAAAAAGCTCATCGCCACCCAAGGTGAAATAATCCCAAATGGTAGCAGATAAAATATTTGCAAGAACCACAGCCACTCGGGGCCGGTAAAAAATTGAGCTTGAGGAAAAACCCCTATTTGGGGAATGTTTAGCGTGTCATTAGAATACTTGGCAATCTGCGCGTAAAGGGAGTTATCAGAGTGAGTATAAATCCTATCTTCCCATTTATACACTCTAAAAAAAACACCGATTATTATTATCAAAAAGAACAATGTGTAAAAAAGAGGCTCTTTTTTAAAACTCTTGATAAATGTCTCTTTGTAATTTTTTATTCTTTTAAATCTTGTCACTTTTGTTACAATTGCCCGGTGAAAGAAAAAATAACTCTATCTCTTCTAGTTACTTTAGCAACTCTTTTTAGAGTATACCTAATTCTTAGAGATTCCGTGCCATTTCCTTATGACATGGGCCGCGATCTTCTTTGGACAAAAGATATTGCTTTTTACCATACGCCTACCTTAATTGGCCCGGCGGCCAGTATTTGGGGAGTTTATTTCCAGCCCTTTTGGTATTACTTCCTCTCAATCCCGCTGCTTCTAACTGGCGGTAATCCTCTTTCGGCCGTATACACTACTGCTGCGACAGTTCTTCTAACCGGAGTCTTGGCTTTTTCCCTTTTTAGGAAATACTTATCAAAAACCTATATCGTGACTCTTACCGTTTTACTTCTTTTCTCGTCTAATTTAATAAACATCTCGACTTTCGCTTTCCATGCCAATCAGCTTCCGATTTTGATGCTCCTTGCCACATATTTCATATATCTTTCAAAAATTAAAAGCCCCCTATATCTGCCGCTTGCGTTCTTATCAGCAAGTTTAATGTTCAGCGCCGATCCCGCTCCAGCCGTAGCTTTTACACTAGTCCCCATTTTGGCCTTTTCTTATTTTAGGCTATACAAAGGACAAAAAGCGTTAGCGACATTTATCGCCTCAGCCGCGGCTTTTACTCTTCCCTTTCTACCACAAATCTTGTTCGAGCTAAGAAACGGTTTAGTTCAGACAAAATCACTCGTAGCATATTTTGCTGGAAGTAATCCGTCTCTTTCTGGCCAGCTACCAATTTTAGAAAGGATCCCCAATAGATTTTTTGTCTATTTTGATTTTTTCAAGATTAGCTTTGCTCCCCAAAAGTTTACGGCAATTATTCTATTGGCGATCACACTCGTCGGACTCTACAGATTCATAAAAAATAATGGGAACAAAAATCTCTCGATTCTATTCAAAATCAATTTATCCATTTTTATTATTACCTTTTTAATAAACACTTTTTTGGTGACGGTTGAAATTAAATCTTGGTACCTTTACGGACTGACAGTCAACGCCGCTTTCTTAATAGTTTTTGCCCTGATAGGTATCAAATCCAAATTAATCACATTTATTTTTCTAGCATTATTCCTAATTGCCAATCTTTTACCGTTTGCAAAAATGGAAAGATTACAAAAAGCAAAAGCTGACCCCGCAACTCTCAACAATCAACTGAAAGCAATCGATCTAATCTATAAAGACGCCACAACTCCTTTCTCGGTTTACGTTTATACACCTTCAATATATGATTTAAACTACCAATACCTTTTTTGGTGGCAGGGAATAAAAAATAAAAAAGGTTTGCCAAGTGATTTTGTTTATCTGCCTCAAAAACCCAACTACGTCAGAAATAAATCAAAATATTCCGCCAGCCCCAAATTAGAAAACACGATTTACCTTATTGTCGAAAATGCGCCGGAGAACGAGTTTTACACAAGTGTCGATTGGCAAACAAACTTTAATAACTATAAAATCGTCTGGGAGAAAAATATTAGCGGCGCCATAAAAATCCAAAAAAGACTAAAGTGAAACTCTCAATTATCATTCCAGCTTATAACGAAGACAGAACATTACAGCAAATTGTACAAAAAGTTTTGTCCTTAAAAACTGTTCCGAGTAAAGAAGTAATTATTGTGAACGACGGTTCGCGGGACAACACTCCTAAAATCCTAAAAAGCCTGTCAAGTGAAAAAACCGTCAAAATTATTACTAACCCGAAAAACCTGGGCAAAGGCGCATCCGTTAAAAAAGCTTTAAAAATAGCAAGTGGCGACGTAATTTTAATCCAGGACGCGGATTTGGAATATGAGCCAAAAGACATCCCCCAAATTCTCAAAATGTTTAATAACAAAGAAGTAAAAGTTGTCTATGGATCAAGAATACTGGGCAAAAACCCAATTTCTCATTGGACATTTAATCTCGGTGGCCGGGCAATCACCCTTGTCACCAACTTGTTATTCCAAACTAAAATCACTGACGAACCGACAGGCTATAAGGCTTTTAGAAAAGAAGTAGTAAAGAATATTAATTTAAAATCCAAAGGTTTCGAATTCTGCCCCGAAATAACCGCCAAGATTGCCAAACAAAAAATAAAAATTTGGGAAGTACCAATTTCCTACCATCCCAGACCAGTTTCGGAAAAAAAGATAAAATGGCAGGATGGACTAGCTGCAATTTTCTACCTAGTCAAATACCGTTTCACAAATTAAGCCCGGATTGACTTTCAAGCTCCTTAGCCTAATACTAAAATATATGACCTGCTTTTTCCAAAAGGGTTTTAGTCACCTCGTTGTTTTAGTGGCAGTGGCGATTTTGGCCATGGCTTTCTTTTTAAGCCCCGCCAAAAAATATCTATATATGGCATATCAAAACACGGGTATGGCTCTCGGCGCCAATTTTAATAATATTGCCTCCCAAAGTTATGTAGACTTTATCAAATCTCAAAACGGCGAGTATCAAAAAGCAAAAATTGCCATCTGGCTGAACCAAAAAATAACTAATAATAGCGCTCTGGCAGATGCCAAAGTCTTAGGTCAAACGACGCCGCACGATGATAATAAATGGGTCGAAATTAACCTGTCCGAGCAAAAACTCTATATGAAAGAGGGCACAAATACAATTGCTAGCTTTCTAATCTCATCCGGCAAATGGGCGCCGACGCCGACGGGCAACTTTGCCATCTGGACAAAACTCCGATACACTACTATGGCTGGCGGAAACCCGGCTCTAGGCACCTACTATAATCTACCCAATGTTCCTTACACCATGTACTTTTATCAGGGCTATGGAATTCACGGAACCTACTGGCACAACAACTTTGGTAATCCCATGAGTCATGGTTGCGTCAACATGAGGACGGAAGAGGCCGGTATCGTTTATAACTGGGCAGAAGTAGGAACAAGAGTCGTCGTGCACAATTAGCCAGAGACTTACGAATTGTGACCAATTGACTAAAAGCTTTCTCTTCTGTAACACTTACTAGGTGACTCCTCTCGTCATACTTTCTGCCAAATACCTGTTCATTGTGGTTATCGTCTTAGCCGTTTTTTCTCTTTTCTTTGAAAAGCGAAAATTTGTTAAAAGAAGCGCATTAAAACTAGCATTAGTCTCTTTCCCCTTGTCATTGATTGTCGCCAGAATCCTAAGCCATTTCATCTATAACGCCAGACCATTTGTTGTTGAAGGCGTAAAGCCTCTAATTCCCCATGTTGCGGACAATGGTTTCCCTTCAGACCACACGCTTCTAGCAATGACAATTTCGGCTGTCATCATCATCTATAATCGAAAAGTTGGAATCGTTTTGCTAATACTCAGTACCATTGTCGGTGTAGCTAGGGTGTTTGCCAAAGTCCACGCGCCAGTTGATATTTTAGGTAGCGCCATAGTGGCCTTTTCTTCCGTGGTAGCCGCCTGGATCATTTTAGAAAGAGTCCGCCCACTTGACCTCCTGCTGGATAAAATACTTTCCAAGTTCAAAATACTGATATAATTCTCCTTAAATCAGACTCTGCGCGCCGATGAGGCTTACTGCCTGTACTTAGCATGGATAATCAACAAATACTCGAAAATCTTGAAAGCCGCTTTGAAATCATCAAGAAGAATTTTGATGTCGACTCGAGGCAAAAAAAGGTAAGGGAATTGGAAGCCCAAAGTTTGAAGCCGGATTTCTGGGATGATTCCCAACATGCCCAGAAAGTGATGAAGCAGATTGCGAGTCTCACTTCCGAGCTTCAGTCCCTAGAAAGCCTAGATAAAGATTTAGGCGAAATTCGCTCGATGTTCTCTATTTTGCAGGAAGACCCCAAAATGGCCAAAGAAGTGGATGCCGAAATCAAAAAATTGGGTAAAAAAATCGACGAGTTGGAAATTAAAATGTTCCTGTCTGGTGATCATGACGAAAGTTTCGCCATATTTTCTATCCACGCAGGCCAAGGCGGCACAGAAGCGATGGATTGGGTCGAGATGCTTTCGCGTATGTATCAAAAATATTTCACCAGAAAAAAGTGGGATTTTGAACTTTTAAACGAAGACCCGGGCGAAGAAGCAGGTTTCAAGACCGTTACAATGCTAGTCAAAGAAGATTACGCTTACGGTTTGCTTTCAAAAGAAGCCGGTGTTCACAGGCTCGTTCGCCAATCTCCCTTCAATGCCAATAACCTTCGCCAGACATCCTTTGCTCTGGTTGAGGTTATGCCGGAAGTCGAAGAGGCCGAAGGCATAGAGGTAAATCCCGATGATATTGAATTTGAAGCTTTTCGTTCTGGCGGCCACGGCGGGCAAAACGTCAACAAGGTTTCAACAGCCGTACGTCTAAAGCATAAACCTACCGGGATTGTAGTTACCTGCCAAACCCAAAGATATCAAGCTCAAAATAGGGAAAACGCCCTAAAACTCCTAAAAGCTAAACTTTGGGAGTTAAAACAACAAGAAGATAAAGAAGCGTATGACAAAATAAAAGGAGGGCACATCACTCCCGGCTGGGGGAACCAGATCCGCTCCTACGTCCTTCACCCATACAAAATGGTCAAAGATCTAAGAACTCAGTACGAAACTTCCAATGCCCAGGCTGTTCTAGACGGAGACTTGGACGAATTCATCAAGCACGAAATAGCCCTTCACTAGCGGCCTTGCCACAATCAGTTTACATGAACGTGACTTGCCCAATAAAGTTTAGTGAGATATAATCGAGCTCATAATTAAAAAAGTATGGAAACAAATCAAAATCTTGAAATTCCCGGCCTAAAAAGAATTCCCAGTAGGCCAAGGCTCAATTTACCAGCCAGATTTATCCCTTTAATAATAATTCTAGTTTTAGTCGGGGCAGGCATTTTTTCGGGTCTGGTTCTTTCCTCAAGAAATAAGGCGCAGGCATCAAAAGTCAAATCCGCGATTCAAGAAGAAAATCTAACCCCGGAGCAAAAAGTATCATTCAATCAAACATTCAAAGATCAAGCACAAGGTGTCGTTCAAAAAAATGACAAACTAGATAAGTATGCTCAAGGTACTCACAAACTAATTCGCCCGGGCGGGGATAGCCAGACAGCCTATCTTACTTCATCTGTTTTAGATTTAGACCAGTACGTTGGCAAAAAAGTCAAAGTCTTTGGGGAAACATTCGGTTCTTCACAAGTCGGCTGGCTTATGGATGTCGGCAAGGTCGAAGTCCAGTAATTTATAATACAAATTTAAATCTGGCTTTGACAGTTTAAATTTGTCCCTTAAGGGAAAGAGGAATATTAAGGGGAAAACCGTAGGTTGTCCCCTTAAAAGTAAATTCTGCCTCATGATACAGTTCGAATCCGTCACCAAAAAATACCCTAACGGCCAAATAGCTTTAGACGACATCGATTTAAAGATTGAAGATGGCGACTTTGTTTTTTTTGTTGGTCCATCCGGCGCTGGCAAAACAACGCTTCTTAGGCTTTTTACTCGCGAAGTCTGGCCAAGCGCGGGCAGCATCATTTTTAATGGAGAAGACATTTTAAAAATTCCCTCCTCCAAAATCCCTTATCTACGCCGCAAAATAGGAACCGTTTTTCAGGATTTTAAACTTTTAAGAACAAGAACTATTTTCGAAAATGTCGCAGTTCCTCTGGAAGTTACTTCAAAATCAGACAGAGAAATTGAAGAAAAGGTAAGCGCGGTTTTGGAAAAAGTCGGACTTTTGGAAAAGGCCAACAGATTTCCCGCCCAGCTTTCCGGCGGCGAGATTCAAAGAACATCAATTGCCCGGGCGATCGTTGCTCAACCCGAAGTTCTTCTCGCCGATGAACCTACTGGTGATCTCGACCCAAAAACAGCACTGTCAATCGTCAAGCTTTTGGAAAAAATAAACCAAGAGGATAAAACTACCATTATTATGGCCACTCACAATTCTCAAATTGTTGACCACTTTAAAAAGCGCGTAGTTTACTTAAAAAACGGTAAAATAGAAAAGGACGAGAAAGAAGGTAAATATGAGGCAGATTAGAAAAACAGTGAAGCTGCTGCGGCGAAGCCCTTATCAGGCTCTTGCCGCCGGGCTCGCCATGACCTTAACTTTTTTTGTCACTTCTATTTTTATTATTCTCATTATGGGCGCCCAGATTGTCTTAAATTACATCGAACAAAGACCGCAGGTCATCGCTTTTTTCAAGGATAATGTTACAGACACCAAAGTCAACGATTTAATTGCCAAAGTTAAAGCCACCGGTTTAGCAAAAGACATTAAGTATGTAACAAAAGATGAAGCCCTGGCAATCTACCGTGAGCGCTACAAGAACGAACCTCTGCTTCTAGAATCGGTCTCGGCAGATTTTCTGCCTTCATCAATCGATATTTCTGTTAATCGTGCAACCGATATAAATGCTGTCACTCAAACTGTTAAAGATGCGCCCGAAATCGATCGCATCATTACCCCGCAAAATTTAGTTGACCAGCTCGTGAAATGGACAAGTACCATAAGAATCGGCGGTTTAATTTTTATTTCTGCACTTCTAGCTATATCCTTCCTTATTATAATAATGGTTGTCGGTATGAGAATTGCCCTGAGGCGCGACGAAATTGCCATCATGAATCTGGTAGGGGCAACCAAATTTTATATTGCTAAACCTTTTTTAATAGAGGGCGCAATCTACGGCGTCGTCGGTGCCAGCGTCTCTACATTTTTGGTTTATGCCATGCTCCTTGCCTACTCACGTCCCATCCAGGATTTTCTCGGGCCAATCCAAGTTTTTCCTATTAGTCCCTTCTTTTTCATCTATCTTTGGGTAGGAGAAGCGCTTGTAGCTAGCTTCGTCGGAGTTTCCGGCGCCTCGATTGCGCTTTACCGATACCTTAAGATTAAATGAAGAAACTTCTCGCTGTCCTGTTTTCTATTTTTATTTTCATATTTATCGCGCGTCCTACTCTTGCCATTC
>OBEQ012570398.1_pt1 | contig 10710 bp, 3 predicted proteins | sample 1670901 | NCBI WGS metagenome assembly OBEQ01 (sample SAMEA104232315, study PRJEB22302) | groundwater metagenome | biome: forest; feature: aquifer; material: groundwater | place: USA | collected 2011-08-07 | depth 5.4 m | reverse complement strand
GTAGGATCACCGGAGAATCCAACCGGCATTACGTTGTATGATGAAATTACCAAAGAACCCTACTGCTTGCGCATGCGCAATGGCGATATGGTAAGTGATCTGGGTACATGCAGTTCTTCGGCAGGACCGGTTTCTTCACCTACGCCAACTCCGTCAAATAGCGCCACACCAAGTCCATCAGAAACCCCAACGCCAAGTCCCACGCCATCGGCAAGTCCGGTGAGTTCATCTTCGCCTGCACCAAGTCCGACCCCGTCAAATAGCCCCACGCCAAGTTCGTCACCAAGTCCTTCACCCTCGGCATCTCCTTCGCCGACCCCATCTTCAACCCCAGTCAGCTCTCCTTCGCCGACGCCTTCACCGTCAGCGACTCCCGCGCCAACTCCATCGCCAACTTCCGCACCCTCGGCAAGTCCTTCACCTTTGCCATCACCGACGGCGGAGCCAAGCCCGACACCATAAAAAGTTAAAAGATTTAAAAGTTTAAAAGGATAAGAAAAAAGTTTAAACGTTTAAAGGTTTAAAAAGATACTTATAAAAATTTAAAAAATCATGGCTACCATAGAAAAATTTGAGGATTAATATGCTGGCAAAAGGCGAGGTTACTTACCAGAGAAATATATAAATCACTTGCATCATCCCATGATCGCGGTTTCAAAGATCAAATTCAGCGGGCATCGGTATCTGTTATGTCTAATATCGCCGAAGGTTTCGAGCGGGGGACGAAGCAGGAATTCATAAACCATCTTTTTATTGCAAAGGGTTCTGCAGGAGAATTTGCCGAAAATGGGCAAGTGGTAAAACAGCAGAGATAGTATGTGCAAAATCTTAAAACCGTGGTTGATGATTATCTGTGTCCAATAAAATGTCTTATAGATTTTGCGGAAAATTTTGTGGTATTGACGATCGCGAGAAGAGTAAATTATACTTGTCGTATTATGGCAAAAAAACAAACAACAATTGATGATCTTGCGGTGATGGTCCAAAAAGGATTTCGGGATGTTGACCATAGGTTTCGGGATGTTGACCATAGATTTCAGAATCTTGAGAGTCAGATGGTCACTAAGGATATGCTTAAGCTCGTGGTTGAGAGCGTGGATATTATTCGTGAAGATGTGAGGGATATTAAAATCACCCTTGGTCCGCTTGTGCGCATGGTTTCGGCATTGGAAACAGATATGCAGCATCTTGCAATAAGAGTAGCCCGATTGGAGCAAAAAAGCGGATTTATTAAAAAGTAACATGCGACCGCTTGACATAGTTTTTATAATCGAGTATACTTTGAAATAACGATTGAATATCTGTTTTATGGGAGGAAATTGGGGTAAGGAAGGAGGGGACGTATTCGTCTAATTACATCTATTATTATTTGCGACTCTTTACGGTAATCGCAATTTCGCTTTAACCCCTAAACCTTGAAGGGTTTTTTTAGGGTGTTTATATTTTTTATTTCTTGACATTGTTTTTTGGGTTTTTAAAACTCATACGTTTGGCTTCTTCCCTAGCATAGGCGGTTATTCTCCGCTCTTGCGATATCAGCGGGACGCAAGGAGCGAGGTAGGAGGCATACGGTACGGGGGGTCTACCTCCCCTAGCCCCTCCTATTTTAGGAGGGGAAAAACATCGAACTCGTACGTCTTAATCAAATCAAAAAAAGTCTCCTGATACATGCATTGTTTTTTATAATAATTTTTTCTTATTTTCACTACAATGGAAAAAAAATATTTTTCACGATATCGCCCTTCTTCAGTCGAGCTTCCCAATCTTCCGGAAGTTCAGCTGAACTCATACAAGTGGTTCTTTGAAAAAGGGCTGCATGAGCTTTTTGATGAAGTCTCGCCCATCCGCGATTTTAGCGGCAAAGAGCTGATGCTTGATTTTGCGAGTTTTTCCATGGACGAGCCGAAATATGACGAAGCGAAAACGCGCGAGTTGAATTTGTCATACGAAGCTCCGCTTCGTATGCGCGCGCGGTTGACAAACAGTAAAACCGGAGAAGTAAAGGAGCAGGAAATCTATCTTGGAGAATTTCCTATTATGACTCCCCGCGGCACGTTTATCGTCAATGGCGTGGAGCGCGTGGTGGTGTCCCAGCTTATTCGCTCATCGGGCGTTTATTTTACGAATTATATTTCTCGCGGGAGGCGTTTTTTTGGCGCAAAAATAATTCCCAATCGCGGCGCATGGCTTGAGTTTGAAACCGATCTTGACGGAACGGTAAATGTAAAAATTGATCGTAAACGAAAGATTCCTGCAACCAGCCTTTTGCGCGTATTCGGCTTAACCGACAATGAGAAAATCGCCACGATGTTCCATGATGTGGATACGGGAGAAGTGTCGTATATAAAAAAGACACTTGAGCGTGATCCGTCCGCAACTCAAGATGAAGCGTTTATTGAAATTTATAAGCGTATTCGTCCCGGAGATCTTGCGACTGCCGATAATGCCCGTTCTCTTATTCAGTCAATGTTCAGTTTTGACCGCTATGATCTGGCGGAAGTGGGGCGCTATAAGTTTAATCAGCGCCTTGGACTTGGAGTTATCAAATACTCGGATACCAAAGAAAAAGCTCACCGTATCCTTTCGCTTGATGATGTTATCTCGGTGCTGAAAGAAATTATGCGGCTTAACATCATTGGCGACGCGCCTGCTGATGACATTGATCATTTGGGAAATCGCCGCGTTCGGGGAGTTGGTGAATTATTGCAAAATAAACTTCGCATCGGCATGACGCGCATGGCTCGTATCATCCGCGACCGCATGTCGACTCTTGATCCCTTTACTATTACGCCGACCCAGCTTATCAATGCCCGTCCCTTTATGGCATCGGTGAAAGAATTTTTTACGTCGTCCCAGCTTTCTCAATTCATGGATCAGGTTAATCCCTTGTCCGAGCTTGAACACAAGCGCAGGCTTAGCGCGATGGGTCCCGGAGGATTACAGCGCGAGCGCGCGGGATTTGAAGTGCGCGATGTACATCCTTCCCATTACGGCCGTATTTGTCCGATTCAGACTCCGGAAGGACCCAACATCGGACTCGTGGGACACTTGGCATCATACGCGCGGTTGAATGATTTGGGATTGATTGAAACGCCCTATATGAAAGTAACAAAGTCAAAAATAACCGGCGAAGTTGAATATTTAAACGCCGTGGCTGAAGTACGCCATACTATTGCTCACGCGGGCATTGCCATTGATGCGGACGGCAGTCTTATGGATGAACGCGTGGAGGCGCGTATTAAAGGAAGTCCGGGACTCGCCATGGCATCTGATGTTGATTATATTGATGTTTCCCCCCAGCAAGCGATCAGTATCGCTACAAGTCTTATTCCTTTTTTGGAGCATGATGATGCAAACCGCGCGCTCATGGGTTCAAATATGCAGCGCCAAGCCGTGCCATGCGTGCGCGCGCAGGCGCCTCTCGTAGGCACGGGCGTGGAATCGCGCGCAGCGCAAGATTCCGGACGCGTGATCTTAGCCGAAGACGAGGGTGTCGTGGAAGAGGTTGACGGCCGCCATATCGTGGTACGCCATACAGACGGCGAGGTTAAGACGTATCCGTTTGTGTCATTTTTGCGTACCAACGCGTTTACGGTTATTCGTCAGCGCGCGGTAGTGATGCGCGGGACAAAAGTAAAAAAAGGAACAGTCCTTGCCGACAGCTCGTCTACTGACCAAGGCGATTTGGCGCTTGGACAGAATGTGCTCGTTGCCTTTATCTCATGGTTCGGATCAAACTATGAAGACGCGATTATTATTTCTCAAAAACTTTTAAAAGACGATCGGTATACTTCTTTGCACATTGAAGATTTTACTATTGACGTGCGCGACACGAAGCTTGGCCCCGAGGTGACCACGCCCGATATTCCTAACGTGGGAGAAGAAAAATTAAAAAATCTCGATGAAGACGGGATTGTTATGGTTGGCGCGGAAGTCAGGTCCGGCGATATTTTGGTGGGGAAAATTTCCCCCAAAGGCGAATCCGATCTTACGCCGGAAGAAAAACTTTTGCGCGCGATTTTTGGTGAAAAAGCCCGTGATGTCAAAGATTCATCCTTGCGCCTGGCACACGGCAAGCGCGGTCGCGTGGTAGGCGTGCGCATATTTTCGCGCGAGCGCGGAGATAAGCTGGAAGCAGGCGTGATCAAGCAAATCCAAGTGGACGTAGCGCAGATGCGTAAAATATCCGTAGGCGACAAGCTGGCGGGACGCCACGGCAACAAGGGCGTTATTGCGCGTATCTTGCCGGAAGAAGATATGCCGCATTTGGCTGACGGCACTGCAGTTGAAATGATTTTAAATCCGCTTGGCGTGGCAAGCCGTATGAATTTGGGTCAGATTTTTGAAACACATCTCGGGTGGGCGGCGTCAAAACAGGGATACCGGGCAGTAACGCCTGCGCTTGCGGGCGTACTTGAAGAGGAAATTAAAAAAGAATTGGAACGCGCGGGATTGCCCGCAGACGGCAAGGTAACGCTGTATGACGGCCGCACCGGAGAACAATTCGCGAATCAAGTAATGGTCGGGTATTCCTATATCATGAAGCTCATTCACTTGGTGGAAGATAAGATTCACATGCGCTCCATTGGTCCTTACTCGTTAATTACCCAGCAGCCGCTTGGAGGGAAGGCGCAGTTCGGAGGTCAGAGATTCGGAGAAATGGAAGTATGGGCGCTTGAAGGATACGGCGCGGCGCATACCCTGCAGGAAATGCTTACTATCAAATCGGACGATGTACTCGGACGCGCGGCAACGTATGAGGCGATTATCAACGGCGAGAAAATTAAAAATCCGAATATCCCCGCATCGTTTAACGTACTGGTAAATGAACTTCGCGGACTTGCGTTCAATATAGATGTAGTAAGAAAAGGCGATATCCCTGAAGTTCTCAAAGAAATTTCAATTCCCGATACGATGAAAAAAAGTAAAAAAATTAAACAGAAAGTCGAAAAGGCGTAATCCCAATTTTCAATTTATAATTTTTAATTTTCATTGAATTTTCAAGGTCCCAATTTTCAAACGATCCAATCATTCATTGAAAATTGCAAAATTGATAATTGAAAATTACCATCATGGAGCCACAAACATCATTTACAGATTTTACGGGCTTGAGTCTCCGGGTTGCATCGCCCGAGGCGATATTGGGTTGGTCGTTTGGCGAAGTGACGCGGCCGGAAACCATTAATTACCGCACGGCAAAACCAGAACGTGACGGTCTTTTTGACGAGCGGATTTTTGGTCCCACAAAAGATTGGGAATGTTATTGCGGTAAATATCGCAGGATTCGCTATAAAGGCATTGTGTGCGATAAATGCGGAGTGGAGGTGACGCGCGCCATTGTGCGCCGTGAGCGCATGGGACATATTGAGCTTGCAAGTCCGGTGAGTCATATTTGGTTTTTGCGCGGCGTGCCTTCCAAAATCGGATTAACACTCGATATGTCGGTCAATGATCTTGAAAAAGTGATTTATTTCGCCGGTTACGTAATCGTTAAAATTGATGAAGAAGCGCGGCTTCGCTCATTGGAAGAAGTTGAGCGTGAATTTAAAATTAAGTCAAAAGAGGCAAGCAAGGAAGAAACAACCCGCCTCAAAGACGCGAAAGAAAAAATAAAAGAAGAGCTGCGCGGTCTTGAATTAAACGGCGTTGTGTCGGAAGTGGAGTACCACCGCATGTCCAAAAAATTCGGCGAAGTGTTTGAAGCATCTATCGGAGGCGAAGCAATCCGTGATCTTTTGACTCACATTAATCTTGAAGATTTAAAATCCCAGCTTGAGCGGGATATTCCGGATCAGGCGCCTATTGTTGCCCGCAAATCCCAGCGCCGGCTGCAGATTATCAAAGGGATGCTGCACGCAAACATCCGTCCTGAATGGATGTTTCTTACTCATATTCCGATTATTCCTCCGGACCTGCGTCCTATGGTTCAGCTTGACGGGGGCAGATATGCCACCTCTGATTTAAATGATTTGTATCGCCGCGTGATCAACCGCAACAATCGTTTGAAACGCTTGTTTGAATTAAATGCGCCGGAAGTGATTACGCGCAATGAAAAACGTATGCTCCAGGAAGCAGTGGATGCGCTTATTGATAATTCAATTCGTCGGGGCGCAAGTCCGGTGGCATCGCAGGCGCAGCGTCGTCCGCTGAAATCGCTCGCTGATATTTTGAAAGGAAAGCAGGGGCGTTTTCGCCAAAATTTACTCGGAAAGCGCGTAGATTATTCGGGGCGTTCGGTTATTGTCGTGGGTCCAGATTTAAAATTAGGCGAGTGCGGTTTACCTAAAAAAATGGCGCTTGAACTTTTTAAGCCGTTTGTCATTCGCCGTCTTATTGAACGTGAAATCGCGCATAATGTCCGGGGCGCGGGAAAATTGATAGAGGATCAGCACCCCGAAGTATGGGCTATTTTGGAAGAAGTGATTCAGGGACGGCATGTGCTTTTAAACCGCGCACCGACTCTGCATCGCCTTGGCATTCAGGCATTTCAGCCCGTACTTATAGAAGGCGATGCGATTAAGATTCATCCGATGGTGTGCCAGGCATTCAATGCAGATTTTGACGGAGACCAGATGGCAGTGCATTTGCCGTTGACTGATGAGGCGCAAGTCGAAGCGCATACGATTATGTTTTCGTCCACAAATTTGCTCAAGCCCGCAATCGGCGAGCCGATTATTAATGCCGATAAAGATATGATACTCGGGTGTTATTTTGCTTCTACAATTGTGCCGGGAGCAAAAGGCGAAGGCAAGGCATTTGGTTCTGAACAGGAGGCAGTGCTCGCGCATGATTCCGGCGGTGTTGATTTGCAGGCATTGATTAAGGTGCGGCTGGCATCGGCAAAATTTCATGATGCATCGGGAGATCTTGCGTCATTAAAAAAATCTCATGAGCTTGTAGAAACAACGGTGGGACGCCTGCTTTTTAATCGCGCACTGCCGTTTGATTTTCCGTTTGTAAATCAGCAGCTCAAAAAGCGCGATATTGCCGACATTATTACCCGCGTGATCAAGCGCTACGGAACAGCAGGGACGCCGGCGGTACTCGATAATATTAAGAATTTCGGATTTACGTTCGCCACGCGCTCGGGTATTTCATGGGGCATGGATGATCTGCGCATTCCGGAAGAAAAGCCTTCCATTGTCGCAAAAGCGGAAGAAGAAGTTTTGGAGATTTTCGATCATTATCAGCGCGGGCTTTTGACTGAACGAGAACGCTATGACCGTGTTGTTGAAGTATGGCAGGGAGCAGTTGATCAAATTACGAAATTGGTGCCGGCAGCGCTCGATCCGAATGGAACTATTTTTACCATGGTTAATTCCGGCGCGCGCGGTTCATGGACGCAGATTCGCCAGATGTCGGGTATGAAGGGTCTTGTGGTGAATCCTGCAAGCAAGATTATTGAGTTGCCGGTGCGATCATCATATAAAGAAGGTTTGAACGTATTGGAATATTTTATTTCCACTCACGGCGCGAGGAAAGGAACCGCAGATACCGCACTACGCACGTCTGCCGCGGGATACTTAACGCGCCGTCTTGTGGACGTAGCACAGGATATCATTATTTATGAGGCTGATTGCCGGACAACCAAGGGTCTTGAAATTACGCGTGCGGCATCGGAGGAAATCAATAAAATTCTCGGACAACGCGCATTCGGACGAATCCTTTTTGAGGATGCTGTCAGCGCGAGCAGCGAAGTAATTCTTAAAAAAGGAGATATTATTGATCATGAAAATGTAAAGGTACTTGAGTCTCATCATGTGGAGCGCGTGGTGGTGCGCTCTCCCATGACGTGCCGCAGTTTGCGCGGCGTATGCCAGCAATGCTACGGATATGATTTAGGGAATAATAAACTTATCAGGTCAGGAGAAGCAGTCGGTATCGTTGCCGCACAGTCAATCGGCGAGCCGGGAACTCAGCTTACGATGCGTACGTTTCATACCGGAGGCGTTGCCGGAGGCGGTGACATCACCAGCGGTCTTCCGCGCGTGGATGAGATATTTGAAGTTCGTCCGCCAAAAGGAAAAGCGCTGTTGAGCGATGTAGCGGGTGAAGTTCTTACGATTGACGAAGTGAACCGCGAAAAAATTATCAAGATCGCGACTGAACCCGATGACACAGTGACAAAAACAAAAAAAGCAGATAGCGTACGCGAGTTTAAAATTCCCGCATCTGTCGGACTTCTTGTTGAGGTCGGAGCGAAAGTCAAACGGGGAGATATTCTTTCCGAAGGCCATGCGGATTTAAAAGAGCTTTTCAAGTATGCGGGCAGGCAAACTGTACAGGCGTATGTGGTAAAAGAAGTACAGCGCATTTATTCCATGGAAGGCGCGCCAATTCATGACAAGCATATTGAAATTATCGCGCGCCAGATGTTCTCCCGCGTGCGCATCAAGGATCCGGGCGATACGGACTTAAGCAGCGGAGAAGTCACGGAAAAACGTGAATTCCGTAAAGCGAATATTGAGATGATGCGCGCAGGCAAAAAGCCGGCAACTGCATTTCAGCTTTTGCTCGGCATTACCCGCGTTGCCTTGAGTACCTCAAGTTTTCTCTCCGCGGCATCGTTTCAGGAAACAGCGCGCGTACTGATTGACGCGGCAATTCGCGGCAAAACAGATGAGTTGAGAGGCTTAAAAGAAAATGTTATTCTCGGTCGCCTTATTCCGGCGGGTACGGGGTATCATAAGAAACCGGCGGCTTCATCTTCTGCATAGGCCTAAGTTCACGTGTTTACGATCAACACAAAAACCATTTCTGCAAGGAAATGGTTTTTGTGTTGCAGGAAGCTATAAGCATGAGATCCAGAAAATACACCATGATATTTTTTGAGCGAATTTTTCAGCAGAAAGACCTTCTATGGAAGGGGAAGCCTGTGTATAACTTCACACCTATCCCTTCACGACATAATGCAGAAAAAATTGCTTTATCTATGAGCCGAAAAACTGTCGTTGGGTTTTGATGGTATAGGTGTGTATAACTCTCCCCCTTCTCAAACCCATGAGGGGGGGGGTATTATATATTTATTAATCTATATTCGTTTATTAATCTATATTCGTTATGTTCAAAAAACTTTTTCTTATGTCATGGCGTAATGTCATGGTATCAGCGGTAATCTCCATTGTCGCCTTTTCAGTTGCAGGTTCTGTTAGTGCGGCAGTGAAAGCCTTTCCCACGGCGGAAGGGTTCGGGGCCAAGACGATCGGAGGCAGAGGCGGACGGGTGATGGAAGTCATCAACCTCAATGATTCCGGGCCGGGGAGTCTTCGGGACTGCGCGCAAAACACCGGCCCGAGAACCTGCGTCTTCCGGGTCAGCGGGACGATCAATCTCTCCTCGAACATCCTGATCTATCAAGCCAGCAGCTTTGTGACCATTGCGGGACAGACCTCTCCGGGGGGTATACAGCTCAAGGGCTACGGTATGTTTGTGATGGAAGGGGGCCATGATGTCATCGTGCGCTATCTCCGGATCCGGCCCGGCACGCACCTGCCGCTTCTCGAAGATACGAATGCGTTCATGGCCTGGGGGAGCAACGGAACCCATGTTTACAACGTGATTATCGATCACTGCGATCTCCAGTGGTCAACCGACCAAAACGGCCCCGACGCTGTCGGCTGGGTGACGGATTATACCGCACAATGGAATATCATCGCCGAGGGTACCACGGAAGGGCACGAGGGTGGCCCCCACAGCACGGGCATGCTTACCATGGGAAATGAGACCGGATATAGAATTGAGATGTCAATCCACCATACGCTTATTGCCTCTAACTACGGACGTAATCCGTTAATTGGCACGATAGGTCTGGCTGATTTTCGCAACAACATTGTCTATAACTGGGGCGGCCAGGCGGGTCAATGGGGAGCTTTACTTAAGGATGACTGTTGCGCTCTGGAGTGGCAGGGTGGCTCAAGCGCATTTGGCAATATCGTGAATAATCACTTTATTGAGGGCCCAAACTCGTGGTTCCACCACATCGTGGCCTTAGGCAACGGAGGCCCAACACGTGTTGATGGATTTCCAGCGGAGCGCGGAGGGACAAAAGTATACATGAACGGCAATTGGGGCCCGATGTGTCCGACAGGTTGTGCAGACGATTGGAGCAACGAGCCTACGACCTGGGACTATTATCAATGGAACCTTTATGGACACGGTCCTCCAGTTAAAGGCTATCCGCTTGCTGATGAGTCCGTGTTTCGGGTTACCACGCCATTTGCGGTTCCGTCAGTAGGTACTGATTTAACCAGTGTTCTGAAATCAAAAATCCTCCCAACGGTAGGCGCCTCCATACGGCGCGATTCCGTAGACACCCGGATTATCAATGATGTGAAAAACGGTACGGGGAGCATTGACGCCATCGGAGCCGGCGGCCCCTGGCCCGACCTGGCTGCCGGAGCACCGAACCCACCTACCGATACCGACCGCGACGGCATGCCCAATTCATGGGAATCATCCCACGGCTTGAACCCGAATGACCTGAACGACGGCCCCGCACTAGCCGCCAACGGCTATACCAACGTGGAGAACTATCTCAATGAACTAGCGGGTGATCTGATTCCCACGGGTTCCTTCGACTTCTCCCTCTCCACCCCCGCAAACATCTCCGTAACTCAAGGAAGCTCTGTCATCAACTCTATCACCGCAACCCTTTCATCAGGCACCTCTCAATCAGTCACATTCTCCGCATCAGGCCTTCCCGCAGGAGCC
>OBEQ010647747.1_pt1 | contig 10711 bp, 11 predicted proteins | sample 1670901 | NCBI WGS metagenome assembly OBEQ01 (sample SAMEA104232315, study PRJEB22302) | groundwater metagenome | biome: forest; feature: aquifer; material: groundwater | place: USA | collected 2011-08-07 | depth 5.4 m | reverse complement strand
GCAGACCACTCCAATCTTTGGGATAGAGGTAATCACCAGTGGCAGTGGTTGTTTGCGTCTGGACTCCCGTAGCAGACCACTCCAATCTTTGGGATAGAGGTAATCACCCTTGGTCTCCTTGGGGTATAGCTTTTTTGATTGTAGCAGACCACTCCAATCTTTGGGATAGAGATAATCACCTAGGAAGGCTGCCTAAGAGCCCAAGCACCAAAGTAGCAGACCACTCCAATCTTTGGGATAGAGATAATCACCCAGGCCCAACCCCCTTCCCTACCAAGCTACATGTAGCAGACCACTCCAATCTTTGGGATAGAGATAATCACCTAGAATTCTATGAGCATTGGGTGGATTTCCTGCAGTCCGAAGAGGCAGGCTCACTCCCAGGCGCTCACCCCGGGAGGGCGGTGCTACGCCGCATAACACGGATTTTACGGCCCCACTACAGGGTCTCCGCCGAGAGTGTTCTCTAGCGGTTTGTCCGGCCACAAGGAATCCGGTGGATGGGAAAAGATCACAGAGTGCCCAAACCGGGCACCTCTTTTGCTCATCCGATGTGAGGAACTCCTGCATTGGATGGTAGCACTACTGTGGGTGGTGTCAAGCGGCAACGGGTGTCGTGCCGGGTTGGGAGGTGGAGTGGGCTAAATATTTCACTATGATTAACAGCTTTGATAAATTTTAAGATTTGTAGTTCCATATAATAACGGTACGTGTGGCAGAGCTTAAAATCTCTTAAATAATACTTCTTTTCTAAGCGTTCGTTCACTTCGTGTAAAAAGTGAGCAATCGTATTTTGCTCAAGCGTTTTGAACTCCCTTTTCTTAAGTCTCAAAAAGCGTAACACCTCCGCATCGACAATGTCGGCACGGAACATCTCCACCAGGTCATATGCGAGTGGTGCGCTGTCGGCATTACGGGCGACATGCAAAAGACCGAGTGCCATAGATACGTCCTGCTCCTCCAAGAGTTTCTTTACAGTATTTGTCAGATGATGATAGCCGACATCAAGCAGGCGGTTTGTGATGTCTTGCGCGTAAGGTGTGCGGGTTAGAAAACCAGAACCACTCGGTAACAATGCTCGGAACTCGTGCCAAAAATACTTTGCAACGCGAGCCTCGAGAAGCAAGATATCTTGGATGTTTTTTGTGCGAGCAACATCAAACTCCTGAACTTTCCGTTTGTATCGCTTCAGTAACATATTCTTCCGCTCTATCTTGAGCCCAACCAGACGCCGTGCAGATTGGAGAGATTCTACAGTTTGTTTGTAGTCGGACATCCGGCTAATCCACAGAGCGTTCATAGGTACTATGGTAGCAAAGAAAAAAAGCGCGGTGTCGAGTACCGCGCCCTGTTGCAACTTTATCGGGTTTCTTTAAGCGACTTGAGAAAATCATCCCGCAAAGCCTTGGCTATGGGGATCTTATTCTCATAGCCTTTGGAGAGGTTTCTCGGGAGCGCTTCGTACGGCAACTTGTGTTTGCGCACCGTACCTCCGAACTCCGGCACTTTGGCTTCGAGCCAACGCTCAAGGTATCCGATGGCACCAGTGTTCTGCGCCGCCCAGTTGAGACCGAGCGGCCCGCCGCGCTCTTCCTTGGAAGCATCAACAAGCTTACCCTCCTTGCTGCGGATATCCAGGGTTGTCACGACAAAGTGTACCCCGTGTCCAAGCAGCCTATCCAGAAGGGCTTCAGCCTCATCTGTATTGCGAACGCGCATCGACACATATCCTCGACTCTGGCGGGCAGCCCTTCTTTTTTCGAAGCGTAGCTCTCGCGGCGTAAACTCCTTGCGATGCTCGAGAGCCTTCACTGCGACTACCTCGCGACGATTCTGCGTTTCCTGCGCGGCCATGATACCATTCATTTCGACATACGAGGAGCGCAACTCCCTCCACTGGTCGGAGTTGCGGGTTAAGGCTGGTCTCACGTTCCCGAAGGGTCGGGCCACGCTTTTCTTGCGCAACCCGAGGTATGTTTCGAGTTCGGCTATAAGCGGCTTCCAAAACTTGTCCGGGCGCCAGAGTTTGACAATCATATCCCCTTTCGGCGATACGATACCTATCGACGAAGCGCCGAGCGCGATGAATACCGCTTCTTCCGCCACGAACGGCTTGGTCTCGGGCTTCGCGATCTCGTAAGAGACCGATATCGTGTAGTGGCCGGGCCGTCGCAAATCTGGCTCGTCGCGATGGATGACAAACTTAGTGAGCCTCTTGAGTCGACCAAGTTTGAGCGCCTGATATTTTGGAGGGATAGGAAAGGAAAGCGTTTCCAGCCCAAAAATCTCCGGCGCAAGCACAATCCGCCCAGCTTTGATTGAGAATGCCGAGCAGCCGGAAATAGCTTGGAATCGCCACTCCGGCCTGTCGCGCATCGTGCGAGCATCCGGGTCAGCGTTTTTCTTAAGCGCGAAAAACGACTTATACGCCGAGACCACCGACTTTAGTGTTTCGAGGACCCAGTTTGCTGGTATTTTTGAGCGAAATTGGCTAGCGACACCGGGATAATCCGGCAGTGGCTGCGCATCCGCCGTGCGTTGCGGCCCCCACAGAAGATAGAGCTCCTGGGGGTCGATGGGAAGTGTCCAAGGATTACGTTTGGTATTTTTTTGATCACTCTCACCGTCCTTTTGCTGTAGCCGTTTCGCAAAGAGGATTCGCACCATACGGTGCACTTCCTCTGTGCGCGGTGTGGGTGATAGATAACACTCCATCAACGCGTCGGCAACGCACTCGATGGTCCGTTCCTGCTCGGCATCCAATCCCCGGATAACGTAACCTTCTCCCTTTACCTTTTGGATGGAGCATACGGGCTCGGCGGGGATATCCCGCACCTGTTCGCGTATCGCATAGAGCTGCTGTTCGATAGCAAGCGTCCAGTTGCAATAATCGCGCAGCCCGTCGCTTGTCCGTACGATGAGTTTCTCGGTTGAGGGGTAGAGCATCAACCCCCACTTTTCTGTACGGGTCAAGATTTCAGTCTTGTCACGCTTTGCCTTTTTGGCCATCACGGCCTCCCTTTTGAGAAATTACGTCTAATTTGAGAATACAACAAATAGTAAGCTTGTGCAACTATTTTCGCTTTTGGGAGAGTTCGAGGTATTATCTGCGTTATATGCAGAAGTCTCGTGGGAGGGGGATAAAAAAGGCCCCTACATATTGGGGTTTTGATACCAAAAACCTCGGCCGCACCGTGCGGCCGCAGGACGATTTTTACCAATATGCCAACGGGGGTTGGATTGCCAAAAATAAGATTCCTCCCAGCGAGTCGCGGTGGGGCACCTTTACCATATTGCGCTACAGGACCGAGCAGCAGCTTTTTGCTATTGTCGGGGGCTTGTTGCGCAAGAAAAACTACGCGCAAGGCAGCCCCGAGCAGCTGGTGTCGGATATGTACCGCTCGGCACTCGACATCAAGCGGCGCAACACACTCGGCGCCAAACCCCTTGCACAATGGCGCCTCGACATACAACGTATTTCGTCAAAAAAAGAACTGGTTGTACAAGTGGCGCGTATGCACCGCTTGGGCGCCTCGCCGCTGTGGGAGCTCGAGATCGACCAAGACAACAAAAACAGCAACCGCTACTTGCTCCATTTGGTGCAAGGAGGCTTGAGTATGCCCGACCGCGAGTATTACCTTAGCCAAGCGCCCGAGCAAAAGCGCGTGCGCCAAGAGTATTCCAAATATATCAAGCGCTTTTCTGCGCTGTTTGGGGCCTCGCGTGCTGCTGCAGAAAAAGCACAGCGAGTAGTGATGCGGATAGAGACACACATCGCCCGCATCTCGATGCCGAAGGAAGAAACTCGCGATGTCGAAGAAACCTACAACAAACGATCGCTCGCCGCATTGGCGCGAGAGGTCCCCCAAGTCGACTGGAAAAATTATTTTGCCTGCTTGGATGCACCGCTGCGAGAAATGGTGGTAGCACAACCAGGGTTCTTCCGCGAGCTTGGGCGCCTGCTCGAGAGAACATCGCTTGAGGATTGGAAAATATACCTCGAGTGGCACTGCATCAACTCCTACGCACCGCTCCTTTCGCAAAAACTGATACGCGCAAGTTTTGATTTTTACGGCAAAGTGCTTGTAGGGAGCCGCGCGATGCGCCCGCCGTGGCGGCGGGCGCTTGGCTCGGTAAATGCCAACGTTGGAAGCGCGCTTGGCAAGCTGTATGTGGAGCATCACTTTACCGCCGCAGCAAAGCGGCAGATGGAGGTCTTGGTTAAAGATCTTTTTTTGGCCTACCGCAAGCGCTTGCGCGAGCTCGACTGGATGAGCCCCGCAACTAAACAAAAAGCGCTGCGCAAACTATCCGCGATGAACCACAAGATAGGGTACCCAACGCGATGGGAGCCTTATCGAGGCTTGGGCATTAGACCGGATGATTTTTTTGGGAATGTCTTGCGCAGCCGCGAATTTGAGCACTGCCGTGGGATGCGCCGGCTCAACCGCCCGGTCGACCGCCGTGTCTGGTTTATGCACCCGCAAACGGTTAACGCCTATTGCCATTTTAATCTCAATGAGATCGTCTTCCCTGCTGCGATACTGCAGCCACCGTTTTTTGACCCGCGGGCCGACGATGCGATTAACTATGGCGCTATCGGCGCAGTTATCGGACACGAAATTACCCACGGGTTTGACGACCAGGGCTCGAAATTCGACGCTCACGGCACGATGCAGGTGTGGTGGACAAAAAAAGACCAGCAATACTTTACTAAAAAAGGAAGCCTGCTTGCCACACAATTTAACCAGTACCAAGTTGCCCCTGGTGTGCGAGCCAACGGCAAGCTGACGCTGGGAGAAAATATCGCCGACCTCGGGGGGCTTTCCATCGCCTTTGATGCCTACCTAACGCGGCTCAAAAAAACAGGACGAAAAGTGATTGCAGGCTTTACGCCGGAGCAACGTTTTTTCTTGGGGTTTGCCCAAGGCGAGCGCGAGATAGCACGGCCGGAGTTCATCAAAATGCAGGCACTCACCGACCCACACAGTGCCGCACCGTTGCGCATTAACGGCTCGGCCACAAACCTCACTGCTTTTTACGAAGCGTTTGGTGTGCAAAAAGGAGATGCCCTGTATCGGACAGAAAAAAACCGTGCCAGGATTTGGTAACCCCGACGTTCCAGTCGGGGTCCCGACCAAAGCGTCGGGATTACAGCCAGTCTATCGGATGCTCCCCGTGCTCTAAAAGATACGTGTTTGTTCTGCTAAACGGTTTGGAACCAAAAAAACCATTGTAGGCCGAAAAGGGCGACGGGTGTGCCGACTGGAGCACCAAGTGTTTTGTGCGGTCGATGTGTGCGCCTTTTTGTTTGGCATAGTTTCCCCAGAGTATAAACACCAGATGCTCACGTTTTTCCGAAAGTGCGCCCACGACCGCGTCGGTAAAATCTTCCCACCCTCGTGCTTGATGCGAACCTGCGGTACGCGCCCGCACCGTGAGCGTTGCGTTTACAAGCAGCACACCCTGCCCAGCCCAGCGCTCAAGGTCACCGGTTTTGTTTTTGAGCAGGCCGATATCGCTTTCGATTTCTTTAAATATATTTTGTAGGGAGGGTGGCAAGGTGACACCTTGCCCCACCGCAAAGCACAAGCCATTTGCCTGGCCCGGGCCGTGGTAGGGGTCTTGCCCCAAGATAACTACTTTTACTTTGTTAAACGGGCAGAGGTTAAACGCCCGAAAAATGTCTTTAGGTGGCGGGTAGACGATTGTGTGCTGGTACTCGCTTTTTACAAACTCTGCGAGTTTGGCAAAGTACTCCTTCCCAAACTCCTCCTGCAACACCTCCTTCCACGACGGGTCAATCTTTACGTCCATAAACTAGGAAGAAAGCCCTGGTTATTTAAACCCGTTAAACCCTTCTTCCCGCAGTATCTCCATTTTACGCTCGGGGCCGCCGCGGTTGTAGCCGCCAACGGCCCTGCCAGCAGGCAGGCAGGCGTCGCTGCGGATAACTCGGTGACACGGGATCTTTGGATTGTAGTTTTGCTTCATCAAGTTGCCCACCGCGCGCGCCGCACCTGGGCTGCCGGCTTTGACAGCAACTTGTGTGTAGGTCAATACCCCACCGCGTGGAATCTTTGCCACTATCGCGTAGACTCGTTTAGAAAAGAGACTAGAATAAAGTTTGGGTTTTACCTTTTTCATACGTAGTAGTTACTGCGCCAACTGCTTCGCGGTAGGTACAATAGTCACAATCATTCCCCGCAGGTGGCACAACTTCGCTGTCAAGACATTTCTTAAGTGCCACCAGTGTAGCATCCACCCAACCGGTTGAGCCTGTGTAGGGCACCAGCGTGAGCTCAAAGTCGAGCCTGCCGTCAAAAGCCTCTCTGTCTTTAGTTGCATTTGCATAAAACCAATAACCGGTGTCGGACACCGTAAAGCCATTTTGGCGCAAGAGCCATTGATAAACCTCGAGCTGGCGTTTGTAGCCTTTGTGCCACTCCTCGTCCAAACTTTCTATACGGCCCTCTTTGCTGGTCGCTTTGTAGTCTATAACGATAAGCTCGCCCGCTTTGTTAACCCAGATGTCATCCACCCCTCCGCGCACGGTAAGCCCCGTTTCTGTGTGTACGCATTTGACTCCGTGCCGCAAGGCGTCGCGCCACTCGTCCATCTGTGTGTGCGCGAGTGGTATTGCGTCGAGCCCGTAGGCTTTTGCAAGTGGGTGTTGGGTGCCTTGCGCGCGGTGCACATCGAGCTCTTTTTTAAGCAGGGCGTCGACCGCCGAGTTGAGATTAAACGGGAAGCCGGGCGGCCGCGCCACCCCCAACTTATTGTCGATGTAAAAGCAGCGCGCGCAATCCAAAAAAAGGTCTATCTTGCTGCGCGATAGAGTCCATTTAGGCCCGCCGTAGTTGTAGTCGGGCTTCCGGTTTGGTTTGTAGTATTGGCTCATAGAAAAAACGGGTTGTCCCAGTGGCAACTCGCTTATTCTACTCTATTATTCACCCCTTCCCCAGCGCACACGGATTTTGTGCTCGGCTTTGGAAAACACACCAAACACCAAGAGGCTCAAGATACTCGCCGCAGCGGCAGTAACATAAAAGCCAAACCCACACGCCATACCGATACCTGCCACAACCCAAATACCCGAGGCGGTGGTGAGCTCCATTTGATTTTGGCTGTGCATCATAGAGAGACCGCTGCCGATAAAGCCGATGCCGATAACAATCGACGAAGCAATTTGCAGGGGGTTTATACCGGCAAACATAGACAACTGGTAACTCGCCAGGGTTCCGATGATGACGAAGAGGCACGAACCAAGCGAGACTAGCGCGTAGGTGCGCATACCCGCGTGTTTGCCAGCAATAGAGCGCTCGAGGCCAACCAGGGCACCGAGTAGTGCGGCGACCACGAGTCTTACTACAAATACAAGCTCAATCATCTTAGCGGGTTTGGAACTGCGCCCATACTGGGTCGCCATTTGTGCCACGCACGGGCATATCACTTTGCATAGAGAAGATGTGGTCGCCATCATCGCGTGCCTGGCCAGCAAAGTAGGTTTGCCCCGGCAAAGTAGCGCGCAAGAGCTCAACTGCGCCGCTGGTGCGACCTGCTACAAACAGTGCCGCACCAAGCACGTTGCCCGGCTGGCCATTGCGGCTTTCGTAGACAACCACCCAAGTGGGCACCGAAACCGAGATGTTTGAAACTGCTACCTGCAGGCCAGAATCTTGCGGAGAAGAAATAGTAAGAGAGTTATCAGAGCCACCTCCAACATCAACAGCTCCGACCACCACATCGGGAGAAGTTGGGGCCGTAGTGTCGTCGGAAGGTTTGATGTCGCCTGGTATTTTTTGTGTGGTGGTTGCGACTGCACCAGTAGCATCGTCCGTCGGTTCGCGGGTTGCATTAAACGCCCACACTACAAGGCCAACCACTACTACAACTCCAATCACAGACCATATAATTTTTTTGCTGCTATTTTTTTGAGTGGGCTGCAATATGCTGTGTTGTGGCTGCATCTGCGGTTTGTTATTTTGCTGCGCAGACCCACCCGAGATTCCTGCAGGCTGCGACCACGACAAACCCGATTTCTGCTGACCATTTTGAGCATGCTGTCCCCCCTGATTTCCGTTATTTCCTTCCATAATGATTGCGGTCTTACGTAAATAAAAGCACTCCTATATCATATATCTTTTCCTGGGACACACAATGCGCCAACCTCCTGCAAGACCAGGTCGACGCGCTTCCCCACCACCCCGGCGCGTAGCAAAGCATCACTGTCGCCAGCGAGCGCATTACAAAGGACCTTTTTTTCCTCCAGGAGAGCTATTTTTTCATGTTTTGACAATGTCGTTAAAGCGGTGATCGGGTAGAGTTTGGCCGCATCGATACGGTCGTGCAAATTGCCCTCCTGTGGATATTCCCAGGCAAGCAGGGGTAGCTTTTGGCAGGTCGCGTACTGTATCGCTACGGTAGTAAACTTTGTGTTGGTAACAATAAGCCCCTCTACTGTGGTGTTGGGGTTTGCCGCGCGAATATCATCGATGCGTGCTTTGACATACAGCGTTGTTTTTAAATCGGTTTTAAAACCAGGCGTGTTGTGGAATTTTGCTTCGACATACGTCGCGATAGTGTTTTTATGCATTACAACATCAACCTCGTGTTCGACGCAGGCTCCTTTGATTATCTGGTCGATTTCGGCCGTATATCCCTCGGCACGAAACAGCTCTGCTAAATATGCCTCAAACGGGAAGCCTGATGGGCCAAACTCGAGCACTGCTCGCTTAAGCGAGTAACGCGCGGCAACCCCGCGCTTGCGCGAGCGCAGATGTGCAAAGGCGCGGCGATAAATCTCGCTGGTGGTAATGCCGCTGTATAGTTCTTTGTTGATTTCCTCTACAATTTCTTCTACCGCCTCTGGTGCTGCGCCAGAGCGTCGCAGAGAGAGCTCCAACTTTGTCGAGTCGAACGCCTCGGTGGTACCGTCAGCTTTTGTAACCAACATAGACATAATTTAGTTGTCTTCGACAAGCGAAGAGGCTATTTTTTTATTTTGTATAGTGATTCCATCAAATACGACCACCTCGCTCTTGGCGCTCGAAAAAGATACCTCAAAAGATGCTGGCGCGAGTGTTGGCGAGGCACACCCATCACTCGCGCGTAACACGGTCAAAGACACAACCACGTGTGTTTGGGCTCCAGTTTCAGCCGCAATGCTCGTGGCGAGCATATCGCAGTCGGCTGATATATCGAGCGTGCCACGGTAGATGTGTGTTTCTCCCAGCACTGTATGGTGCACTACTACCGGACCTCTTGGTCGGTAGGCACTGTCGATTTTTGGAGTTGGTGTAGGATTACCCTGCGATACGTCTGATGCTTGCAATGCAAAAGAGGAAATACCCCACCAACCTGCGAGCAAAAGCATAAGAACAAACACTAACAAAAACGCCCCTCGCTCTTTTGCAAGTTTTTTGGCCACACGTAAAGTATACGCTCTTGTGTACTAACAGGAGTGCTCTTATCAACACTTTAGTAACATTCAGTACTGTCAGCAATACCGCCACCAAGGCATACGTCTCCGCGATATAGTACGAGTGACTGGCCGAGCGGCACATAGTGCGGTTCAAAAAGAGTAACCTTGTTTTTTTCTACATCAACTGTTACAGGAATGAGTGTTTGACGGTAGCGAAAGCGAGCCATACAAGGGCCCGGTGGAGCAGCGCCAATCCAGTTTTGCTCGCGCAACTCGACGGTTGTGTTAGTTGTTCCGATAGGATAACGCTCGGTCGAGACAGTAATAGTGTTTTTTTCTGTGTCTTTTGCTATCACAAAATGAGGCACAGCGTTGCCTGCTCTATGTGGGACATCGGATGTCCCACGGTTAGTGACGATGGTAAAACCATGACGCTGGCCAATGGTGTAGAAGAGGGCCCCCTCGTGGCTGCCAACCACTTCCCCACCCTCGGTAAGCACATCGCCGGGCACGGGAGCGAGCTCTTTGTGTAGCATATCCTCAATCGAGATATCACCCAAAAAACACAGTCCCTGGCTGTCGTGGCGTGCAGCGTTTGGCAGGCCAAACTTTTGCGCGAGCGCGCGCACCTGCGACTTTTGTAAACCACCTACGGGAAACAGGGTGTATTGCAACACCTCCTCGGGCACCATCCACAAAAAATATGATTGGTCTTTTTCCTCGTCAGCTCCGATTAAAAGCTGCACAGAATGTTCCACATTTGTTCCACTCCTGTGCAACTGTGCATAATGCCCAGTTGCGATAAAGTCGGCACCGCGAGCGCGAGCAAACTCAAAAAACTTTCCAAATTTAATTTCGCGGTTGCATAGTGCGTCGGGGTTGGGGGTGCGGCCCCGTGCAAACTCGCCTATTGAAGTGTTAAATACTTCTTGCTCGTACTCTTTTGATAAATCGAGTTCCAAAAATGAAATGTCGAGGTGCGCGGCAACCCGCATCGCCTCTATTTTGTCAGCACCCGCCGAGCAGGGGTACCCAGGCAGTGCGATGCGGATAAAAACACCCACCACCTCGTATCCCTCCTGTTTGAGCAACGCAGCTGACACGGCCGAGTCCACCCCACCGGAGAGCCCCACAAATACTTTTTTCTTTTCTCTTGCAACAGACATAATCCGCACAATACTCCGGGTTGTGCGCTGTGGCAATTAACTATGGCAAATATTTGCGTTGGTTGGCCAAGTGGCAGGCGTAGGGTACGCCGTAGTGGAAGGTGCCGTGCAGGTCCGCGGG
>OBEQ010822476.1_pt1 | contig 10712 bp, 4 predicted proteins | sample 1670901 | NCBI WGS metagenome assembly OBEQ01 (sample SAMEA104232315, study PRJEB22302) | groundwater metagenome | biome: forest; feature: aquifer; material: groundwater | place: USA | collected 2011-08-07 | depth 5.4 m | reverse complement strand
CGAGTCGGCCCCACGGTGCGGTGATTTCACACGTACCGGACCACCGCGCAACGCACTCAGATGCTCCCGCAAACTCACGAGCCGTGCTGGTGTGCACGGCACACAGATTTCCGGCGGCGGCACGCGGGGCGCTTGATAATATTGCAAGGCAAACGTTTCGATGACGGCCGCGACGTCATCAACAACCAGCGGAACTACCGCACCGCCGCGTTCCATCACGCGACCTTCACGCACTGCGATGACGGCCACGGCACCGTGTGCGCCCTGTTGCGCCCAACCGAAATAATCGCGATCGATCGCGCGATGGCGCACCACATGTTGCGGTTCCACGGTTTTTTCAATGTCGCCCAGCAAATCGCGCCAGCGCACCGCCGCTTCAAATTGTTCCGCCACCGCCGCGGCCCGCATCTGTGTGGTCAGTGCCTTCGTCAATTCATTGCGCCGCCCTTGCAAGAGCAAAACGGCCTGATCAACCTGTAAGCGATACGACGCCGCATCGACCAAACCAACGCAGGGCGCGGTGCAGCGACCGATCTGATATTGCAGACAGGGTCGGGAGCGATTGGAAAATTCGCGATCGCTGCAGGTGCGCAAGCGAAAAAATCGGGTGACCAGCTCGATGGTTTCGCGACAGGCCGTACCATCGGTATACGGTCCAAAATAACGCGCGCCATCTTTCACCACCCGCCGTGTGCGATAGACGCCGGGGAAGGCGTGCGACAGATTCACGCGCACGCTCACATAACTTTTGTCGTCGCGAAAAATAATATTGTAGCGGGGACGATGTTTGCGAATCAGCGTGTGCTCAAGCAGCAACGCTTCCTGTTCGGTAGCGGTGACAATGGTTTCGATCGACACCACATGCAAGAGCAACACGCGCACATGTGGTCGCCCATCGCCATCCGCACGCACATAACTGCGCACGCGCGCGCGCAGGTTTTTCGCCTTCCCCACATACAACACCGCGCCGCGCGCGTCTTTCATGAGATAGACGCCCGCGGCGCGGGGAACGGTCGGCAAAATATCGGCTCGCATGCGCGAGCATTCAACATACTATGCGTAAATTTTCAACCGGGTCATTAGCCCGATGTTGGAATTGCTGTTCGACAACGTCGGTCGCTACCGTATCCAGCCACTGCGCCCAGTTCCTATCGTGCCGATCGAAAACATCACGCACCGCACGTAGTCCAAGGAAGTAACCGAATTTTCGCCAGGCGACTGATTCACTTGCGGAAAAAGGATGCGGCGGCGTTTGGCACGTCACGGTCGTATGCCGACCGCGCTGCACGACGAAGAGATCTCCCTCAAGCCACTGCGAAAAATAGAGCTGCAGTTGTGGTTCCGCGGAGCACAAATGATCGTAGGCAGAAGACGAGAGGCCCAATGCTTCCGCCTCGGTCAGTCCCAACAATTCGATCGTGGCCAAACAGGCCAGACCTTCATTAATGGCGGTCGCGATGGCCGGGCGAAAATTGCGCGCCCGCAAATGGGGTGCGAGCCACCAGTGGGTCAATTCATGGACCAGCAAGCGCGCTAGATTCGTCTGCGGTAGTTGTTCAATGGACAACGCAATATGCCCCCGCCGATTACAGCCGTTGAACGGTGCGCCCGCAAAAAGATGCACCTGCACAGGATCGGCTCGCACTGCAGCACCGCACCAGCGTTGTATTTTCGAAGCCCAGCGTGTCACGATGGGTCTGAGTCGTTCGTCCCACGGGCGACTCGCCAACAGCACCGACCGCCACGCGGGCCATTCGGCGTGCGTAATTTTTACGAGCGGCAATCCCCATGCAGCATGCAACTGATGCCAAGCCGGCAGCACGCGCTGCAATGCCGAAATAAAATCCGGCGCATCGTTGGCCGCATCGTGCAGTAGCGACAAATGATTGATGATTTCTGGTGCCGGAGCAACAGGCGTCGGAGTCGTTTTTTTCTGCGCGCGCTTGCCACGACTACGCCGTGGCTTCCACGCGGCAATCGTTTCTGCAAAGAGTGATTGGAGTGCGACGAGATCGTGTCGGTCCACCTGTTCCGCGCGCCATTCCTGTTCCTGCAGGCCGTTGTGCGCAAACCGACACGGGACCACGATGCACGCACCGCGCCCGCCCGCCCGCGTCCAGAGCCCGGCCTCGCAGATGCCGTGCGTCAGTGCAAGCGCCGTAGTTTTGGTGCGCGCGGCAATCCATTGGACGAACGCGGCATCCAGCGCACCGTCTCGATCTGCGCTGCGCCAGCGCGGACCAGCACCACACAAGAAATCGAGCGCGGGATATGCGGCCGTTACTTCGACGGACAGCAACAGTGGCCACTGCGCAATCGGCAACTGTTGTGTCGTTCCCGCGCGCTCCAGATGGCGCAAACCGAAGGCGCCAATTTCTTCATCGAGTGTGAGGACACCAAGGACATCGGTCGTTGTGGCATACCCTGCAAACCAATCGAGTAACGTGGCGCAGCCGACGTGATCATCGAGGCCCCAGCCTTCTTGCCACGAGGCCCCTTGCAAATGCGCGGGATTGTTGTCTGGGCCGCGCAAATACGCCGGACTGTCAAATGGCCGTTCACACAAAAAACTGATCCAGCGCTCACTCAATCCCGTGGTTTGATGGTCGACGACCACATCGGCCACGAATCGACCGTGCGCATCCGAGAGCGCGAAGCGCCGACCGACGAGTTGTTGCGCAATCCCGCCCTGCACACGCGCACTGTAACGTGTGGCGTTATCGTTGGCAGCGATCGTCTTTGCTACAACAGCACCTGGATGATCCAGATGCGCATGCAGACAACAACGTGCAGTGGTACGCAGTCGTGCATACCATGCATCGACACAGTCCGCTCCGAGTAGCACGTTCCCGTACGCATCGAGGCAGGCCGCAATGTTCGCGCGACGGAGTCGATCAAAAAAACGTTGGCGACTGACCGCCGTCCATTGCCACCCAGAAACAAAGGGAAAGGATTCGATCCACGCCAACCATTCATGTAATCCCACGGCGTCGCCAGACATAGTGTGCTCACAGGCAGGGTTGATTTTGCGCCGATTCGTTCACTATCGTCACCGCGTGCGTCCCACCCGCAGCGCGCTGCGCAACGAGACGCTGCACCGCAATTGCCGTCAGTTCCCGATGCGAATCGCAATGATTCGTAAAGATCGTCCCCGTCGCCCAATTTTTTCCGCGCGCCGCCACCGGACAGCCGCCGCCGCAGGTCAGCGCGACACTGCATTTCGAACAGGGCTCGACCATACCGATATGCCGACTTTGATACATTTCGTAGCGGGGAAGCATTTCCACATCGCCCGACTCCGCAAAATACCCGACGCGGATCTGACGATTGCCCGCCTCTTCGTAGCAACTATAAATGTCGCAGCGATGATCGATGAGAAAGGCGTTCGGCATATTCTGCATACAAAAGTTGGTGCGATTGAGGGGAATGCCCGCGTCCGCATCTACCACATTGGCCATGCGGCCCTGCTTGCGCGCCAGCGGCGCACGAATGCCAATACCCTGTTGTTCAATCCGTCGCGTCAGGGTCGCTGGGGAAAATAGCGGTTCGGGATTGGCCTGCTCAAAGTGATTATGAATGGCCGCTGCGTAGATCGAGACCCGCGGATCACTCGTAATCTCTTCGACGGTCAGTCGTTCCCACAACAGCGGCAGCGAATCGACATTGGTCTTGCTCGTGTTGACGCGCAGATTCAGCTGGGTGCCCTGGTCCAGCAAGCGATGAATATTGGCAACAATCGCATCGAAGGTCCCGCCACCGTAATGCGTAATGCGGCTTTGATCGTGTTGCAATTTATCGCCGTCGAAGGAAATCTGGAGCGAGTTCACCTGCCCCGGCTCGATGCCAAAATAGGGGAGATACTCATCGAGCATCGACGCGTTAGAAATTGCGGAGACACTCATTTGCAAATCACGCGTATGTGTAAAGATCCGCTCCAACGCCGGACGATTGCGGGCGAGAAACGGTTCGCCCCCGTACAGATCCAGGGTGATCTGACTCGGACGCGTCACCGAGGCGAAGAGTTGGCGAAAGACCTTACTGAAAACACAATCCACAATATCGGGCGTCATAACCTGCGTGGCACTTTTTCCCTCGGCGGCGCGCATCGGATTTTGGTAACAGTAGGCACACGCGAGGTTGCAGTAATAACTAGGCACCAACATTAAAAAACCGCTTTGCTTGCGTTGCTCGCGCAGTTCGGCGTGGAGCTTCGCCACGTAGGTTTTAAAATGTTCGAGTTCAATCTCGGGGGCGTCGGTCGTGATGTGTCCGCGCTGGGACAGAAAGGTTAAAACGTCCCCACTGTACTCGCCCGACAATGGCAACCCATCGCGCTGCTGTCCCTTGAGCCACCGACCCAGCGCACTATCAACATCGTCGATCGCACCCGTCACGCCATGAAACAGAATCGAGGTGCCACGTTCCGATGGATAGACATTGAGGTAACGGCTGACGTAATAAGTCGTCATGAGGATTCCATACTACTGCGCTGTGATGCGCCGGTTTGTTACTTATCTGCATCGCACCTAATATTATCACACGGACTGACGGCATCACAGGGGCAAGGGCAATTGCAATCACACGGAGGCGGTTTTTCGGTGTTGAAAGCACACAAGTCCGAGTCGCATGGATTCACCAAATACGACGCGAGCTGACCCGCCGCATTCGATGGTTGCGTATTCCACGCGCCACCCGGCAGTCCTTTCCCCGCCGACAACTGCTGCCGCAGATTCACCGAGGCATACACGAAGACATCTTTTTTCACCGCACCGGACGTTACTGCCACCTCGTGATCTGACAGGGCATCCGACGAAGCCGCGACTTGCACCGGTTGTTCCCCTACTGCTGAGATACGTTTCATAATCAACTCCTCCTTGTGTCGCTGACTTTAGCAATGCATGTGCCAGCGCACGAACAAGGTGACGAAAAAATATTTGTGTTATTTTTTGGGAAGTTACTCAGGCGGGATCGCGTGACACGACGGCGATCAGACGCGACAATTCAGAATTGCGATTCGACAATGCGGATAGTTGAATAAAGTAACCATGTGAACTGCGCACACCCACACGCCCCGAGACAGCACTGATTGGTGCGGTCGCGAGGCGTGTGGGTGTACAGGCATCGATCCTTGATTAAATACTCAACTGCAACTGCGCACGGTAGCGCCAGGTGGTCTGACCGCCCGTACCGGCGGTGGCGTCGAAGTCGAGTAGGCGCGAGACATCGGTTTGCAACTTCACGTTATTGCCGTGGATGTACCAATTCAGGCCACCGGCAAATTCATAGGCGTCGTTGTCAGGACCTTCACGAAAGATTTGCGCGGCGCGTCCGACGACCTCGAACTTTTTCGGGACCACAAAATATCCCGCCTGCATCAAGTAACCAAAGTCATCGAGTGTGAAGTTGCCGGTCGTGATTTTATTTTTTCGCAAATAGCCTTCGGTCAACAAGGTGAAACCGCGCCACTTGAACAATGAATCCGCCGCACTGACCCATGACCAATCGACCACCGCAGGCGTGGCCCGCACGCTCGTCACGGCAGCGTCTTGGCCGTCGTAACTGGTGCCCGCACCGATTGCCCAGGCCGGTTTTTCACTGTAGGCTAAATCCATTTCCGCGGAACCGGGATCATCTAAGAGATCCACCCGCACCCGCGCACCGTAGGAAAATTGTTTGCTGGCGTTGAATGCGGTGTTGGTGTCACCATTGGTGACGCCGACAATGTAGTGAAATCGTTTAACGTCGCCAAAGGCCCGTACCCCAATACTCAGCGGCGTATCGAAGGCCTGACGGGCGATGGTTTTGTCTTTCACGCCGTCCTCCTGGGACGACGTCAGGGAATCCCCCACAAAGGCGGCGGTTCCTGAAGAACCTTCACCGGTACCACTCAGTGGCGTCGACACGGTTCCCACCTGGAGGTTAAACGCCGGGATGATATGCGCGGTCACGTCACCGTACCATGAGGGGGCATTCACGGCGGCGGTACTGGTCGCGTAATTGGCGTACGACATGAAGTCAAAATTCTTAAAGGCGGTCCCAATAAAAATCAAGCGGGCCCGACGCAAGAAAAAACTGCTGGTGTCCGGCAACCCTTGAATTTGTTGATACTGATATTGAAATTGTACACGCGTCATGACCTGCAGCCGAAATTCATCGTCGGCCGAGCGCATGAAAAATCCGTTATCGTAACCGGCGAGCGGTTTGGCGGCGCTCGATTCCTGCACTGGCGCGTTGTAGCTTGACGCGACTTGAGCGTGGGCGGGAGCAGTCACACCGATCCACGCGACGGCCCCGATCAATAGCACACCGACAGTTCGTTTCATCATGCGAGATTCCTTTCCGAGGACAAAAAAACCGGCGCACCCCGCTGGTGCGCGTGGGCTGGGCTCTACAATGATTTCGACCGGAATGGCAAGGAATTGTTGGGCGTTATCCTTTGTAGCCTTTGTTCTTGATCCGCGGTGGCGTCTCGATCCCTTTGTTGAGATACCCTTTGCGGTAAAATTTCCACGCATCTTGCACATCGGGAAAATTGTTGCCGTTGACGGCGCAGTGCTCAGGAGTCCGACAGCCCATAATGTTATTCTCAGCACCGGGATTCGGCGCGAAGTTGTCGATGTTGTAACGCTCCTCCAATCCGAACCAATGGCCCACTTCGTGCGCGATGGTATTTTCGGCCGGGGCCGCATTCTGCGCGAGATTTTGAAAAATATTGGGGTTGAGTTTCATCCCGTCACCGCCAAATCCGGGCAACGTCTCGCCACGCCAGGTCGGATCCCCGTCGATCCCTTCGGGCCCCGAGAGTGCAATCCAGTGGTGCGATGTGTCGCGATACGTATTTTCGGCAAGCATATGGACCTCGGAGGTCACCCGCACCTGCCATGGTTTTGCACCCTCGGTGCGCGGATCGGCAAATTCGCCGTTCCACCAGTGTTGCAGCGCGGTTTGAAAGAGCTCCGGAAAATTCGGCGGCATGAGTGGTGATGGATAGACATCGACGGTCATGTTGATATCCAAATGCGTGGCGTCGGACATGGTCATCGTAATTTTTTCACCGAACGGATCCCGATAACGCAACGGATTGTCGCGCGCAAAAAGATAGAGCGACATTTCCGGATCGGGCAGCGCGGTCGGTGGTGCGCGCCAAAAATCGGCTGGCGTAAATGGCGACGACGGCGCCGCCGCCACAAAATCATTTCCCTGATGCGCGGACCCATCGGTGGTCCACGCCGTGCGCGTCCGCAGTGCGGTTTTGTAGCCGAGCGGATCGGGCGAGAGGAATCGTCCGACGCGCGGATCGAACTCCCGCGCGCGCAAATCGATGAGGCCGGTGCCTGCGTCGTGTGGTCGCGCGCCGAAACCAAATGGGACAGTCGTTGCGTCGCCACTCGCGAGTGGCTGACCGTACGGAGTGTAATCGATGCGCGAGAATGTGGCATCGCGTGCAGCCTCAACAAGTCGCACATCGCCCGCGCGATCGCGAATAATACTGCGCCACGCGCTGGCACCAGTCGTTCCTGATGATGCGGGCATCGTCTGCACAGACAACAGATCGTCGATGCCATCGCCACTCAACCACTGTTCACGCGCACCACCGGCACGCGCACGCACCAACGCCGTGTCGCCCGCGAAGCGCCACGTCACGTCGCCCGACTGCACGCGGCGATTGAGCGCGTCGTAAGAAAATATTTCTGCGGCTGCAGCGGTCGTGTGGTTTTTTTGCGCGCTCGTGTGCAGGCGGCCCAGGGCATCGTACGAAAATTTTTCAGCGCCATTATCGAGTACGCGACCCGCAGCATCGGATTGTTCGCTCACGAGTTGATTCCGTACATCGACCACATATTGCGTCTGTTGCGCACCGTGCGTGACCTGCGACCAATTCCCAATCGGGTCGAGTGTCCACCGCCACGCCGCATTCGAATTCTGGTCTGGAAGGGCCGCAATCAGCCGATCGGCGCCATCGTACTGATAGTGCCACACCGACGACGCATTGTTTTCGCGAGCCGTCACCAGATCACCGGCGGCGTTGTACTCGTATTGTTGTTGCCAGATGGGTGCATCGTTCGCGAACGCGCGTTCCGAAATAATCTGCCCGACCGCATCGAACGTGCGTTGTTGGGCGACGCGATGATGAAACGCACTGTTCGTGCGGGTTTGCCAACCCGTGTGCGTGAATTGCACCTGCGCATCGCCGCTGCGCGCCGTGACGAGTCGGCCCGCGCCGTCGTAGGAAAACTGTTGTTCGCCTTCGACACTGCGCTGTCGCACAACATGCCCGTGCGCATCGAACCACTGATGCAGATGCCACGCATCCTGCGCAGAAAAAATCGGATTCGAGAGCGAGTCGTAGGCAAATTGCGCGGTGTGCGTGATGTCGTTCGTCTGATCTCTCGCCTCCGTCAGGCGCTGCAGGGCATCGTAGGAAAAATGCTGTGTCACCGCCGCCACGCCATTCGCCGGCTGGCTGTCGATCGCGGCGACATTGCCCGCGGCGTCGTATGTGTAATCGATGATCGTGCCGGTGGGATCTAGCGTGTGCGCCAGGCGACCGGCACGATCGTAATTGTACGTCGTCGTCGCACCATCGGGCAGCGTGATGGTCTGCAGTGCATCGTGCGGATCGAAGGTGTATCGCGTGGTGTGTTGCAGCGCATCGGTGAGCGCGACCAGACGATCGGCATCGTCCCAGGAAAATGTGGTCACACTCGGATGCGCGGCGTCGGGATATTCCGTGCGCGACTGTACACGTGATAGTGCATCGTAGGTCCAGTCTCGCACGCGCCCGATCGGATCGATGATGCGGGTGAGGCGACCATGATCATCATACTGATACTGCGTGTGCGCGCCGTTCGCGTTGGTCAGTGTCGTTAGATGACCGTCGCCGTCAAAAGCAAACTGGGTGCGGGATTGCGGCGGTTCCATCGACTGCACGCTGAGCGCACCGCGGCGATCGTATTGCCAACGCTGCGTCACCGAGACAGGATCGGTCAAAGTATTCATGCGCCCCGCGCCATCGTATGTCATGTTCCAGAGCGCGCCGGTCGCGTCGCGATATTGCACCGGTGATCCGCGCGCATCGTAACGCCACGCTTCCGTGAGCCACTGCACCTGCGCCGGATCGCGCCGCCACCACGCGACATCGCGTGCGATGAGTCGATCGCGGACATTGTAGTGATATTGCATTGCGCGCAGAAGCTTGCCATCTGGGCCATTCCACTGCTCGTCGATCACCACGCCCAACAGATTGCGATGGAGGCGATGCGACAAACCGTTCGGGAAAATCGTCTCGGCGATGGCACCGAAATCATCATAGCGCGATTGCGTGCGGGCGCCCTGCGGATCGATGTGTGTGATCACACGCCCCAGCGCGTCGTGACGAAAATGGGTGGCGCGCGCTTGGGGCGTCCCGTCCGCCGTCGTCACACGTGTGAGACGATGCGACGCCGTGTACGCATAACAGGTGCGGTGTTGCAGCGGATCCACCAGGCAGTGCAATCGTTCGTCGGGATCGAATTCGTATCGCGTGGTGCGATCGTGGATTGCGTCGACTCGTTCAGTGCGAGCGATTAAGTGATCGAGTGCGTCGTATTGCATGGTCGTGACACTCTGTGTGTGCGGGTCGTCGCCGATCGTGACGCGCGTCAGATTGTCGTTGGCGTCGTATGCATAATATTGCGCTGCAGCGCCAGTAACGGGCGATTCACGGTGGATGGGGCGGTTGCGGAAATCGAGCGTCCAGCGCGTGGTGAAGCCTTCCGCATCGGTCATTGCGATCGGATTTCCGAGCGCATCGTATTGCCATCGTATGGTGGCCGCAGTTGCCGCATGTGTTGCGTCGTGCGTGGACGCGCTGCGATTGCCAACCGCATCGTATGAAAAATCAGTGACGATGCCCGCGGGATCGACGGCGTGGAGCAGCGACCCGTGCGGATCGTACGTCATCTGCACCGTCGCATGGTCGGCGAATTCCACGCGCGTGAGCGCCGCACCTTCGTAGGCGTATGTCGTCGTATGTTGCAACGGATCGGTGCGTTGCGTGGGCCAGAGGCGCCCGGCCACGTATGTCGCAGACCAGTTGCGCTCGCTGCCGTGCGCACCGCGCTCACGATAGCTCACAATATTCAACGCACTGCGCGGATCGCTCCCGCGCTCGTAAAAAAAGGCCCGTGTGCTGCCATCGCTGCGCCGCATGTGGCGCAAACGCTGTGCGCGATCATAGCGGCGCGTCTCTTCCACCAACCAGTGCGCACGCGGTGCTGACATGCGCGCCTGCGACAATAGCAACCCATCACGCGAGTAGGTCGTGCGAGTGCGATGTCCCATGCGATCCGTTACCACCACCTGGGTGACCGCCAACGTGCGCCCAGCCAGCCACGGCGGACAGCACACAAAATATTCGGCGCGAATATTTTGTGTCTGCGTGCCGTAGGTTTGTTCGACGACATGATCGATCGCCAGTCCATTGGTGCCGTAGGTATTATGCAAATACCGAATCCCGCGCGGATCGATGATGTCGGTTAAGCGCTGTTGCTGATAGCGATATTGAATCGTCGGTGCCGCACTCGCCGCATCGGGCGCGGGGCTGCTCACGGCGATCAGATCGCTGCGTTCGTCGTAGACATAACGCCACAGGCGGTTGCCCCAATCGCGCCCCGTCTGCACCCGCCCAAAGTCGTCGTAGGTGAGCGTCACCGCGCGCCCCACCGGATCGG
>OBEQ010570707.1_pt1 | contig 10712 bp, 8 predicted proteins | sample 1670901 | NCBI WGS metagenome assembly OBEQ01 (sample SAMEA104232315, study PRJEB22302) | groundwater metagenome | biome: forest; feature: aquifer; material: groundwater | place: USA | collected 2011-08-07 | depth 5.4 m | reverse complement strand
TACTCTAACCCATCCTCTAGTTGCATCAAAAAGAGGTTTAATAATGGTCAAGGAATAAAAAATAAAAAGAAATAATTTGAAACGGTCCGTGGGAAGATAGACACTGTATCGCCGATGAGCATGTTGTTTAATAAAGTAGTCGTTCATAAACTGCTGTTTTCTTTTGAGAAATTCCCGAAAACTATTTAGCGTTACATGCCCAATATCGTCTTTGATAAACGCGTACTTTTCATTACCAGCTTTAATAATATCTACATTGATATCTATGTGAAAATATTTTTTAGGATCCTCTATGTATGGTTGTAGAAATTTTTTTTTGATTAAAAATCCGTTTGCTCCAAGTGTGGGAATTCTCTCCGGATGCATACGATCAAATCTAACTTCATAATATTTCCCGCGGTCTACTGATTTACCTAACAGATTATACGCATTGCTAAGATAGGATGCTTTATCTGCTTTCCCTAAATAAAATGCTGCCGGGTCCGTGACACCAAAGAGGGCAAAATAACGGTCAAGAACGGGGTATGAACGGTCGAAGTGGTAGCGAAGGGGCTCTGTGGCCACAATTTCCTTATCTTTAAAAAATGGTACTATCATATTCTTCAGCCAGAGATGATGAGGCAATATATTATCATGATCAATAAACAGCACAAATTCTCCCCTTACAAATCTAAGCCCATATCCCTTGTTGTATTCTGCATTTTGTTTCAATTTTTTTACTTTATGAATTTCACACCCGTATGATTTAGCAATCGCAAGTGTAGTATCAGATGATCCTCCGTCTATCACAAGTATTTGCACTTTTTGTGGAGGATATATTTGTTTTTTTAGAGAAGCGAGACAACGCACTATCGTTTTTCTTGAATTGTAGGTAGCAATTATTACAGATAGCGTTGGATACGTATGTATGTGCTGCACCATGTGTTTTTAGAGGGCAGTTCGTTTGACCACCGGTGGCGTAAAATCCAGGAGCTTGCTGAAAAATTTAAAAGCGACAAAAATGAGATGTTTCATATCATCGATTCTTCGAATACTTTTTATTGTCCGCAGGAAAAAGTGAGCAGAAAGAAACGAACCATAACATTTCTGAACAATAATCATCACCTCCTGATTGGTCATATGCGTTTTCATAATAGGTTCACTCATATCGTATCTATCCCAGTTTTTTGTTTTAAGCCAATTTTTTTCTTCGCATTCTTTAAAAAGTGCCGTACCTGGATAGGGTATGACTACGGTAGCTTGAAGCGTGTTAATAATTCCTTTTCTAAATAGATCTTTGGTGAAATTTACTGTCTTTTGAGCATCCTCTTTTGTTTCCCAAGGGTAACCAAACATGCAGGTTATATGGGGCTCCATTCCATATTTAGTTGCAATAGCAACATCTTTTTGGAGATCCGGCACACGTGTTCCTTTATTAAGTAAATCTATCGTTTTCTGATTTGCAGATTCCAAACCATAGAGGATGAAGCGAAAATTTGCTTTTCCCATAAGCTTGTAATCTTCATCTTTTAGAGCTCCCGCGCGCATATTGCATCCAAAGACAATTTTTTTGCTGTACCCCCTCTTTATCATTCCATCACAGAACGTATGTAACCAATTTGCTATAGGGAATGTACCTGTATCATCGAATACTTCCTTGACGCCAAGCGTAATCAGTTCTCCAATTTCATCAAGAAGCTTTTCCGGTTTTTGGGTTCGCCACGTAGGGTATAAGCCTGTCCAGGAGCAAAATGTACATCCCAATCCCCCTTTCGATGATTTTCTCCACCAACAGTCTCTCCCTACCATGGTATATGTGTTGGGGGCGTATTTGAAATTACCGTTCCCCCGAGCGTACAACCACCATTTGGTGAGTTTGCGGTCAATGATAGGAAGACTATTTAAATCATGTTCCAAACGGAATTTACCACTTGATTTGATGCCTTCTTTTGATCTCCAGTAGATGCCCGGCTCAAGCTTTTCTTTTCCTTTAATAGACTGTACAAGATTTACAAGGGAAAAATCATAATCTCCTCCTGTGATCACGTAGTCGACCCGAGAATGTTGGAGTGATTCTTCAGGCAACGCCGTTACATGATCGCCCATGATCACGAAAACGGTTTTAGGAAATTGTTTCTTTAACGTATTGATAATTCGCCACATCCTTTTAACTGTGGGTGTTTTCGTTTCCATAGCGATAAGATCCTGTGGATTTTCGTGAAGCCAGGCAACGAGATCTTCGAATTTTTTTTCTTCAGCAATATAATCAAGCCAGGATACTCTATTTTTTTCTCTTTGGAGAAGTGTTGCAGCATATGCCGGCACAACTGGGTAAATTGTATAGGAAGTTAGAGGGCTCCTAAACCATTGAAACTGTCTATTTTGGGACAAAAGCGCCTTTCCTTTTGCATCATCAAATGGCGGATAGCAGATTGCAATATTCATGATTTGCGACGCGAAACGAGTCCAACGAGAAAAAAAAGGCCGTAGACAATATGCGTAAGCATGATACCGATCCCTACAAGAGAACTCAAGAGGAGGTTGCTACACCTTCCAAAAATGAGTCTAATCTCATTAAGTAATACGAGCACATACAAGAGTAAAGGTACCAAAATATATAAGTCATGCAACAACATTCCTCTTGCAGCAAAGAGGACAAGAACAAGAAGATAGAGAATAAAAATTGACGGCAGAAAATAAATGATATGCAATGATGTTTCGGGAAAAAGAAGAGCAAACCTTCCTCGTTGCCGTGCATAGCGGCGCACATGAGTAAGGAATGGAAAGGGAAAACGTTTTCTCCCATGATAGGCAGCGAGACGCTGTGAAAAGAGAATTTTTTTTCCTAGTTTCTTAATCTCTAGACACAATTTAGTGTCCTCTCCCGGATAAAATGTTTCAGAAAATCCGCCAATAGTGCGAAAATCATCCGTCTTGATGGCAAATACAGCACAGGGATAATCGTTGACTTCATAATCCCTTCCCATTTTTTTCTTTGCACCCTGGGGGGTATGCGTCAAACTAAGTAATGCACTTTCCATAATTGCATTGGTAATTTGCTTTGAAAAAGAAGTTTCTGTACGCGGAGCAAGAAGGGGACCCACCACAGCGCCTATTTTAGGCTTATGAAGAAGAGAAGCAGCACGCTTTAACCATTGAGGGGGTAGAAATGCATCATCATCGAGAAAAAGAAGATACTCTCTTGTAGTATAGCGGAGAATTTGATTCCTTTTTTTGGGAGGATTCCCGTGAGAATTTTCAACATTTATAAAGCGAGTGTTTTTTTTTATTCCTTCCCATCCATGGGTCTGAACGACAAGCACATCATAAGCACACTCTTGGTTTCTCAAAGAGTTGAGAGCTGATTGAACAAGACAAGACATGCTCTCACAGGGAATAACAATTGAAAAACCTTTATTCTTCATAAATTGAGAACATTGTACAATAGTATATATGAGCGCATCGTACTTCAAACGAGATTGGATGCTTTTTGTTTTTCTCTCTATTCTTGTTGCAATCTGCTATATCCCGAGCCTACCCAATACATTTGTATCAGATGACATTGGAGCAATTGTGGAAAATGGTCTCCTACATTCAGCTTTACCGCCATTTTTTCACTTTAGCGGTTCACTCCGAGTAAGTTTATACTGGCTCATGTATCACCTGGGAAATCAACCCGCTCTCTATCGGAGTATAAATATTTTTTTTCATATTGGCGCTGTTTGGCTGGTATTTCTAATCCTTAGACGCCTTAGTACTAAAGCAGTAGGAATTATTGTAGCGACTTTGTTTGCTATACATCCCTTGATGACTGAATCCGTGACCTGGATATCAGGAGGAGTATACGTTCAGTATGCTTTTTTTACTCTTTTAGCTTTCTATTTTTATATCACGGCAGAAAAGAATATGAAGCGTTATGCCATAAGCATACTCTCTTTTCTCATGGCACTTTCAACTTCAGAAAAGGCAATAGTTTTTCCCTTCATTCTCCTAAGCTATGAAGTGGCACTAGGATCGCTCAAGATAAATTGGAAAAAAATTTCCGTCTTTGTGTTGGTAAGTTGTATTTTTTTCTCTTTCGTATTTATTTCAGGACGTGTCGGGAATCGCATTTCCTCTGTTATAAGTGATTCTCCCAGTAGCAAGATAATGATGAATCCGTTGCTTCAACTACCGGCCGCAATCAGTAGTTATCTTTTTCTCATACTTTGGCCGGACAAGTTGACTCTTTATCATTCGGATTTTGTACTAACTCCCGTTGAATTTTTGTTTCGATTATTCGTGACCATAGCGTATCTAGGAGGCATGGTGTATGTGTGGAAAAAAAATAAATTTATCTTTTTCTGGCTCTCCTTTTTTTTAATTAGCCTGTTGCCTACCCTTACTCCTCTTCCTATTGCATGGGTTGTCGCAGAACGCTATGTGTATCTGGGAACAATCGGAATCATTACAGTAATTGCATACATAGCAATACACGTTTGTCAAAAAAAAGCACATCGACGGTTGCTCCTTCTTTTAGGCACACTTATTATAGTATTACTCGCAGCAAGAACTATGGCAAGAAATGCAGATTGGAAAAATGCTGATGCTCTCTGGATTGCCACCGCGCGTGTTTCCCCATCGAGTGCCCAAAATCACAATAACTTGGGTGATATGTATGGACGCCATGGGGATAAAAAGCGGGCAGTAGAAGAATTTACAACGGCTATTTCGATCAATCCTTCATATGCAGAGGCCTATCATAATTTAGGAAATGCGTATACCGATTTGGGCATGCTCCCCCAAGCCATCGCTTCTTATGAGAAAGCCGTAGCCTTTAAACCGTCACTTTGGCAATCGTACCAAAATTTGGCCGCTGTGTATTCTGCCAAAAAAGACTATAAAAAAGCGGAGCAATATTTGAAGCAAGCTATCGTAATAAATCCTTCAAATAGCAACTTGCGGACTAATCTGGCTGTAATTTATCTGTTGGAAGGAAACAAAACAGAAGCGAAAAACCTTATTCAATTAATCTTGGCTACAGAGCCTACCAATAAACAAGCCAAAGCGATTCTTCAAGCAATAGAGCATGAACCATGAATTCTTACTTTAGTCAGGATTTCCAGATGCGGTAGAATCAGGAAGACTGTCGTAGTAGTTTACAATGTGCAATCGGTAAAAAATTGCAAACGTATCGACAAGAATTCCTAAAATAGAATGGATAGTAGCGGCAGAAGTGACACTCGCTAGTCCATAATCGAGGCGAATAGGCGCTTCGTATATGCGTGTAAAACCAAAGTGATTGGCTACCACAAGCATTTCTAGATCTCCGGCAAATTTCTTTTCAACGAGGTGTGGGAGAATTTTTTCCAGTACTTTCCTTTTAAAAATCTTTATCCCTGCCTGTGTATCGTGTACTTTTATGCCGAAAAGCGCTTTAACAAGAAAATAGTAAGCAAGACTAAGTATCTTTCGAGAAAGCGGATAATTGATAATTGATGCGGGATGACGTTTTGAGCCTACAATAATGTCTGCCTCATACCAAAGCAAATGTTCCAAAAGCATGCGTATACCACCTGGATCAATCTCCATACCCGAATCGATAAATAGTACATAATCGCCAAGAGCCTTGTTCATGCCTTGTCTTAAGGCAAATCCCTTCCCCTGATGTAAAGGGTATGTTATACAAATAACTTTAGGCATGCGGGCTTTCTTGATTTTTTCATACGAGGGATCACCCAAGCCATCTACTACAACGATAATTTCATAGTTGTCACCAATTGTGTCCATGACTGTTTTTAAGGCACGGATATTAGCAACACTTGTCTTTTCTTGTTTAAACACAGGCACGATGAGGCTTAGAAACCTTGTTTCTTTTCCAGCTCTTTTATCATTGAACTCGGTAAATTTCAATTCCTCTTTTTTTTTACTTGGCATGAATTTTAAGAAGTAATATCTTTGATGTGGGTAATATTGGCAACCTTATTGCCATGCATGGTAATTGCTACTAAATCAATGCGCATTCCTTCATACCTCTCGTCCAATTGATGTTCATACAATGCTGATGAACGAATGAGTGTTTTTAGTTTAAAGGGGGTAATGGACTCCTCGGGAGGACCAAAAGCGTCAGAATATCGCGTGCGGACTTCTACAATCACGAGAGTACGATCTTGGCGCGCAACAATATCTATTTCTCCATAGCCGACACGTACATTTCTGGCGAGAATTTCGTACCCATGATCGACAAGATAGTGCATCGCGGTAACTTCGCCAAAAGTTCCATGAAGTTGCTTTTGTGTTTTTTTAGGAGACGGGTGGTGTTTGAGTAGGCTCTTGAGATTTACCATGAACAACTGAACCTTTTCTTTCTTCAATTCTTGTAGCGCTTTTTCCCAGTTTTTCGCGAAGGTAATAGAGTTTTGCCCTCCGAACATATCCATTTTTCTTCACATCGATTTTTTTTATCCATGGAGAGGCAACGGGAAATATTCGTTCGATACCAATTGCCGCAGTGCCAATACGTCTGACAGTAAAGGATTGATTTTCATTCCTGCCTTTAATTCCAATGACGATACCTTCAAATGGCTGTAGCCGCTCTTTTTGTTCTTCTTTTACTTCTCGTTTTGCTTTTCCGGCAACTTGTTCCTTCTCAATGACTCTATAGAAAATACGTATCGTATCTCCTACATGGATAGCCTTCCCTGCGACTGTGGTTTGATTCGCCATACGTAGGGATTATAGCATAGGCCTCACATCACCTCAACATCGTGAGGGAAACTCTCTGTAAGACCTGCCTGGGTGATTTGGATAAATTCCTTCTTCACCCAAAACTCTTCTATGTTTCTGGCTCCGGCATAACTCATTGCAGAGCGGAGACCTCCGACTAGCTGATGAATCATTTCTTTTACATCTCCTCTAAATGGAACAAATGCTTCCACACCTTCTGCCACATATTCCTCAATTTCCTGCTCGTTTATACGGGTCATATTGGCCCCCACCGAAGCCATACCCCGAGAAACTTTATATTTTTTTCCATTGCGCATAACGGTTATGCCGGGACTCTGCATCGTGCCTGCAAAAAGACCACCAACCATTACTGTTGAAGCCCCGGCAGCTATTGCCTTGGCTACGTCACCAGGATAACGTATGCCTCCATCCGCTATGACAGGGATGCTTTTTTTTCGAGCAATTGCGGCACATTCCATTACAGCGGTAAGTTGAGGAACTCCCGAACCGGCTACTATACGCGTTGTGCACATGGACCCTGGACCAATACCCACTTTTATGGCATCTGCTCCAGCCTCAATAAGATCATGGGTTCCGCTGGCTGTGGCCACATTGCCCGCAATCATTTCAACATTGGGAAATGCCTTTTTTATACCCTTTACCACCTCTATTGCGTGATCTGCATGGCCGTGAGCAATATCTAAGACGAGCACGTCACATCCGGCATCAATGAGTTTGCCTGCACGACTAAGCCAGTCCGGTCGCACCCCTACAGCGGCACCCACCATGAGTCTGCCTTTTTTATCTTTCGTCGCCGATGGATGACTAAAAGTTTTCATAATATCCCGAGCAGTAATAAGGCCACAAAGTCTCCCCTTTTGGTCAACAAGAGGGAGTTTCTCAAGCCGATGCTCGTGAAGAAGTTCTTTGGCTTTGTTAAGGCTAATGGAAGGTTTTGCCGTTATCAGCCTATTTACGGGAGTCATTATTTGGGTAACTTTTTTCTCCATATCCGTTTCAAACATGCTATCCCTGGCAGTAATAATCCCTTCCAATCTATTTACAGCATCAACTACCAAAACGCTTGTGACGCCGCGTTCCTCCATGCCGGCCATAACTTGGGATATATTTGCCGAAATACTAACCGTCAGAGGATCTTCAACAATGTAGTTCTCATAACGTTTTACCCTGGCAACCTCTTTCACTTGATCCTCTATAGAAAAAAAACGGTGAATGATTCCGATACCACCGCAGGTAGCCAGTGTAATCGCCATTTCGGACTCCGTCACCGTATCCATGTTGGCAGAAACGATCGGTGTTGCCAACGCAATTTTTTTTGTGAGTTTTGTTGCACATTTTACATCTTTCCTCGTGCGAATCGAGGATCGTTGGGGAACAAGCAATACATCATCGTAGGTTAATCCTATGTTCATATCTTAGTGAGATCTTTGTATTAACGCTTCTCTATCGGGTCCAGTGGAGATGAGGCGCACAGGGAGACCACAGGTATCTTCAATAATTTGGATATATTTTTGACAGTATTTGGGAAGATCACCAAATTTTTTGATACCTTCAAGAGAACTCTGCCAGCCTTGTACAGTGTCATATATGGGTTGGACACGCGATAAATCGTTGGTGTGAATATCGGCAAACTTTCGCCGCACTTTACCTAGTTTGTAGCCTACACAGACTTTGATATTTTTAAAACCAGATAATACATCAAGCTTAGTTAAGGCAAGCTCTGTATATCCGCCTACAGATGCACTGTAGCGTAAGAGTTCAGCATCGAACCATCCACACCTCCTGGGTCTTCCCGTGGTAGAACCAAATTCGTGACCAACAGATCGCAACTTTTCCCCGGTACCATTTACAAGCTCTGTGGGCATCGCTCCTTCTCCGACCCGTGTAATATAGGCTTTCGCAACGCCAATAACACGCTGGGGACCAAGACCGCTTTTGGGGTTGGCGTACAAGGAATCAAGAAGAACAGACGATGCGGTTACGTATGGGTAAGTTCCCCATGTATTATCAAGTAATAACCCATGAGCTCCCTCAAAGAGAATCGTTTTTCCCTTTTTGGCTTCTTCGGAAAGAATAGGAAAATATTCTTTAATGTAGGATTGAATTTTTAGTCCTAACTCGGTATATTCCCGCCATAAATCTTCCCAATTCAGTGTTTTCCCTCCCAGAGCTTTGATAATTTTATTTTTTATGGTTACATACATTTTGAGCTTTTCTTTGAGATCTTTTTTCCGAAGCAGATCTTCTATTCGTACCCCCATATAACTCACTTTGTCCGCATATGCCGGGCCAATACCTCGACCAGTTGTCCCTGTTTTGTTTTTTCCTTTTGCTTCTTCGTAGAGCTTGTCGAGTATTTTGTGGTAGGGCATGATCACATGAGCCCGGGGAGATATAAACAGCCGATTTTTTACTCGTATCCCCGCTTTTTTTAGCGTATCCATCTCTTCTAAAAGTGTCGGTAGATCGATCACCACGCCACTTGTAATCACGGAGATGGTGTGGGGATAAAATACACCACTGGGAATTAAGTGCATTTTAAATGTTCCATGCGTATTGACTACGGTGTGTCCTGCGTTATTTCCTCCATGGAAACGAACTATGAAATCAGCTTCACGACTAAGACAATCAACAATTTTTCCTTTCCCCTCATCACCCCACTGCGCTCCCATGACTGCTATATTTTGCTTCTTTAGCATAAAAAATCCCCCGTTCTGTTTTGGGGGTTCCCTTCATTAGTTTCTATCTATTTTCGGTAAATATGTCAATAGGCATTTTCATTTTTTGTACGCAGCCAGAGCTAAATGTAATAATTCTATAGCTCTTTTGAGTCGCGGTGCAGAAAGAACATATGCTATTCTAATTTCGTTTAGCCCTAATCCTGGGGTTGCATAGAATCCCGAGGCAGGAGCAATCATAACAGTCTCTTGCTTGTGAGAAAATTTGGATAAAAGGAACTCGGCAAAATTATCCGCATTTGACAGAGGTAGCTGTGCAATTGCATAAAATGCGCCTTCGGGCTTTGTAAAGAAAACTCCGGGAATCCGGGAAAGTCCCTCCACTAATACATCTCGCCTTTTTTCATATTCCTTTGCTATATCTTCAATATATTTTTTAGAGCGAAGGAAAAATGGCGCTATGGCTGTCTGTTCAATTATTCCCGCCGAAAGTCGGGCTTGAGCAAAACGCAGAACTGCCCCCATCACGTCCATATTGTAACTAGCAATACAGCCAAGTCGTGCTCCACACACATTGAGTCTTTTTGAAAGACTATCAACTATTACCACATTATTTCTAATATCTTTAAATTGGCTCATATAGGGAACACTTTTATGGTCAAACACAATCTCTTGATATGTCTCGTCAGAGAGAATGAAGAGATTATATTTTTTAGCGACAGCATTGACCATGAGAATTTCTTTTTGCCTATATACTGTGCCTGTGGGATTATTGGGGTTACACAGCATGATTGCTTTTGTTCTCTTTGTTACTTTTTTCTCGATTTCTTCTTGTGAATTTATATGGAATCCATTGGCAATAGAGAGCGTTACGGGAACTAATTTGATATCAAGCATAGCTGCAAACATCGCATAGCTTGTATAAAAAGGCTCAAATACAATTACTTCGTCACCAGCATCGCAGAGCGCAAGAAGTGCAAAGATGATCGCCTCTGCTCCTCCACTTGTGACAATGATATTTGATGAATCAAAAGAAAAACCCTTTTCAGCATAGAATTTTTGCCACCCACGAACCAATTGGGGAACTCCACTTGCCGGCGCGTAGGCAATCGTTTCTTGGGGATATTTCCGAAGCATTGTGTGAAACTCGCGGGGGGATGGAAGATCCGGTTGTCCGACGTTGAGATGGTAGATAGTTATCCCCTTTTTTATTGCCGCATCTGCTAGAGGCGTGAGTTTGCGAATGGGGGAAGCGGGTACACTTTTTCCTCGGTGTGAAATCGCTGGTGCGTTCATAATTAACCTAAACTTTTTCTTAAAATCCCTGTT
>OBEQ012539015.1_pt1 | contig 10713 bp, 13 predicted proteins | sample 1670901 | NCBI WGS metagenome assembly OBEQ01 (sample SAMEA104232315, study PRJEB22302) | groundwater metagenome | biome: forest; feature: aquifer; material: groundwater | place: USA | collected 2011-08-07 | depth 5.4 m | reverse complement strand
AGCGCCACCCGCGCGGTTAGCCGGGTAGAGCGCACACTTTTTGAAAACTGCACGAGCGCTAATTAATGCCTAGCTCAACCAATTTGCAAGCGAGCAAAACGCCAATTATTATTTGGGCTTCTTTAGGAATTCATCAGGTGTTAGCCCGATGTCTTTGCAAATTTGTCTAAGCAAAATCGGCGAAAGATCCCTGGAACCATGAACTGGTACAGTCGTGGCGCGGCCGTCTGGATGCCTGAATTGTTGATGTGAGCCGCGCTGGCGAACCATCTTGAAACCGAGCCTTTGCAAAATGGATATTACTTCTTTTGGTTTTAAGACGGGCAGCCCGCCAGTCATTTAGATTGCAACTAATTGAGTACCGACGAAAAATGATTCGGGTTTTTGGTGGTCATCATCCTCGAGCACTAAAGCTACCACCTCTTTGAGGTTTTTGTTTAATTCCTCGAGAGTTTCACCTTGAGTGTGAGCGCCAGGCAGATCAGGTATATAAGCCACATACAGGCCGGTGGCGACGTCTTTTTCAATGATGGCAGTATATGATCGTGACGATTTCATAAGTGTAATTGTATCATATTGTGGGAAGAAGACTAAAGCCCAAGCGTATTGACTTTTTGACTAAAAAGTCGTAGAGTATCGTCGTACCTTAACAAGGTGGATTACTGCAACTCTTTAGAAGTTGAGGGCGGCGTTTTGGAATTAATCTTTAATTCCAGCACGCCGTTCTCGACTAATAGTTGAGGCCACCACTACCAAGCGGTGGAATCTTTGCGGCACGAGCAGAGAGGGAATGCCATGACTAAGGCATCCTTGGCGCAGGGGAAACAGCTTCTCGAGCTGTTCGCCGGCGCAACCACCGACGAAGTCCAACGCCTGATCGCCGCGGGCGACCTGCTGAAGTTGATGATGCAGGTCGATCTATCCCGTATCGACCGCGAGGCGTTCGCAGCCTTGCTGATTTCACCGCCTCCGGCGCTGTTCTGCACGCCCCAGGAGGTGCTGGGTCGGTTCCTCATCTACCAGGGCGAGAACGACTGGCCGTTCGGGCTCGACATACTCAGCCAGCTCCGCGAGACGATGCCGACCAACCACGTCAGCGACCTGAACAAGGTGCTGGCGCTCGACGTCTGGCTCGGCGATCTGCCGACCACGTTCGAGGCTCTGGCCGGCTGGATCGAGTACGAGCAGCGGCAGGCCGGCAACGGTTTCTGGCGCTGGGGCGAGCTTCGGTCTGACGCCAAGTACCTGTGCTTGCTCGATCCCAAGCGCTACGGCAAGCTGCCGAGCGTCAAGTGGGTCGAGCTCGACATGCTGGCTAACTGGGACAAGCGCAACGGCACTCAGCCACGCGACGTGCGCGATCCGAAGACGTCGGCCGGTCGCCAGGTCATGACGGCCTTCGCGATTCACCCCGCGTATCCGCCGGCCATCGACTATGAGACCATCCCCGGCGCCTGGATGGCTGGCCTTCAGGCCAACATTCCCGGCAGCGAGGCTTGGGCGCTCGTGCCGATCCTCCGCTGGTACGGGCACGACCGCAAGGTCTACCTGCGCGCCGATTGGGACGACTACCGCTACAGAGGTACTACGCCGTTCCGATGTGCAGGGAGTTGCAAAACTAGGGACTTGTTCCCTCGGGGCTTGGGGCTCTTGGATTTCGATCCTTGAGTCTCCAAGCCCCTTTAATTTGCTATAACTAAGCGAGTACCTTTTCAAAAAGTGGCTTGCCGGGCTGCTTTTATTTTTTAGTTTATTCTTCAGTCAAGCGAGTGCCATAGCCAAAAGTGGGTCAGGCGTAGTGCAGTTCGCCTCAGGCGGACGAAACGCACACTTTTGGCTATGGGCACGAGCGCTAGTAGCCGGGGAAGTAGTCGGTCTTGATGTGCTCGGGCCGGACGCCGAGCTCCAGCAGCAAACCTTGATAGGCCTCGACCATGCCGCGGGGGCCGGACAGGTAAAAGATGGTTGTGCTAGTTTTGTCTTTGGCCAGGAACGGTTTTAGATCAGCTTTGTTGAGGCGTCTGCCGATAAACTCATGAATATGAAAGTTGGGCCGCCGGGCCTCCAGGACGTGAAAGACATCGCCAAAAACTAGCTCGGGCATGTCGTTGAGGTAAAGCAGATCAATCTTAAGATCCTTGTTGTCGCGGTCGAGCTGCAGCAGCATCGCCCGGTAAGGTGTGACACCAATGCCGCCGGCAATCAAAATATGGTGGGCTGGTTCGTCATCAATGACGAACTCGCCCTTCGGTCCGTCGGCTTCTAGCTCGGTGCCGATCGGCGCGGCCGCCAGCGCCTTTTTAAAACTGCTACCGCGCTCGCTAGTTGTCCGGGTGGTTATCAGAATCTCCTTTTCAAAAGGCGCGCTGGCAATTGTAAAGTAGCGCTCGAAGCCGCGATCGTCGGCATCGGCGTGCTCAAAAACGTAGTGCAGATATTGGCCCGCTTGCCAATCAAACGGTTCATCCGGGTGGAAGGTGAAAGAGGTCACATTGGACACCTCCGGCTTTTTGCCGATCAATGTCAGCTTCATCCCGTTAGACCTCACTTAACTTCCGGACCTTGGTTAACGTTTGAAGACGGGTGCTTGCTTCGACGCATGGATAAACTTTTGTAAGCTACTTGAGATCTAACGGGATTCATCTAACAACCAGGATAGCAGACTGGAGCTAGTAGATGGGCCGGCGGTTGAGATTGAGTAGAAAGCTTTCAGGGCGCAATGTATATTCAACCAAATGGTTGAATATACATTGCGATAACAAAATCTTGCCTAAGTCCATAAAGTCGTAGAATAGAAGTATGCCACTGGCCGAATATATGCGTAAACGTCGCTTCGACAAGACACCGAAGCCAGCCGGTAGGCTAAAACATCCCAAATCTAAAAGGCAGACGTTCGTGGTCCAAAGACACCAGGCCTCGCAACTGCACTATGACCTCCGCTTAGAGCTCGATGATGTGCTCAAAAGCTGGGCCGTGCCTAAAGGTCCAACTCTCACAGCAGGCAAGCCTCGGTTGGCCATGATGGTCGAGGATCACCCACTTGACTACGCCAATTTTGAAGGCCAGATTCCGGAAGGTAACTACGGCGCTGGCGAAGTGATAATTTGGGACCACGGCTGGTACGAACCACGGATCAAGCACGCTGAAAAAGATCAACAGAAGCTGCTGCGCGAGGAGCTAAAAGCCGGTCATCTAACGATTATCCTGCACGGCCAAAGATTGAAAGGCGAGTTCGCGCTGGTAAAAAGCCCTAAAATGGGCGATAAGGCCTGGCTGTTGATTAAGAAAAATGATGAATACGCTACTGGCAGGAGAGCTACTAAGACCGCGAGAGTCAAGGCATGAAAAGTCAGGTTCAGCTTACTCATCTGGACAAAGTTTTCTTTCCAAAGGCCGGCTACACCAAGGGTGATCTAGTTGAGTATTATCAAAGTGTGGCCAAGGTCATGCTGCCCTATCTCAAAGACCGGCCGCATTCCCTGCTGCGCCAGCCCGATGGCCTGGCCGGTGAGGCCTTTTTTCAAAAAGATGTTGACCACATACCGCCGGCTTGGGTCAAAACCTTCAAAATCCACGCCGAGTCAACCGATGAAGATGTCCACTATTTAGTTTGCGACTCGCTCGACAGCCTGCTCTACATGGTCCAGTTGGGGTGTATCGAAATTAACCCCTGGAACTCACGGATCGAGGCCCTCAGCAAGCCGGACTGGCTGGTTTTGGATTTGGATCCCGAAGCTATCACCTTTGCCAAAGTGGTTGAGGCGGCCCTAGCCGTGAAGGCCGTTTGCGACGAGCTCAAAATCACGGGCTACCCTAAAACTTCGGGCAAAACCGGCCTCCATATTTATATGCCGCTGGCTGCCCAGTACACTTACAATCAGGTTCGCCGATTTGCCAAAATTTTGGCTGGGATGGTCCACGAACGAACACCAGATTTTACTAGCTTGGAGAGGCTGCCCAAAAAACGCCAGGGCAAAGTCTACATCGACTACCTCCAAAACAGCCAGGGCCAGACGCTGGCGGCAGCGTATTCGGTCCGCCCGACTGTCGTAGCCAGCGTTTCAACGCCACTCCACTGGGACGAAGTTAATAAAAAACTCAAGCCCACAGATTTTACAATTAAAAATATTGACAAACGCCTCGGCCGCATGGGCGATTTATGGAAACCTGTCCTGGGTAAAGGCGTTGATATAAAAAAGATTTTGTCTAAGTTGGAATAAAAGTTCGACAAGCAGACTAATAGTGACCTAGACCAGGTCGTCGGTGCTTAGCGCCGACGACCTGGTCATTCTGTGGCGGCTTTAGCCTTCTCGGTTCGCCAGCGTCTATGGGATTGACTACCCGGCGGGATCGGTGGCAGATCGGCTTCGGCGATCATCTCCGGCCATGAATCAAAGTGACGGTAGACAGTTTGAGAGAATGGAGCTTCACCGAACTCATAAAAACGACTGGCCCGCTCAGGACACCCTATCTTGATCGCCTGCCTAGGGTTCCAGTCGGCCACGCCGGGTGAGTAACCGTAGCGTCGGAACCACTTGATGGCTTTTTGACAGATCAGATCACGGCTCCATTTTCTATGCCGAAAGATGCCCGAACGCTGCCTATGTTTCGCGACCGTAAACACAGAGATACCTATAGCCTCTGCGATCTGTTGATCACTTTGGCGCCTTTCGGCTAGAGACTTCACTTGTTCGCGGCGTCGTTCAACTCGATCTTGGGCATGTTGCCTATTTCGAAACGCCACTCCACCGATTGGCCCAACCAATTGGCTAATCCTCTGTTTGGTGACCCCCTCGCGTACGCCGATTTCTTGAAGAGTAGCTCCGTCTTCAAGCAACTCCTTGCGCATGGCCTCGATTTTCTCGGGAGGCCGGCGTCTTTTTTGTGGCATGCTGGCCTCCTTCGAGGTTTGTAGTCTGCTTGTCATGTATCGACTAAACGACTTGAAAGTCGCAACGCTCAACATGATACTGAGCGGAGCTTTAGCTCTAGTCGAATGTATCAAAGGGCTTTGGAGCTTTAGCTCAACAAAGTTAGGGCAAATAGTACCATAAAAATGCTAAAAGAGCAAAGTCGGCGACCTCTGCCGCCCCGTCCTCGGCCACGGCCTAGACCTCAAGAAAGCTCTCTCTAAACTGGAGTAAGTCGGTCGCCAACGCCTAGCACCGCAAAGGAGTAAAACTACTGCCGCCGGGTAGTTTGATATTCGTCGAACTGCTGAACGAGCTCGGTGAGTAGTTTGTAATCACGTTCTATCATTGTTTTTGCAAACTTGGAGTACAGCCTTGCCCTAAAGTCAGCGTAATAATCCCAGAGCAGATGCAGAGCTTCATCTAGCTCCATTTGACGCTCTTCGACCAACCAGAACCAAGTTCGAGTAAAGCCATAAATAGTAAGGATCTCGATCTTGTCGGCATCAAAGAGAATCCTGGCTTCGACCGACTTCGCTTGATTGATTTTCTTGCCGTCATGATTTGTCACGGCCTCAAGAATAATGCTTATATCTTCGCTGGGCACTTTTATCTTTTTTAAGAAGGGCTCGATAATCATAACACTAGTTTTGGGGTGACCTTCGTCTTGGACTGTCCTGCCTATATCATGGATAAAGACCGCCGCTTGTAGGCACTTTAAATTTGCCTGAGGGAATTCTTTTTTAGCAATATCGGTGGCCAGTTTATAGACTGCAGATATGTGGTCCCAGCCATGCCATCGCCCGGTTTTGCGATAGCAGGGTTGGCAAAAATCAATAATTTCCTGAAGTTGTCTCTGGGTCATGGCTAAGCTAGCCGGCTTTTTGAAGGACTATGTTGGCAAAAGCTCGGTGAATTTTTACATCTATGCCAAATTTTTCCCTGGTTTCCGGCGTGGCATGAGCGTAATAGTTAGCCCACTCCGCCTGCTGGCCGCCGTTTAAAGGCTTTTCATTTAAGGTCGTAATTGCACCCATCTCATCTTGGAGTTCGGGAGGAGCCAAAAGATAGGCTTGCAAGCCCTGTTGCTTTACCTCTAATCCAAATCCGCTTTTGCCGAGCCAGTTTGCTACGCTGTTGCGTAGAGCCACACTGTGATGTATATCGGCGCTGGCAACGGTTCCGTTTACGGATAAAAAAAGACTCTTAAAGTCTTGCGCCGTCCAAAGGAATCGATTAGGCTCTTGTTTCAACTCAAAAAGATACCGGTGAAAAGCAGCCAATTCAGCTGAGGGCTCCGTAAATAGCTCGCCGGACAATAAAGATGTGTCTCGCTCGTCATTTTCAAAGGCATCTGTCTGTTCCACCGCTTCCGGCGAACAAATATCGGTAACAAATTCGACAGCAATTAGCCTCCCGCCGGGCCGCACTAGTCGCCATAATTCACCCACTGCTGCGATAGGGTCTTCAAGGTCGTGAAGCATCATTCGAGCTGTGACCAGATCTGCGCAATTATCAGGGAAGGGCAATCTGTCTGTAACATCGCCTCTAACTACTGATACTCTGGGATCAGCGAGCTCAACACGCGACAGCATAGCATCTGAAACATCAACACCGATGGCTTGACGGACGTAAGGTGCTAAGTGATTTAAAACTGCGCCAGTCCCAGTACCGACGTCAACCATGACCTCATCACCCTTAGGGTTTGCCAGTTCTGCCACAGGATGAAGCAGACTAAGGGCTCTCACCCAGTCAAGCTCAGTATAGTTATGAGGGCGAGCTTTTTCATCAAGCCAGATACGAGTATTACCAGTGCTGGGTGGCAAAGCACCGCTCGGATTAATAAGAGCCTCGGGCATGTACGCTAGATGATATCACAGAAGCTTTAACAGTTGTCAATAACCTGCGTATTGGCTTCACGAACGGCAAATTTAAGCACTAGCACTATGATATAAACTGGCAGCCCGCTCCGCTCATTTAAGCATAAGCATTTATGTAATTCTATTGACAACCTGTAAACTTTAATCATATATTAAAGGGACAATTAAATAGGGGAGGAGTGGTATGAAGTCACTCAAATATTCGTTGGGTGCGGGAATAACGTCTGCAGTTATGGTGGTAGCCCTGGTTGCACCGGTCGGTGCGACGAACGATACGATCAGCAGCAACAACACAACAAACACGAACAGCAATAACACAAATACAGATACAGACACCACAACAAATACAGATACAGACACCACAACAGTTACCACTACTAATTCCGAGACCAATAGTGGTATCAACCAAGAGCAAAAAGGTGGCGGCGAGGGTTACGTTGGTGACCAAACCGCGGTCCAGGGCAACAACAGCGGTGTTTTCAATGTCGAAATTGATCAGCACCAAACATCTAAGCAAAAGAGCGAGAACAGCAACGAAGCCCTGGGTCAACTCAACAGCTCTGGCGGCAGCAACAACAGTGACAACGAAGGCAACAACCAGAGCAATAGCCAGACCAACACTAACAATCAAAGTCTGGACCAAAGCAACAGCAACAGCCAGACCATGACTGTTAGCCAATCGGCCAACGGCGTAACCATCCATTAAGATCCCAGTAAGGAGAACGCATGCGTACACTTAAGTACTCAATCGGTGCGGCAATAACATCTGCGGTTATGGTGGTAGCCCTGGCTGCACCGGTAGCTGCTACGACTGGTGGTAACACCACTGGCAGCAACAACACGTCAAACACGAACAGCAATAACACGACTACCAATACAGATACGACCACTAACACTACAACTGATACCAAGACGATCACGAAGAGCACTTCCGAGACCAATAGTGGTATTAACCAAGAAGGTGGTGGTGGCGACCAAATCGCCATTCAAGGCAACTGTAGTGGTGCATTCTTTGTGACAATTACTCAGACCCAAACTTCTAAGCAGAAGAACGAGAACAGCAACTCGGCTGGTGGCCAGGTCAATACTGGCGGCAGCGCCGATAACTCTGGTAACAGTGGCAGAAGCCAAAGCAACGGCCAGACTAACACTAATGATCAAAGCCTGAATCAAAGCAACAGCAACAGCCAGACTTTGACTGCCAACCAATCGGCAACTGGTGTAGTCTTTTCGCCAAATTGCAGCGTAACTAATGTTACACAAGGCGGCGGGCAGGGCGGCAATGTGTTAGCAGCAGCTAACCAGGCTCAAGCTCCTAAAGGTGGTGTAGGTGCTGGTGCCGGTGGCGGAGTTGGTTCTAGCATCGGGGCAATGTTCGGCCTAACCGGTTCAGTGGGCACTCTTGGCCTAGGTCTTCGTCGCTTGATCAAATCTGAAGCTTAAAGCGAGGTAAGTCCTTGGCTACTGGTTCTAAAAACCAGCGGCGACCGAAGAGACAGTCGGCAAAAGGCCGACTGTCTCGGCGTTTGCCCGCAACTTCCAAAAACAACCGACGCGTCAAGCGGTTGTTTTTGCCATTATTATTTTCCGGGCTAACCATTACCCTGCGGAGTTTCAAGACTCCTAAGTCCCGGCGCTCCAAAAAATACAAACAGCTGGTCCTGCCTGTTTATTTTTTAGACACTAGAGAAATTGCTGTCCGCTTCGCCCGCCTGAACTTTCGAAGAAAGTTTGGCGGGCAAGCTGGACGAAAGTCAACTCGTCGCAGATTAGTCATCCGAGTAGGATCGAGGCAGTGGCGAGTCCAAACAGTCGCGACCGTTTTGCTAATCACTGTGGGCATTGCTGGCAGCATCTTCTTTGCGGCGCAGATAAAACCGGCCAAAATCGAACTAACTGGCAACCATGTACCTACCCAGGCTATCACCACTTCGACCGCTGCTTCTACTGCCTCAACTTTGCCCCGGTCTGAGCCAACACACCTGCGTATAGCCAAAGTTAATATAGATACCGATCTGACATCGATTGGCCGTAACCCGGATGACACTATTGAGGTGCCCAAAGATTATCATATGGCCGGCTGGTACAGATACTCGCCGACACCGGGGGAGCTGGGTCCGTCAATTATTGTTGGTCACGTCGATAATGTCCGCGGCCTGGCCGTTTTTTGGCACCTGCACGAACTTAGCCCAGGTGACGTGGTCGAAATCACTCGGGCCGATAGCCAGACCCATACTTTTAAAATTGATGACGTTAAGCAATTCCCACGCGATAGTTTCCCGACTCAGGAAGTTTACGGCAACATTGACCATGCCGGGCTGCGTTTAATTACCTGCGGCGGTGTGTTTAACACCCAAACCCACGAGTATAGTCATAACACCGTAGTCTACGCGTCGTTGGTCAACTGAAACTTCCTGGAATCGCCTGATATTGGGGGCTAACTAAAATAACTAAAATAGGAGAACGGCTAACAAGGCTTTATCCGTCGTTGGCAGATCGGCGGCTGAGTTACACGAACGCAAGACCATTATATAGTAGCCATCTTGAACATAATATGCGTAGCTCTGTCTAAGAGTTTGGGGACCGGTAGCAATAAATTCTGATGTCGTTAGAGCTTTTTGGCCGTCTATGACTGTCTTAACAGTAAGAGTCGAAGCCGGTAACTGGGTCACTGTGTAACCCTTATCTTTAGTACTTTTTAAAGTAATGGCATCCTCGGCCTTATAAATAGCTGTAGGGTTTGATGCTAAGGCAGTCGGCTCGTTGTATTTATAAAAATTGACGAAGCAAGTACCCTGGCTGTTCTCCAAGACCAAATTATCGCCGTTATTGTTTTTGACGCCCCAGCCGTTGGGCACGGATTGCTCGATTAAGTACTGAGCTTGGCGAGTAGCTAAGTTTGATTTGGATAGCTTGGGTAATCCCATCTGAGATCTAAGGGAAGCGACCTGTTTATTAAGGTCTTTAACCTTTTGATGCTGCCAGCTGTAGATGCCGCCGATACTGGCCGCGGCTAGCAGTATTAATAAGTATATAGCTACGAAGCGGTGGCCGTGTTTGGCCAGCGGCGGTTGGTCAGCCGACAATTGTGGCTCGGTTTCCATTAATTAAAGTATCGCCCGATATAAAAATAAGCGCAATGAGATTTTGGGGTGGCCCAGCTGCCGCCGAACCTTGAAGCTCTAGTGCTTGCCGTCTTCGGTTCGCAAATTGACGCGGGGCTTGGCCGAGCGATGGATGATTTGGTAGACCAGCCGGTAGGTCAGCACTGCCAGCACGACCTCCAAGACACCAAAGGCTAGGGACACGTGTTGGTCGTTGCCGGGTCGGGCGGTCAGAATGTCAAACCAAGCATCGACAATAAATAGAGTAGCCAGGGCGGTAGCCGCCACGGCCAGCCAAACCGATTTTTTAAATGCAAAAAACAATGTCAGCGCCAGGGCCATATATATAATGATGTCAAAGCCGACCCATAGGGCGTCCCAGTGCCGGGCGACGTGCCGGCTGGGCAAGGTTTCGGCCAGGTTAAAGATCCACGGCACTAGGGCTATGGCCAGTAAACCATACAAAATAGCCGCCCATTTGGGGAAGTAAATGTTAGTCGGTTGGACCATCAATTCTTAATTATGATCAAAAATTGACCGCCAAGCAAAAGCAACTTCTGTGTAAAAATGCTTATTTTAGTCTTGACTTTAAAATCCTTACGGCTAATATAAAGTTAATGCATAAAATTAATAAGGGGGAACATTTGCATGGTAAGTAATTTATCATTACCGTTAAACACAAAATTAAAACTGAAGATAGGCGCGTCCATTTTAGCGGCGTTGGCCCTAGTTCTAGCGGCAAGTGCTAGAGTTGGTCACACCAAGGCTGCGACTGGCGACAACCTATTTCTAACTGGCACGCTAAGCGCGCCAGTAGTT
>OBEQ012249292.1_pt1 | contig 10713 bp, 15 predicted proteins | sample 1670901 | NCBI WGS metagenome assembly OBEQ01 (sample SAMEA104232315, study PRJEB22302) | groundwater metagenome | biome: forest; feature: aquifer; material: groundwater | place: USA | collected 2011-08-07 | depth 5.4 m | reverse complement strand
CTCTTCAGACCAATGGAATGAATCCAACCGCAAATTATCTTCAATTTGGCTTATCTTCTTGTTGAATTCGTCGGAGTAAATTACCTCTACGTACACCACTGCCGTAGTTGAGTGGCCTTCATGCTTATGGGTACCTGACTCATCGATAAACACAACCATATTAACTCAAGTGTAGCACCCCTTGGGTATGAATTTGCGCATAATAGGTTCGAATACTTTCCATCCAGGGCCTGCAAAATAGCCTCAAATAGAACTTATTTCTGAAGCTAGAGTAAACCCTTGCTTTTGGTACCAGTCGTCAAAAGAAAAAATATAATTAGCGTTAAAACTCACAGCTGTTTCCGCCACCACCGCATCAAAAATGGTATTTTTCTTAGAATCGGCCTTCTGCCATCTCTGGCTGGCTTTTAACTGAATTCCTTCATTTATGTATTCCACCGTGATGTTACCTTGTTGATATTGGTGGTTAACTAGTTGTGCTTTGTCAGGGAGGTTTAGAGCCCGTCGTAAGGTAGTTATGGCTTCCATAATAGCCGTATTTGGATAAACTATTTCGTAGGCCCGAGAGAGGAGTTGTTCACTTATTTTCTTCGCCCGTTCATGATTAGAATCATCCTTAAAAGCCAGGGCTATTAACGAATCCGCATCGCCAATAACTATTTTACTCGTTGGCATGTTTTTCTCCTCCCCAAGCATAATAGTCGTGGTTTATAGATAAATCTTTGGGAGCACCAGGCTCGGAAGAAAGGTGCTCAGCTTGCTTGGCCAAGTCCAAAAGCACTTGGGCAGACCGTCCTTTAGGATACACCACCTTAAGACCCTCATCCAGGGCCTCCCGGATCACCTCAGATTCGTCTTGGCTTTTATATTTAGCGGCCAAAGCAATCCACAGCTTCATTTCATTAGGGACATGGACACTAATCTTTTGCATATGTCATACATATTACGTCATACAAGATAAAATGTCAAGTAAACTAAATCTGTGCGTACCAGGTTCGAATGTTTTCCATCCAGGGCTGCTGCGCAGCCTCAATCTTCATGACACAATTCCTTCATGTATCACGTTGACTCAAATCTGACCAAAGACTACAATCACGGTTGTGGGATTTATTTCTTCTTTACTTAAGTGGATTTCCGGTTTTCTTATTTCGCTCAAAATTATTGCTCCAACTCCCACACCTGTACCCACAGTTTTTTTAGAATTGCCTTCTAAATTCTCTCAGGCCATCTCCACACCCACCCCAAACGCAACTTACAACCCTGCAAAATCCACTCCTGTTCGTTCACCCACACCCACCAAGCCCCCACCGACTACATCTACTAGTCCAACTTCAACCCCTACTTCAAATAGCCCAGTCTGTAATTACGAACTTATCGGTCCCACTGGGGCCATAAAAATCAACATCAAACCGCAAGGGGGTATGGTTGTAGGTGACCAGACTGTTGAACTACATGCTCAAAGTGGTTGCAAAGTATTAGACGGAAAATCCACTGATACTCAGATTATGATCGCTAGAGCCGGGGGAAATGGATACTCCTCCTTAAACACTGTCACCTATAGTACCGTACCGGCAGGGTCTTATACAGCTCGGATCCAATATAAGGGTCAATGGACCAACTATTCCAGTGTCAATGCAGTTTCTGGAAGTTCGAGAGATCTCGATTTTTACGTTTCTGGTTCCACTCCACCTACACCTACTCCTACCCCCACTCCCACCCCATTACCAAAAACTACCTGCTCAATTAATGTCGGATCCATTAACTCTCTGACAGTTCAATTTATTTATTCCGCCAATATTTATAGCCCAACCAACAAGTACATGACTGGCGCCCAATGGGACTTTGATAGTAATGGCAGTTGGGATACTGACATGTCACAATCAAACGGAAATATCTCTCACACTTACCCCAATGCCGGCACATACAATGTCCGGCTCCACCTGCAGATGTCAGACGGCGAAATCACCGATGCCTGCTCCACTACAATTACTCTGCAATAATCTCCCCTTTATTGAAAATCTGTTATTCTATTCTGATACGCTCGCGTCATAGACCATGAAGATCTACCTGTTTCTGGGCTCGATATTAAACCAGGTTCCAACATAGTGGTTCGACTTCGCTCACCATCTTCGATCCACCAGGGCCTGCTGAATAGTCTCAAAATCTAATATGGTATGCTTCTGCTAAGTATGACAGTACCTCCATCTCGAAAGGAAGGGTTTGCTGGTATTCCTGTAGTAACAGAGGCCACTCCCACTGCAGACCTAACAAGACAAGGGCATCCCCAAATGAGGTATGGGCAGCCGCCCTTGCCACGGCTATTCGTCAGGGGGCTATTGTAAAAGTCAATGATGTCACTGCTCCAGTGGAAAATAGAGGTGTTATCGTCACCAAACTTCCTGAAAAGTAAGTTCCAACATAGTTCACCAGCCCCTGCTAAGCGATGTACTTTGATATACTTGCATTCGAACTTCTGGTAAAATCCTCGCATAGAAATAGTCTTTTTGAACACTTACAACGGCCAGGTTCGCCCGGCAATGAGTGAATTTATGTCTGGCCGGGCTGGAATGACTGACGTTTTTTGTCTGCAAGAGGCGTATGATGACGAAGGAGGAATGAAACAGCTAGCAATTGCCCTGCTGCCAGACTATCAAGCAATATTTACCTATAAAGCCCTTGAGGACAAGGATGATTTCCCCCAGGCAACATTCGTTCACCCACACTTGCAAGTATTAGGACATCAGGTCTTATTTCCCGACAATCCAAATGTCGGATTAGGAATTGCAACTGTAGTCGAAGACGATGGAAAGCAAATAGCTATTTGTAATTTCCACGGCAGGTCCAAGCCTGGCCACAAGTTGGATACCCCCGACAGACTCGCTCAATCCCAAGGCATAATTGATTTCTTTGCAACATTGGCAATTCCTCTAACCGTCATCGGTGGAGACTTTAATGTTGATCATAATACTGAGGCTATTCAAATGTTTGAGAGAGCTGGATACAGAAACTTAATTGCTGAAAATGGAGTTCGCACTACTCGCAATAGACTTACCTGGGAAAGGTATCCTAACACTCCTCAATATCACTCTGACTATGTTTTTGTAAGTCCGGGTGTCAAGGTAAAGAGTTTCGAAGTTCCTGATAACGAGATATCAGACCACCTTCCACTGATTCTCCAAATTGGATAAACAGCCAAATTGCGCATAATAGGTTCGAATACTTTCCATCCAGGGCTGCAAATAGCCTCAAATGGAGAAGGATTTTTAAACTAGTTTTCAGCAATTAGTCTGTCCAAAATTTCTAAGTTTGATATCTTAAGCGGCCAATAATGGCCACCTTTAAAGGTCTTTAGTTTGGCGCCTTCTAGCCTAGAAACCAATGGGGCATTTCGGCTTAGTGGTAAAACCGTGTCGTCTTGGCCCCATATTATTGTGGTAGGTATGATCAGCGTTTTATTCTCAACTTCGCCGACTGAGGTTACCAATTTCCAAATCTTGTGGAGATTCATAACTCTTGTAGACAGCGTCTCCCTTTGCAACCCATGCCCGCGAGACATGCCTAAATCTGACATGTAATCGTGCGTCAGCCGGATAGCCGTCTGAACTAGGGTGGCAGCGATGGGTGCCAGCATCGGCGCTAACAAAACTTCACTTCTGGCATGGGTGTCTCCATTTGTAGACATGTCTAATGCCAGTCTTCCCCCCAAAGAATGTCCCATTAATACATAGTCAGTCACTTCTAACTTGGTAAGAAACTTTGACAAGGTTGCAACCATATCTGAATATGTATAATTTTCTTTAAGACTGAAGGAACTATGTCCAGGTAGGTATGGAGCGGTTATCCTATATTTGGCACCAAATTGTTTTTCAAACAACGCAACTAAACCTAGATCACCAAAGCCGCCGTGTATAAATACTAAATCCCGGTCTCGCGGAGAAGATTGTAAGTAGCGGATTTCTCCGGCAGAGATATTTAATTTCTTATTTTCAATCACAAGTCATTATATCGCTTGTGCGTAATAGGTTCGAACGTTTTCCCCCGTAACGTCTCGCTATGCTCGCGTACGGGACTTCGCATCCAGGGCTGCAAAATGGCCTTAAAAATGATATAATTTGAATATGTATAATTGGTCTACAGATGAAAAAAAGTTTAGAGAAAATGACCCCAAAGCATATCGCCTCTGGCGCCTTACCCAGCTCATTAACTACGGCCTGGATGGCGAAAAATTAGACAAACAAGAAGTTAAAAACGCCTGGCCAAAAATAAAGGATAAACTAGATCCTTATAAGGCTCGACTGATAGAGTTTCTGTTATGGGACAGACTATACTCACTCCCCAACAATCTCAATTTTTGGAGCTTGTAGCCAGCGAAAAACAGCTTACGAAAAGCTTCTATTTAACTGGTGGAACTGCCTTGGCTGAATTTTATTATCAGCATCGCCGATCAGAAGACCTAGATTTTTTCAATCCAGATACTGAAGTAAATCAAACTGCACTTGAGGTCTTTCTCAGGAAAAACTTGTCAAAAGTTGGCGTCAGTGAAGTTAAAAAAACGGTTTTTTTGGGATTGGTAACCTATCTTCTCAAATTTCCGAACGGACAGTTATTGAAAATTGATTTCAACTACTATCCATTCCTTAGGATTGAACCTGGAAAAAAATACAAAGGCTTAACAATCGATAGTGTTTATGATATAGCAGCTAACAAGCTGCATACGATGTTTATGAAACCTCGTTCTCGTGACTTTGTTGATCTATATTTCATCTTGACTCGGGAAAAATACTCGCTGGATGAGCTTATCATCGCTGCCAAAACCAAATTTGATTGGCACATAGACAAAACTACCTTAGCCAGTCAATTCATCCGGGTCAAAGATTTTCCAGAAGAACCACTAATGCTTGTCCCACTAGACCACCAGAATATGGAGAACTTTTTCCTCAACCTGGCCAAATCTCTGGAAGCTGATATTTTCGAAAAATAAGCTGAGTTCTAGTTAAATTCGTGCGTAGTAGGCTCGAACGTTTTCCCCCATAACGTCTCGCTATGCTCGCGTACGGGACTTCGCATCCAGGGCTGCTGAGTTATTGGTTAGCGTATTTGTGAAGCACCGAAGACATTAAAGTCTGGTAAGGGATACCTTCAGCAGCCGCCTTGGCTTTAAGTTTCAAAACTGTCTTTTCGGTCAATCTCAGGTTCACATTCTTAGCTTTAGCCAGAGTGTTTGTTGCATACTGACGATATAGTTTTTTAGCTTTTTCCAAATCTGCGATGCTGCGCCATTCGCCCGCCTCGAAAGAGGCCAACAGTTCTTGCTCTTCAGAAGTTAAATCAAAATATTTTTGGCTCATTTTTTGGCTTTTTGTATTAAATAACGTTTTGTTGCCTGCCGACTAGGAATAATGGTTTTCAAAAAAATCTTTTCGTCGTCCTCGACGAACGGAACTAAATAAACATAATTGTCGACATTAACTACAAACATTTTCTGATGAGAATACTTTTGTTCATTTGGATGTTTAACAATGTCTAAAAAACCGTCTTCAATAAGTGCTGCCATAACCTCTTCAAACGAAACTCCTCTTTCTGATTTGAGAATCTCGTTCTTTGCGGCATTCCAGTCCACATATTTCACTCATGCAGTGTATGACAAACAATACCGATTGTCAACAATTAGTTTTTCAGGACTCATCCAATAATAAGTTCCAACATAGTGGTTCGGCTTCGCTCACCATCTTCGATTCACTAGCCCCTGCAAAATTTCTAACTCTGACCGTGGTATAATAAATCTATGAAAGATGAGGCCAAAACGTGGCTAGATCAAGCCGAGGCATTCCAGTAATACCAAGTTCCAACATAGTTCACCAGGGCCAAGCTAGTGTAAAATGTTTTTATGCCTGAGGCTCCAAATTCCCTCGGCCTGGCTGACGAACTCACTTCTCACACCATTAGCCGGCGTACTTTTTTAAAAATCGCTCTGGCTGTAGGCGGAGGTTCCCTCTTTCCCCGATGGATCACGGCGGCTGAAATCCAAGGTTTACCCAAACCCGAGATTCCCCCCAAACCCATTCAACCCCAGCAGACAGTTATATCTGTTATGCCGGATTTTTCCGCGGACGATTTCAATGCCAGAAAACTGCCATCTGAAGAAATCACCAAATTCGAAGATGCAATTGGAGCCCGCACCCATGTGGTCAGTGTCTTTGTCGACATGGACCGCAAACCCATAAATCCCAATATCATTGACAAAATTTCTCAAAGTGGCCGAGCCGCCATGCTGAATTGGGAACCCCGCAGTTACGCCGATCCATTAGACCACGCTCGCCGTTTTACTGCAGCAGCCTTTACTTCTGGCCAACACGACTCACCTTTGGAATCCTGGGCCAAGATGATCAGAGATTCCGGCGTAGCGGTTTATCTGCGTCTCGGATACGAAATGAATGGCAACTGGTTTCCCTGGGGCCAGAAGCCCGAACCGTTTAAAACGATCTGGAAGCATGTGGTGGACAAATTTAAGTCCGCCGGGGCCGACAACGCTCGCTGGATCTTTTCTCCCAATCATTGGCCCAGTCCGGAAAAGATTGCTGATTACTACCCCGGTGATGAATATGTGGATGTCGTGGGTGCGGATGCATACGATAAATACTCGATCTACTGGAAAAATGCCTGGCATTGGACGCAACTTAACTTCCCTCCGGAAGCTCTTTTCAATCACATCAACTATTATTTAAAGCAAGTAGCTCCACATAAACCCCTCATGGTTTGTGAAATTGGATCAGGTAGGGAATCTGGTCGCGATGACTGGTTGGCAGCGGCCATTTTCAAATGCCTTCAGCAGGGCATAACAGGATTAAATTATTTCCAATACCTAAAAGAGACCGATTGGCGCCTCACCGATCCTGCCCAGCTAAAAACCCTGCGCACAATTACGGGTTCCCGCTACTTCCTTAGTGACACCGCATCCTTATCAGATATCGACTCCACCCTTCTCAAGGTTTGGTAGGGCGATACGCTACAATATTCTTATGCCCGGCTGGCTCTCGCTTACCACAATTTCTCTGCTTATCGGCAAACTATTTTTTTATTATCCCTGCGACCAGCCGGTAACTTATCATTTGGGCAGTGTCGACCCCCGCTTTAAGCTCAGCCAAACGGCAGCCGAACAGGATTTGCATACAGCGGCAGGTATTTGGGGCCAGAAGTATTTCCGTGAAGACCCAACAGCCAAATTAACCGTAAATTTTGTCTACGACGCCCGTCAAGGTCTAGTCACCCAAATTAATTCTCAGGAAAACCAAATTACCACTGATAAAACCACCTTGGAGGCCAAAATCAGTGCTTTTAATGTCAAGGCCCGGGATTTTGAGCAGCAAGTGGCGGCTTTGAATGCCGAAATTGATAGTTGGAACCGCAAAGGCGGCGCTCCCGATGACGTGTACCAGCAATTAATTGCCAAGCAGCAACAATTGACTAGCCTTCAACTTGCGCTCAATGCCGAAGCCAATTCTTTAAACCAGTCCGCCAAAAAATTCAACCTGCAAGTGGGCGAGCTGAACGGCACTATCAACACATTCAACACCCTGATTGGGCAAAAGCCAGAAGAAGGATTATTTAATGGTTCCGAGCAGGTGATTGATATTTATTTTGTGAATAGCCAGGCAGAGCTGGTCCATACTTTGGCCCATGAATTTGGCCATGCGCTGGGAATGAATCACGTCAACAACCCCAAAGCGGTCATGTACGCATATACTTCCCAATCCCTCTCGCCAACTTCAGAAGACTCGGCTGAGTTGACTCGTGCCTGTACCCGAATCAGCAGATTTCAAATTCTGCTGCGATTCCTCCAAGCCAGGATCAACCTCGGCGGGAGAGGACAATAATTCCAACTACCACTCCCAGAAGCACAAACAGGATAATCGGCACGGTGACTAGCACCCAGCGGAAGTTGGTACTCACGGCAGTAACCACAGGCTTTACTACTGGGGTAGGAGTGGGGAAAGCCACGATCTGCGAAGGACTAAAATCAAACTGCTGCACCGCCCCCGAGGCCAGAACGATATCGCTAGGAAGCCGGGGAGAAGTATTGCCTTCGGCCGTAATAAACACTTGACTAAAATCCCGGTCGATACTGCCTTCCCAAAACCCCACCTCGATATTATCAATTACCCGAGCGGCTGAGTTATCGTCTGGTTGACCCCATAACAGATAGTTATTAATCTTCTCTTGATATGGGTAAACCAGACCGCTGCACCGCCCAATAACCCTAAATCTCTGATCTTTCCACACGCTGATTCCCTCACAAGCCAGAGTCCCGTTTCTTAAAACTATCCGCCCTTCATGGGCCTGAACTTTGCCCACCCCAAAAAGCAAAAACATGGGAATGGCTATCCAGACAATCAGCCGTGAGCTAAATTTTTGCCAAATCATATCTCGATACTCCCGAGGCAAGCCCCATTCTTTTAACTTATCCTGGTCGGCCACAAAGCGATAGGCATCAATATCTAAGCTAAAATCATCTCTCACCCCTACTCCTTCCCCCCGCAACAACCCTCTTTGAGTATGGGCGTCCACATACTTATTCCCCTTAATGGTTACCCGGCCGGCATTATTGACTACCCGCCACCACGGAATATCTACTCCTTCTAGTTGGCGCAGGATCCAGCCCACTTGGCGAGCCGCCCGGGGTACTCCCACATACGCCGCCACTTGGCCATAACTGACTACCTTCCCCAGTGGAATTTGCCTCACGATATTAACTACAGCTTGGGAAAATTTAGTCATTTTATATTCTGTTTACACAGTCAGTATAATAACCTTACCCATGAAGAAATTACCACTAGGAGTGATTGGTTTACTTCAAGCCGTGGGAGTAGGATTGTATATCAGCTTGGTAGCACTATTTGTCAGCAACGCCAGCCACTGGTTCGCCCCACCTGGATCGTTCTGGGGACCACTGTTGTTTCTCACCTTGTTTGCTTTTTCAGCAGTGGTTTGCTCCTTAATATACACAGTACTGCCTGGCTATTTGCTCTCCTATTAATCGTCTTTTCTTTCGCGGCTGTCCAACATTGGACTTGACAAAGATATAACGGCGCAATAATATCCACCCAATGGAAGACGGACAGACTTCCCAATCAGAAACCACCCCCAGCCCCATCATGCCAGACTCGTCTGGCTCCCCAGAGAAAAAAAGTGGGGCGGGATTATGGATTGTTTTGGGAGCCATACTTCTAGCCATTTTAGGTGCAGCAGCTTTTTGGTTTGGATCTAGAGGTTCAAAGCCCAGTTCTAGTGAAACCACTCCTACCCCCGCCATTATCTTTTTGCCTACCCCCACCCCAGTTGCCAGCCCATCCCCTTCCCCTAGCCCCAAACCCACTCCCAAGCCGACTCCTAAACCCACTCCTACTCCAGCAACTAGCCCCTCACCATCACCCAGTGCCTCACCCACCCCCACCCCCACCCCGACACCAGCATCAGTTTCAGTTTCTCCACCCACTGTGAGTCCTAGCAGTAATGTTTCCGCTTGCTCTCAGACCTTTACTTTCCAGGCAATTATTACTTCCAACGTGGCTAGCACAGTCAACTACCAATGGGAAAGGAGTGATGCTTCAGTGCCCACACCAACAAGCATTCCCTTCGCTAGCCCAGGAACACAAACTGTATCAACAACCTGGTCGATTGGGCCACTTACTTCCGGAAACTCTTCGAGTGGATCTGAAAAAGTACATGTCACATCTCCCGCTGATGTGACCTCCAGCCAGGCCAACTTCACCCTCACTTGCCCCTAGAAATCTGCTAATCTATTAGTTGACATGTCCAAAAGATTTCTGGCCTTTGCGATCTTACTGGCGACTTCTTTAGCGATATCCTTTTTCCTGTACCAGCATCGATTCCACCCCATCGCCCCCACTGCTCCAGCCAGCCGGCCCCAAGCCGCCACCGCGTCTTCCTCCTGTGGAACGGGATCGTTTACGACTTCCGGCGGCCATCGCTATTGTTTTATAGTGAATAACTCCATCACTACTATCAGCCAAGCGGCTACAGCCTGCCAACCTTATGGATCACTCGCCAGCTTAATCAATGGCGAAACTAGACAAGATGTCTTGGACATTATTTCCCGCTTTAACCAAGACAAAGGTACTCTGTATTCCGGTGTTAGTGGTGGTGACCCAGATGATGGGGCATATTTAGCCGACTCTTGCAACCAAATCACTAGCCATTTTCCTCGCCCCGATACTGCATTATATGCTGAAAACGGCAACATCAATTGTTCAGTCTCAGCGTTATCAATGAGCAGGTCCTCCGGTAAGATAAACGATACCCGCGAACCCAATGGCCGGGGAGCGGTTTGTGAGTTAGCTGCCCTACCGACCCCCACCCCCACTCCAACGGCCAGACCAACTCCCACTCCCCCCCCGAGCCAACAAGCAGCAGCGACACCCACCCCCGGTGGCCTGCTCGCTTTGGCTCCCACAGCTACTCCCACGCCCTCACCCACCGCCGCTCCCACTCCAAAAGTACCGGTAGCTGGTGCCGGGCCGAGTGTTCTAGGAATATCAACAATCATTGGTGGAGCGATTCTTCTACTTTTAGGGTTGGCGCTCTAATGTAATCTTTACGAAATCGTGTAATTTTTCAAAATCCTCCTTCGGCACAAGCACGTACTTGCCTCCATACATCCAAAGCGGCGGGGCGACCAGTTGATCTTCAATTGAG
>OBEQ012241594.1_pt1 | contig 10713 bp, 8 predicted proteins | sample 1670901 | NCBI WGS metagenome assembly OBEQ01 (sample SAMEA104232315, study PRJEB22302) | groundwater metagenome | biome: forest; feature: aquifer; material: groundwater | place: USA | collected 2011-08-07 | depth 5.4 m | reverse complement strand
CCCGGTAGCTCAATGGTGGAGCATCCGGCTGTTAACCGGAGGGTTGCTGGTTCGAGCCCAGCCCGGGGAGCCATTCAACACGCCCGAGCGAACCATAAATCTGGTTCGCTCGGGTGCTTCTACACCTGATCCACCGGAACCTTTTGGAGTGTAGGGTTTGTCGCCACCATCATCAGGCGGCGGGGTCCAATCGGGCGGGTTTTTCAAATCAAAGTTCATCTCAGGAATATCTCCCCAAAATAAAACTCTCAGTTTTGTAGGGATGTAAATTACTTCCTTCACAAGAAGAAGAATTAAATTTCTTTTTTCATCAAATGAGAAAGTTTCAAAAACTTTTGGGAATTCCCTAAAGAGCCTTGTAAAGGCATCCACATCAATCACTTGTTGGCTTAAGTGGTGCATGTTGGTTTTAATGCGGTGAATTTCGTCTTCCAACTTTTCTTTAGAGCCTTCAAGGTCTGACATTTCCTTCACAACTCCTCGTGACCTTTTCTTGTCCAAATCAGCCGTTTTAATAAACTCGATCAATTGCTTTAATTGCTGGTTAGTCTTCGCAAGCTGTGATTCTGCGGTTTCTTTATCTTTGCGCAAGGGCTCCAGTCCCTGATTAGCCAAAACATTAGCTTTATCAATGGATTTCGCTAAAAGCTTTTCATTACTGCCAAGTTCCTTGAACTTCATTAACAGAAATTCTTCAAGTTCGTCTGCGGCCACAGTGCGCACCGGGCAGGCCTTTTTGCCTTTGATGACAGCCGCAGTGCATCGGTAATAAAGATACATCTTGCCCTTCTTTTCTTTGGAAGAATTGGTCATCGTGCTTCCACAGTTCCCGCATGTCAAAAGGCCCAAGAAAAGCATTTCATATTTATTCTGCTTAAATGTTTTATGTGTCTCGCGGTTACTGACCAGAATGTTTTGAACTTTGTCCCAAAGTTTTTCATCCGTAATGATCGGTTTGTGTTCCCCGTCAAAAACATATTCTTTGCGGGACTTATCTTTAAAGCGTACTTTCCCAATGTAAAAATAATTGTCCAGGATGTTTGAAATTTTTTTCTTATCGAACTTCGTATTACCAGACGCATCTTTCCCTTTGGCATAAAACTTCTTTGTGCGATACCCCATCTCATTGAGTTTCTCGGCGACTTTGCTCATAGAGGCCAATTTGAGATAAAGCTCAAAACAAAGCTGAACGATCTTGGCTTCCTCTTTATGGATCACGAGCTTCTTTTTCTTCACGACATATCCAAGCGGAACAAACCCTCCACACCACATGCCTCTTTTGGCCATGGCAAAGCGTTTGTCGTAAGTTCGTTCTTGAGACATTTCCCGTTCAAATTGGGCAAATTCAAGCATGACGTGCAGAAGAAGTCTTCCGGCGGGAGAGGTTGTATCAAAATGCTGAGTGGTAGAAACAAATTTAACGTCATGCTCATTGAAAATTTCGAGGAGTGCATAAAAATCTTTATGATTACGCGTGAGCCGGTCAATCTTATAAACCACGACCACTTGAATGCGCTTCCGCTTGATATCTTCGATAAGCTGTTTCATGGCAGGGCGGTTGAGCGATCCCCCTGATTGTCCGGCATCTTCATAAACCTTGAAAGATTTCCAGCCGACAGACTTTTGACTTTCGATGTAGGAAAGACCGCTATCCCGCTGATTATCGAGAGTCGAATAGGTTTGCGTTTCTGCTCGCTCATCCACAGAGACGCGCGTATAAACCGCGCAGTTAATATCTTGATTCTTCGCATTTGGGTGCATGGCTAAATTATACCTAATAAGGCCTCAAAAGGAAGCGCTTTCTTATGAAGAATTAAGTCCAAGCATCGAAAAATGTCTGGTACAATCTGGTAAAAACTGGATACCTAAAATGGCTGATAAATGGCTTACTATTGATCAAATTGCGGATCACCTCCAAGTTTCCAAGGAGAAGATCTACAAACTCTCCCAGAAAGGCAGAATGCCTGCCTCTAAATTTGGCGGCCAGTGGCGCTTTAAAAGACAAGTGGTTGATAATTGGATGTTGAAAAACCAGTCAGTTCAAAGAAAACCTAAACGTAAAATCGTAAAGGCCAAAAGCTCATGACTCCGCAAAGTTGGAGCGAAGAAAGAACAAGAAAAGAATTCATCGACAGCCTGTTAAAGGATGCCGGATGGGGGCCGATTGTTCGCTTTGCTGAGGATAAGAAATGCACCAAAGGATCAGTTGAGGAATATGAAACTGAAAATGGTCCCGCCGATTATGCTTTGTTTCAAAATGGAAAACCCTTAGCCATAGTTGAAGGCAAAAAGGTAGCCGTTGGCCCACAAAACGTATTAACCCAAGCTCAACGGTATGCCCGTGGTCTCAAAGATTCCCCTTGGCGCTTCCAGGAATTTCGAATCCCTTTTATTTATTCCACAAACGGAAAAGTTATCTGGTTTCAGGATCTTCGTCATCCGCTAAACCGGTCGCGTGAAGTTCTGGCGTTTCACACGCCGCAGGCATTGGAAGAAATGCTGACAAAAAATGAAACCACTGTGGATTGGTTAAAAACAAATCCTGTAAATAATCCGCGTCTGTATCCATTCCAGAAAGAAGCTATCGAAAACATTGAAAGCGCCATCTTCGAAAAAAACCGCCGAATGCTTGTTGCTATGGCAACCGGCACCGGTAAGACCTTCACGGCAATTAATCTTATTTATCGCCTAATGAAAGCTGGGCTAGCTAAAAGGATTCTATTTCTTGTGGATCGACGTGCTTTGGCCGCTCAAGCCGTAACTGCTCTCGCGAGTTTCGAATGTGAGCCAGGTCTTAAATTCGATAAAACCTATGAGGTTTACAGCCAAAAGTTTCGCCGAGAAGACCTTGAAGAGGGTGAAGTCTTTGACCCCAAAGTTTTACCCAAGGAATACCTAACCGATCCTAAAAGCCGTGACAGCTTTGTCTATGTCTCCACAATCCAAAGGATGCAAATTAACTTATTTGGCCGGGAAGGAATGTTTGGAAGTGTTACAAATGATGAGGATGATGATTCTGATGCCGAAAAACTGAATATCCCAATCCATGCTTTTGATCTGATTGTTGCAGATGAATGTCATCGAGGTTACACGTCTCAGGAAGAAAGCAAATGGCGTGCAGTTTTAAATCATTTCGATAGTCTTATCGTCGGTCTTACCGCGACTCCCGCAGCTCACACAACGGCATTTTTCAAGAAACTTGTTTTCCGATACGAGTACGAACGAGCAGTTAAAGAAGGCTTCTTGGTTGATTATGACGCGATTGCCATCAAATCTGAGGTTACGATTAATGGGGCTTTCCTTCATGAAGGCGAAGAAGTCGGGCTTAAAGATACTCAAACAGGCCAAATGCTTTTCGACATTTTAGAAGATGAACGAGAACTGCCGCCGACTTCTAATGAAAAGCAATGGACTGCGCCGGACCGGAATCGAAAAATCGTAAAAGAATTGAAACGGTATTTTGATGAACAGGAAAAAGAACAAGGCTATTTCCCTAAAACCTTGATCTTTGCGGACAATGATATGCCGCATGTTTCTCACTGTGATCAATTGGTTGATCTTCTTCGTGATGAATTTGGTCGCGGTGATGCCTTCGTCCAGAAAATAACCGGCAGTAAGTCGGTTGATCGCCCCTTACAGCGGATTCGTGAATTCCGCAATCGCCCTAATCCTGGAATTGTTGTTACTGTAGATATGCTTTCAACTGGAGTTGACGTGCCGCGAATCGAAAACATTGTTTTCATGAGAAACGTAAAATCTCGCATCTTGTTTGAACAGATGCTTGGCCGTGGCACACGCTTATGCCTTCCGATCAAAAAGACACATTTCACCGTCTTCGACTGTTTTAACGGAACTCTATTGGAATATTTTAAGAAAACCACGGCTATTACGGCTGAAGCACCAAATAAGCCTACGCGAACCGTAAAAGAAATCGTCCAAGCCATCGCGAATAATGAAGACCGGAGCTATAACATCAATGTGCTCTCAAAACGGTTGCTTCGAATCTCAAAAAATATTACTGAAGAAAGCCGCTATGAGTTCAATGCTCTTTTGAAGAGTGACATAGCAGAATTTGGCCAAACGTTAGAAGATCGTCTTACCCGGAATTGGCCGGGCACGATGGCCATTATCCAAAATGAACATTTTTACGATCTCTGCGAAAACTATGAAAGACCAAAAGCAATTTTCACTGTTGCTGATGGCGTTGAAGATCAAACCGCTTCTTACGATTTATTTCGTCGCACAGATGGAACCCAATTGAAACCCGAAGATTACATTCTGGCTTTTGAAAAATTCGTAAGGGAGAACCCTGAGCATATTGACGCTATTGGAATTCTTTTGAATCGTCCTCAGGACTTTCATACCGAGGATCTTAAGGCTCTCCGAGAAGCGCTCGCGACAAAGCCTAGCGATTTGCGCGATAAGTTTAATGAACGGAATCTTAAACGGGCTTATAAAAATGAACTAGCGGATATTATCTCCATGATTCGCCACGCTGCCAAAGGCGAACCTCTCACGACAGTTGAGTCGAGAGTTGAAAAAGCCATAGAGAAAGTTAAAAGCGGCAAGGCCTTTACCCCTGAACAGGATAAGTGGCTTGACCGGATTGCAGAGCACCTCAAAAAGAATTTACTTCTCGAAAAAGATGATTTTGAATATCTGCCTCTCTTTGCAAGAGAAGGCGTGAATTTTAAGAAGCTCGACAAAGTTTTTGATGGAAAATTAAGCGAACTTTTAATGGAAATTAATAAGGCGGTGCTATCGTGAGTGACGTTGTTCAAAAATTATGGGGTTTCTGTCATACCTTGCGGCATGACGGAGTTGATTATGGCGATTACATTGAACAATTAACCTATCTTCTCTTTCTCAAAATGGCTGAGGAAAAGGGCGCGGATGTTCCCAAAAAATATTCATGGCCTGCCTTGCGCGAAAAATCTGGAACCGACCTCATGGATCATTATGTGGATACTTTGCGCAATCTCGGCAAACATAACGGAACCCTTGCGGATATTTACGCAGGTGCAGTTTCCCGTTTCCAAAATGCCGTCAATCTCAAAAAATTAATTAACCTCATTGATGAAACGGAATGGACATCATTGAACGTGGATGTGAAAGCCGATGCGTATGAAGGCTTGCTTGAAAAATCTGCATCTGAAGGCAAAAAAGGCGCGGGCCAATACTTCACTCCCAGGATTTTGATTCAAGCTATTGTCCAGTGCATGAAACCCGACCCAAGAAAATCCAAAGACTTTACCATTCATGATCCTGCGGCTGGAACCGGTGGCTTTTTAGTTTGTGCTTATGAATGGCTGATAAAAATCACAAAGGGCAGTCTTGATCGCGAAGACGCCAAACGGATTTTGACCAAGACTTACTCAGGAACGGAACTTGTGCCTCGGCCTCGACGATTGGCCCTGATGAATCTTTATCTGCATGGAATTCATGCCAATATGTATCTGGGAGACACTATCTATGAGCCTTTCAACGGTAAGCTTTATGATTGCATCCTTACCAATCCTCCATTCGGTACAAAAGGTGCTAATCAGGCTCCAGATCGGGATGATTTTACGATCTCAACAAGCAATAAACAACTTAACTTCATCCAGCATGTGGTGAATTCTCTCAAGCCCGGTGGCCGTGCGGCCATGGTTCTGCCTGATAATTGTCTCTTTGAAGATAAGGCGGGTGAAGTTCTGGAAATTCTGATGCAAGATTGTAACCTTCACACTATTCTACGGCTTCCGCGCGGAACTTTTACGCCCTACAGCCAGGGTGTCAAAGCTAATGTGATTTTCTTCCAAAAGGGATTAAAAACCGAAAAGGTCTGGATTTTTGATGCCCGCTCCAATGTGCCGGGGATTACGAAGAAAGACCGTCCTCTGTCCATTAAACACTTTGAGGAATTCGAAAAATGTTATGGCTCTGATCCAAATGGCCAAAGTAAACGTACAGACTTAGGAAAAGAAGGCCGTTTTCGAGTATTCCATATAGATGAAATCAAAGAAAGAAATTACAAACTCGATGTTACTTGGCTCAAAGACGAAACTCTTGAGGACTCCGAAGACCTTCCGGAGCCGCAGGATTTGGCAGCTGAGGCAATCACAGAGCTTGAAGCTGCGGTAGATGATTTGAAAGAAATTCTCGAGCTAATTGAAATCAACGGACAGGATGCTACTGGTGCATCTCAACTATCCAAAGAAAAATCGAGATGATTAATTCAATATTCGTAGAAGGTAAAGAAAAATGAAGAGTGGGCTTCCAAAAAGCTGGTTAACCGTACCTCTCGCTGAGATAGCTGAAATCAATCCAAGGCATGCAAAAGAATTGGATGATTCTATCCCTGTATCATTTGCGACGATGGCGGCACTCAATGAGAATAAGCCTGTATTCCAGTTTTTGGAAGAAAGACCCCTGGGGACCGTTCGTAAAGGCTTTACGCATTTTGCCGAGGGCGATGTGTTGTTCGCCAAAATTACGCCTTGCATGGAAAATGGAAAGGGCGCAGTTGCTATAGGTCTTCGCAATGGTCTCGGATGCGGAACAACTGAAGTGCATGTTCTTCGCCCACTTGCCGGGATGAATCCGCATTATATATACCGTTTTCTTGCGCAGCCGATGATTCGCCGAGAAGCCAAAGAAAACTTCACTGGTACTGCCGGGCAGGCGCGTGTTCCCACCACATTTGTTGAACAGCTTGAAATGCCACTTCCTCCACTTACTGAACAGCTGCGAATCGTAGCGAAACTAGAAAAGATATTAAGTAAATTAGATGAATGTCAGAAACGTCTCGAGAAAATTCCTATAATTTTGAAACGCTTCCGACAATCTTTTCTTGCTGCCGCCTGTTCCGGTCGCCTTACTGCTGATTGGCGTAAAAAAAAATCGCCTAAACTTAAAATAGTAGAGGATGATTTGCCTGCTGGGTGGAGATCGGTTTGTGTAGGGGATGTCATTCAGAGTCTTAAATATGGGACAGCGCAAAAATGTGGCTATGAAAAGCGAGGTGTGCCAGTTCTAAGAATTCCTAATGTTATCAATGGCGTAATTGATCATAGCGATCTTAAATACGCAAAACTTCCACCTAAAGAATTCGAGCAACTTCGGCTAAAATCCGGCGACATTCTTTTAATTCGTTCTAATGGTAGTGTTTCTTTGGTGGGAAAATGTGCTCTTGTGAGAAAACAAGAATTAGATTTTGCCTATGCCGGTTATTTGATTCGTATTCGGCCTGAAGAAAACACCATCGCATCTGAGTTTCTAAATTTAGTGCTCAGTAGCTATGACATACGACTTCAAATAGAACTGGAAGCTCGATCAACTAGCGGTGTAAATAACATCAATAGCGAGGAAGTTAAAGCATTACATTTTTTACTTCCCCCTTTGGGTGAACAGCGCGAAATTATTTGTCGAGTTGAAGCATTATTTGCCCAGGTCAATAAAATCGAAACCCGATATACAAAAGCCAAAGTCCAAGTTGATAAGCTGACGCAATCTATCCTTTCCAAAGCCTTTCGTGGCGAACTCGTCCCCCAAAATCCTAACGACGAACCTACTGAAAAACTTTTGGAACGCATACGGACACTGAAAAACCAATCAGAATCCACACCCATAAAGAGAAATCAGAAAGTGAATACCCATGCCCGGGTCTGACATGATGAGTTATGGGGATGTTGTGGCGGAACTCGGCGCCGGAAGATCCCACCTTCTTTTGGGTAATGGATTTAGTATCGCTTGCGATCCGATCTTTAGTTATCCCAGCCTTTATGCAATTGCTAAAAAGAAAGGTCTTAATGAGCGCATTGAAAAAATATTTAAAAAACTCGGAACTAATAATTTCGAAGGAGTAATGAGATTAATCGGTAATCTCGAATGGCTTGCGGATGTCTACAAGCTTGGTTCTCGGGCCGTTCACAAAGAAATTAAAGGTGACCTTGAGATTGTCAAAAAAAGCTTGATTGAGGCTTTGGCAGATACACATCCTGCCCACACTGGCCGACTACCTGATGAGAAAAAGGAACTCTGCACAAAATTCTTGATGCCATATCACAATATTTTCACGATCAATTATGATCTTTTACTTTATTGGGTAGAACTTTATGCACTGGCCAGGCTTCAGGGTAGAGATGGGTTTGCTGACGATATTGATGACTCTGATGCTGATTATTGTTTTTTTTCTGAACATCTAGGAGATAACAAAGGGATCTTTTTTATTCATGGAGCGCTTCATTTGTTTTGTGTTGATGGAGAAGTTAGAAAACATACTTGGAGTAAGACATCGGTGCCGCTTATTTCGAATATTAAAGTCAACCTAAATGCCGGGCAATACCCGCTTTTTGTAGCCGAAGGTAATTCAAAACAGAAGCTAGAGCAGATACTCAATAATGGCTATTTGTCTTATTGCCTCGGGAAGCTTGAAAGAATTACAAACAAGCTTGTTGTGTTTGGGGTGTCTTTTGGAGAAAGCGATGATCATATTGCAGATGCTATAGCATGTGGAAAAGTTGACACATTATATGTCGGTTTATGCGGAGGTCCGAAAACCGCCAATAATCGGGCGATAAAAAGGCGCTTAAAATTGTTAGAAGAAAAAAGGAAAAGATTTTTGGATAAGAAAAAAAGGCAAGCGGGTCTTTTAGAAATAAAATATTTCGATGCAACTACTGCATCGGTCTGGCAATGAACGCATAGCGTGAAGTTGTTTTTGTGTGCGGGACACAATAAACGGAATGGCGGGTTCAAAATAATGAAGTTTCCCTTCAAGCTTTTTTTCTGGCTCCTCGTCTTAGCGGGGTCATCACCTTGTTATGCTGATACTCCTAATTTCTTGGAAAACGCAGTCGGTATCATCGTAGCTACTCATCCAACGGTGCAAGGTTATTATGAAGACGAGCCAACGAAGGCTATAACGTTAGAGAACATCCCTTTTAACTGTAATGGTTTTCTTGTTAAGAAAGATGATCGGATTTATTTTCTCAGCGTTAAGCACATTTTAACGAAATATGCTAAAAGCAAGTTTCTCTACTACGGAAGAAATTTTGTTGTAACGAAAGATGACAAAGTCGAGGAGATCGATATCCTATTACCAAAGCTTAAAAAAGAGCTTCGAAAGGTTGCTCTTTCGGACGAAAATAAATTCGAAGTGCCTGAAACCTGGTATGGTCTTAAAAATGGAACCGCCGATGCCATGTCGGTTGATATTACAAGCGCATTTGAAGGACAGAATCTGGATGGAAAAATAATCCCTTACGAAAGTTTGGCTGGTATTTCAGATCAGACTGCAGTGAATAGTCATGACCAGATAGCTATTGTGGGGTATCCCGGCGGAGATCTAAAAGTAGTTATTCGTACACAAAATGGGCGGTGGGCCCAAAAATTTGGAGAAATTATTGAGCTGGGGCAGCAAAAACTAATGGGCTTCTCATTTGGAATCGTCTTAAGCGGTGGGGACTGCGGAAGTCCTTTGGTTCTGATCGATAGATCAAATGTTTATGTGATCGGTTTAATGCGAACCGGATTGACCGGTCCTGATGCTGTTGGGTTCCCGAGCGTTGCGACTGGGAGCATTGTTATAAGAGACGCGATTAACCGAAGAGAAATGAGTTAAATGTTGATTTTGGAAGGTCAGATAGAAAATGGGTATGGAGCAGCTCGCCCTAATTTTGAAATGCAGATGCCTTATTTCGTTGATACTTTCCCGGAAATTAAGGGGTGTTATTTTGGCACAATTAACGTTCGTTTAGACGTTCCCATAAAAATACTTAAACCCGATTTTCAAACAACCCCAATAAAGTGGCATCCGCAGCATCCGAACATGGAAGAAGTGTTTAGTTTTACCCGAATTAACTTTCAAATCGTCGATGGTTCAAAAGAAAACCCACTGATCGAAGCTTGGATTTATGACCCTCAGCACTCTCCGCACCACAGAGATCCATTTTACTATGAGGTCGTCACTTCAAAAATTGACCTTAGTGCAGTGAGACGTTGCCGAGTTTACTTAAATCGTAGATATAAAGAAGACCGATGGTTCATAATTGATTAATCAATTAATTTTTTTATGCTCGGACATGACGTGTAATTTTTTTGCTATTTGAAGAGTTTCCCTGCCTTTAAATTCGGTCTTATTTTTGTGGTATCTTTTACCCAAGAGGAAATCCATGGAAAAAGGCTCAAATCGGTCCAACCGTATCAGAACCCGGAGTGTCCATTTTCAGGATATCGAGAGTAATTCTGAGGCTCGCCTCACGGGTTATGAAAAAGATGTCTTGAATGCAATCCGGAGCACGAAGGATTCTCCCGATGCGGCGGAAGTAGCCTTAGAAGAACAAAGACAAGCGATTCAAACATTGCGCCGGTTAATGCGGTATGCGAAATATGCGCGACTTACCCCAAAGCAACGTCGTGCCTATGAGATCTTCTTGCTCAGCAAAGAATCTGACATGACGCTTCGCAAGCTTGCCAGAAAGCTCAAAATAAGCCTTTCAAGCGCATGGGCCCGGGTTCACGGGGCAGGTTTAAGGCTTGAACAAGTGGAACTCCGGCGCAATGAAGGCCGGGAACTTAAGAAAATTTTGGACGGCGTTCTTTATGCCGGGAAACTCAAAAAAGTATTTCGCCTTTATTTTGACAAAGGCTGGTCGCCTCCGGCTGTTGCCAAATCCCTTCATTCCAATCTTTCTACGATCTACGCCAACATTAAGACCATCCGCTTTCTTG
>OBEQ012144310.1_pt1 | contig 10714 bp, 7 predicted proteins | sample 1670901 | NCBI WGS metagenome assembly OBEQ01 (sample SAMEA104232315, study PRJEB22302) | groundwater metagenome | biome: forest; feature: aquifer; material: groundwater | place: USA | collected 2011-08-07 | depth 5.4 m | reverse complement strand
TGTTTAAAGAGATAAAAAGCGGTCGGGATCCATATTATCTTCTGACCATGATGGTTTATGGATTTAGGAATATGTTGGCAGTTAAAGACCTGTCGGACAGAGGCGTATCTTTAGGCGACATAACCAGAACGGCAAAACTTCATCCATTTGTAGCCAAAAAAACATATCAGAGTGTGGGAAAGTTCAGTTTGACCGAGTTGAAAGATTTTTATGGGCAATTGCTTAACTTGGACACCTCCTCAAAGAGTGGAACATTAAATCTTACGGACTCTCTTTTTGGGTTTATACTAAATTAAAAACGCTGCATATGCAGCGTTAATTGTAAAACATTCTTACTTATCTTCCTTTTTATCAAATGTCGTAATGACTTCTTTGTTATCAATTCTGGTTTCCAAAAATACCTTTTTGCCCCACAGATAGTGAGTTTTTTCCAAGGTGGCTTTCATGTATTTAGGATCAAGTTCGTATCCATTCCAGATATGCTTGAGTAAAAGATGGTTTTGGCTGTTGTGGTTTCCGTTTTCAACCCTGATTAGGGGAACTCCGTAATAAGTGAATTGGTTTTTTAAGATTTCTCTAATTGTTTCCGGATCGTCTTCAGCAATTACGTAAAAAATATCGCCATTTTCTCCCGGCAAACTCGTCCAGATATACAATTGTTGTTCTCGGATGAACTCATTTGTAAAAAATTCCTCTATTGCCATTCTGTCGCTGTAAAAAGAACGAACCTCAAATATTTTCTGGTTTCCAAGGCCAACTGCGGTATCCCACCGGGAATGCTTAAAAGTATTTCTTTCTCCCTCGTATTCTCTGCCAAATTGACCTTTGTCCCATCTTTCTTTGATGTTTTCGAATAGTGCAAGATAAATTCGGTACCAGTTAAAGCCCGCTTTGTTCTCTTGAGTTACGCCTGAGTGAAAGTCGTTGAATGTTCCATGCTCTTCGGGTGTAATTAGGCCTTCTTCAAAAAGTCGTCTCATTATTCTGACATGCCAGTAAGTAGCCCAACCTTCATTGAGTCCCTTTGTTTTTCTGTTTGGTGCCAAACTTCGAGCCTGATTTCTAATTACAGTTAAGACATCAATCATCCAAGTTTTAAGGGGTTTTGGAGATCTTTTAGTTATGTAGTCGAGGAGATCATAGACTGGTTCGGGAGGAGTTTTTGTTGATAATCTTTCCAACCTTTTTTCTATCTGCTCAACTTCTTGTTTAGATTCGGGTTTTTTAAATTTTGATTTTATGTCTTCAAATCTTTCAAGTTTTGCTCTTTCAAAAGCCATTAATCTTTCTCTGACAACCTCCTCATCCTGTTCTTCAAAGAACGGATCAGGATTTTGATGCCACTGAATAGACATTCCCGCATCAATTACTTTTTCCACCTCTTTTTGTCCGTAGCGCGCCTCGTATTCCTTAAAGCGCTTAGAAGCGTTTCTAGCCTCTTCTGCAATGTTAGAGAAAGAGCGTCCCCGTTTTAGGTATCTGTTGGCCAAAAAGAAATCTACGTGGCCATAAACATGGGCTATTACTAAGATATTTAATGCAAATGGGTTTGTCTCTACTAAAAATGCTTTTGGTTTATCAAAATTCCAAACCTGCTCATAGGGTATACCTGCTCCGGTATGTTCATAAATAGTGCGGTATTTTTCGAAGTCTCTGCCAAACGTCCAGTGAGAAAAATTAACTGGAAATCCATAAGACATTCCCTCAAGAACTCTTTGTGCGGTAGTTATCTCAAACGTAATCTCGGCAGTCAAAAGACCAAATTCTTCCGCTATTTCTTTTATTCTCTTTTCGATTTTAATCAAGCGTTCTATTTCTTGAGTCCTCATTACTGTGCCCACCTGTCTTTTTTTAGGAACGCTTTCAGTGCCGGTAAGACATGCTCCCGCTCCATAAGACGAATACACAGGAGAGGTAATTCTTTTTTACCCTCTGCTATGCCCAAACCGTTGTCGTTGATTTCCTTTAAGGCGAAGTGGTCCACAAATTTATGCCAAAGGCCGGATCTACTTCTCGCAAATATGCCTGGATCAGCGTCTGGCTGAACCTCTCCGTAGCCAACCATGTTTACCTTTTTGTTAATAAGTTTTTCCATCTCCTCAATTGTTCTTTTTGGATCGTAGTCTTCCCCGTCAGAAAAATGCCAACAGTAGACGTTCCAGCGGTTAGTCGGATATTCTGTTTCAACTAGACTGTTTGCCAGTTCGTATGCTGTGTAACAGTTAGTTCCTCCACTCTCTCCGGTCCTGAAAAAGTCTTCTTCGTCTACTAGTTTAGCTGAAGAATGATGAATTATAAACCTAACTTCTACGTTCTTGTACAACTTTTCTAAAAACGCTACTAGCCAAAACAACATTGCCCTAGCCAGATATTTTTTCATATCACCCATAGAGCCCGAGACGTCCATCATCGCTATTATTAAAGCATTGGATTGTTTTTCTGAATCCTGCTTAATTTCTCGATATCTCAAGTCGCCGGTCTCGAATACTGGGAAGGGGACTATTGCAGATTCTTTTAGTATCAACTTGTTTTCTTTGAGAATCTCAATAGCTTTCTCCAACAATCCATCGGCTTGCTTGAGAGCGTTAAAACACACAAGTTCGTCAAGTCCTGTCGCGTTTTTCAAAGCTTCCAGAAAACTCCAAAATCTTTTCATTCCTTCTTGTGCGGTGGCCCTTCTGTCTAGTAATGGCCAAGAACCTGAACTTACAATTCCGCCTATTTTGAATCCCAACTCCACGAGTAGTTCTTTGACCTCTTTTTCTTCCAGTTTTGGAAGACCAAGGTCCTCAAGCATTAGTTCAATGATTTCCTCAATCTCAACCTCGGTGTCTATGTAGTCTTCGCCAGGTTCTTGGCCGGCTTCTCCTGGTTGTCCTTGTCCTGGTCTGCGATCGATGACATCCCCCGGCTGACCTTCTCCTTGACCAATTCCCTCACCCTCACCCCCATCCTCTGTTTTTGGACGGAAATGAGGCAGGTCTATACTTCTTATTGGGATTTTAATTGTCTTATTTTTTCTTCGGGTTATTATTGACTCATCAGCAATTATTTCAGGAAGTTTATCAATTATGGCCTCTCTTTGTTTTTCTCGATGCCGACGAGCGTCTTTACGTCCTCGCTCGGTTGTCGGTTCTGATACGATGATTGGCATGAGGATACCTCAATAAATTTTTAAATTTCTGAAAAAAGGATAGCAACAAAAAAAGCTTCCGTAAAGGAAGCTTGTATTAGTTAGGGAGTATCTAACTATTCGTTTAAAAATTCGTCAGCTTTTTCTATGATTTCCTTGGCACAGGTTCTGCAAAACCCTCCGGGTCCAGTAAGTTCAGAAAAAAGATCGTTGGCCCGTTTTTTTGACTCTTCGTCTTTTGGCTTGTGAATGGCCAATACGGTCTTTAACATATCTTTTGAATCGGAGAGAAGTTTTTTGTCGACGGCTCGAGATAGTGGCGGATAAGAGTCATAGGTCAAATTTCCTGCTTCTAGTATCTCACCTCTAAAGTTGTCAGCTTCAGATTCAGAAATGGGAACAAATTCTTCAACTTCTCGCAGAAATCTTACATTTGGAACTTTTGGTTTACCTGTTAATTCGTCACGGACAATATCAGTTCGGCCTCTAACAAACTTTCTTTTCTGTTCCCTATAAAATCTGGCTTCTCTTATATAGTCTTCAAACATCTGATGAGCTAAGTCGTCATGGGATTTAAGAAATGCCTTTTGAACCGCATCAATTGTAAAATCCTTGTATTCGGCAACAACAGTCCCGCCCTCACTTGAAGAGAGGAGTTCTTTGTAGCGACTGACCTCCTCGGGAGTAACACCCATTCGGTGTTCAAAAATATTTCTCAATGCTGTTAATGCTTTAAGCGGGGTTAGGCAACCATTGTCGGTGTCTGATTCTTTGACGAGGGCACTGTTTAAAGCAGCAAGAACGGTTCGAGAACTGACTCCGAACATGCCTTCTTTTTTAGCAATATCAGATGGGGCCTGCCCTTCTTCTATAAGTTCTCTTTCATCAATTGGTTTTTTGTCTTTGTCTCTAAGCTCTGCTAATGCCCTGTCGTGGTTGTAAACTTTAGCCTTTGTTAACAACTCAACACCCATTTGAGAAGGGACTAGTCGAGTTAGAATGGCAAATAAAGCGGCAAGCTCTAATGCTCCCGGTGCGATGTGGCAACCCTTCAGTCGGATAAAATCACTCTCTCTCTCAATTAGTTTTCTATACAGTTTTACCTCGTCACTAATTCTGAGGGGATAGTGAAACGGTACTACGATAAATCTATCATGAAGTCCTTCATATTTTTTGTTTGTAGAAAATTCTTTAAAAGCTGTCAGATTGGTATGTCCAATGATAACGGTATCAACAGAAAGATGGGGGAAATACGAACCCTCGATTTTCAATTGTTTCTCTTCTGCTACGCTGAAAAAGACTCTCAAAACCTTCGGATCGCTTGAGGTAATTTCCCGGCCTTCAACGATTCCTCTTTCCCCAGCCGGAATTTCTCCGCTTATTTCAAAAGCCCGAGGATGTTTATGGCCGTAGGCAGGGTTTGAGGTTATTCCGATATTTTCCCGGCCACTTAGGGCCGTAGTATCGGAGGTTATTTCATTTGATGGTTCAAATGAACCAATACCGCGCCGGCCTTGAATTGAGAAGGTGAATGTTTCTACTGGGACATCATACCAACGGACCGTTCCATCCTGTTCCGTGTATTTTGTTTCTAACAGATCCCGACAAACGGGGCAAAGGTCGCCTTCTATTTGGATTCCAAGATGGATATGTTTTGGATTTTCCGATTGGGAGCATTCCGGACAATCTTCTTTTCTTTTAGCCACCTCTTCCCTCATGTAACGGGGGAGTAGATGGAGTGCTTCTTCAGGTTTGGGACATCCTTTGATACAAAATACTGGACGCTTACTGTAGTTTTCAAGCGCCTTAGCCAGAATTCTTACCCAAGTTGACTTTCCCGCTCCTGGAGGGCCGACTAGGATTAAAATATACTTTCCAGTAGAACCTCGTGTTGCCCCGACTTTTATATGGTCAACTGATTCAGATATGGGCTTGTCCACTCCATAAAGTTCCTTTCGGAAAAGGTCGTATCCAGTTTTAACTCCCATCCATTGTTCTTCTTCTGGAAGTTTAACAATTCCCGCGTTTTGAATTATTTCCCACAACCTGGAAGGGGATAATTGGGCAATGGCCGGATCTTCTGCCACTAAGCCTAAATATTCTCGGAAGGTTATCTCTTTGTGAAGCTTTTTTTTATCTCTTTTTCGCTCGGCATCTTTTTCGATGACACCATTCAGGTGGTCTTTTCTTTCTCCTGACATTGTGGCTCCTTAAGTTGTTGTTTTTAAAGTTCTGAACCAATCTATATTAGTATAAGCGAATCCATTGTCAAGCAAAGGGGTGCCAATTCTTTGCGTGACTTGACTTGATTTTTACCAAGGAATCTGTATGCTATTGGCAAGTACATTAACAACTAGGGGGAGAAAGAGAAATGGGATCAAGCCAGAACAATTTTCCACGTTCAAGTGAGCACATATTGTTGAGTGTTTTTCCAAGCGCAATGCCAATGCCTGGGTCAAAGTCTTACATAGTTTTTGATGACAAAGAGTCTTCAAAAAAGATTTTGGAGTCCGTTAGGTCTGGTCACAGTCCTTATCTTTTTGTAACAATGTCAAACCCGAGAATTACAGAGGTTCCAGACAGGTTTTATAAAATAGGCATAATGGCGGAAATAGAGGTAGACGAGAAAGACCCATTGATTTTTCTTAAAGCCATGTTCAGGGCCGAGATATTGGGTACTAGAAGGACTGAAGATTCAGACGATGGTATCTGGCTTGTAGTCGTTAAAGAAGTCCAAGACAATAACTGTGACGATTATTTTATTGAGAACCATCAACAGATCATGGCAAATGCGATCAAAATCAGGGACCTCCTTATGTGGTTTCTAAATCATTCAAGAGGGTTTTATGAATTTGATAGAAGGTTAATGACAATGCTTGTTGGTCATTTTGAAAGTGTTGATTGGGAAGATAAAGATGAGGTGAATAATTTTACATGGTCGGTATTAAACTCCATTCCCGATCTTCTTCAGGATGACATACAGCCGATTCTTGAAAGTGTGAGTTTGCCGGAAAGAATTGAATTGTGCATTAAAACGTTAAAGAAAAGATTGAGACTTTTGGAGATTCAGAGGCTGGGTTCGTTAAAAGATAAGAAAAAAACAGGAAATGTTAAAAATCTTCCTGTCGAAGATCCAAAAGATAATGATCAGGACGAATTTATAAAAGGTGTCCATGACGATATCAAAAAAAGATGGGGAAGGTTTAAAGAAGTTCGTGATTTTATGACTGAAGATGCTCGTGATGTCGTGATAGAAGACATTGAAAGACTCAAATCTTTTGGGAGTCCGCAGGGAAACACTTATGAATGGCCTAAGTTTATAAAGCGTCTAGACTTTATTCTCGGTTTACCGTGGAAGGAAGAAACTGCCCAAGAATCTGATATCAATAAAGTAGCCAATATACTAGATGAAGATCATTATGGACTTCAGCATGTTAAAGACAGAATTTGTGAAAGCATTGCTCCCAAAATACTAAACCTGGAAGGTAAGGGACATATCATTTGTTTTGTGGGCCCGCCAGGAGTAGGAAAAACCTCTCTGGCCAAATCTATTGCTAGAGCTTTAAACAAAATATTGACCAGAATGTCTGTGGGTGGAGTTAGGGACGAGGCTCAAATAAGAGGCCACAGTTATACCTACGTTGGTTCCGAACCGGGACAAATATTGAAGCTTATGAAGCGGTGTGGGGTCAGAAACCCCGTATTTGTTATCGATGAGATAGATAAGCTTGGAAACATGTCAACAAGTGGTGACCCCTCTTCGGCCATGTTGGAGGTTTTTGATCCGGAACAGAATAATTCTTTCAAAGACCACTATGTTGCTTGCGGATTTGATCTTTCTAAGGTTATGTTTATTGCCACAGCAAACGTTGAAGAAAATATCATACCCCCTCTAAGGGACAGGATGGACATTATTAGACTCCCCGGATATTTGGAAGTAGAGAAAATTGAAATTGCAAAAAGATACCTTGTGCCACGTTGGCTGAAAGAGACCGGTCTGTTTCAGAACAAGGTCCAAATTGATTGGGAGGATGGGATCATCGCTAAACTTATCAGAGGTTATACAAGTGAGGCTGGGGTAAGAAACTTGGAAAGAACAATTGCCTCAATTCTTAGAAAGATTTCCCGAGAATATCTAAGGTCTCAGGGTGAAGAAAAGCCACTGACTCAATTTACTGTCACCCAAGACCGGGTGCATGAATATTTAGGACCGTTCAAGTTTTTCAAGAATAGAGCCAGACCGACCATGGTAGGGGAGGTCATTGGTCTTGCTTGGACTCCTGTTGGGGGAGATATTTTGTACGTTCAAGTTGAAACCTACCCCAGATTGCAGGATAAGAAAGTTTTTGCTCGGACTGGAATGCAAGGTGATGTGATGAAGGAGTCGGATGAAGTAGCCCTGACTGTTATGAGAAACCGACATCCGGAGTCGTCTGATATGTTATCGAAAATTGCTATTCACTTACACATACCAGATGGTGCAGTTCCTAAAGATGGACCATCTGCGGGTATAACCATAGAAACTGCTTTGGAATCTAAAATAACAAATAGAACAGTAAAACCCAACCTAGCAATGACAGGTGAAATGGATCTAAAGGGAAGAGTTCTTCCTGTTGGCGGTATCAGGGAGAAGATTGTGGCTGCCGAAAGAGCGGGCATTGAGGAAATTATTATGCCCAAAGAAAATGAAAGGGATCTTTACGACGTTCCCGAGGATGTTAAAGATAAACTCATATTTTATTTTGTGGAAACGATTGACCAAGTTTTGGAAATAGCACTTCCAGACCCGGCTTAAAAAGCCGGTTTTTTATTGCCTAAAAGTAATTGCCAAAAGACCTGATTTAGAATAGACTTTGTGGGTCAGACATTGTTATCTTTTCATCACTTTAGCGGAGCGGATTTTAGCCAAATTCGCGACGCGAGTCCGCAGACGTAGATGATTCCACTTCAAGGACTCGCAACAATGAATTTGGTTAATAATACGCCCGCCTTCAGAAGGAAGCTAAATAACAGACCGATTTCTTTGTCTCTCCTCCTTGTCATAGAACGATCTATGTCTTCGTCGTCGTTTCGCGAACTCGGTCTATTCTTTAGCTTCTAAAATGATGAAAAGATAACAATGTCTGACCTAAAATGTACGATTATCTCCACACTGGAAAGGCAACCGACCTGTCGAATAAAAAAGACCGCCGTTTATATCGGACACTGGAAATAATGCCCGGTTTTTTGGCCTGGTTTTCTTTGTTTTTGGTGGTAGTTTTGTCCTTTTTAATTCCGGTTTTTATGGCGATATTTATTATCGCCTTTGATGTTTACTGGCTTATCAAGACAATATATCTATCTTTGCACCTGAGAGTTTCCTATGGAAAACTAAAGCAAAATTTGAAAATAAATTGGCTAGATAAACTTAATCAATTACCAATTGCCGCCTATCAACCACAGGGACTAAAGTCATGGCAAGATATCTATCATTTTATTTTCTTGCCAATCTATAAAGAAGATTATTCAATTATTGCTTCTACAATGGAGGGTCTCTTAAAAACCAACTATCCTAAATCAAAAATGGTGGTGGTTGTATGTTGGGAGGAGAGGGGGGGTAAAGAGACAGAGAATGTTATTCAAGAAGTAGAAAAAAACTATAAAAACTCTTTTTTGGAATTTATTTCAATAATGCATCCGGCCAATCTTTCTGATGAGATGCCTGGTAAGGGTTCTAATACTGCCTATGCCGGAAAAATAGTTAAAGAATCTGTTGTCGATGCTCGCCAGATTCCCTACGAGCACATTCTTGTTTCTAATTTTGATATTGATACCATTGTTTTTCCAGAATACTTCGGAGTTTTGACACACACTTTTCTTGTCACAGATAACCCTTTACGGGCCTCATATCAGCCGATTCCTTTGTATGTAAATAACATTTGGGAAGCTCCATCTTTTGCTAGGGTGGTTGCCTTTGCGGCGACGTTTTGGCACACGGTAAAGCAGGAGAAAGCGGAAACTGCTACCACTTTTTCATCCCATTCAATGACGTGGCAGGCATTGGTAGATGTTGGATTTTGGCAGAAGAATATGGTCTCAGAGGACTCTCGAATATTCTGGCAATGTTTTTTGAGATATGACGGTGACTACAGAGTAGTGTCTCTATTTTATCCGGTATCTATGGACGCTAATGTCGCTTCAACCAATACGCAAACACTTAAGAATGTTTATAAACAACAAAGACGCTGGGCATATGGCGCCGAGAACATTCCTTATTTTATGTTCGGTTTTATGAGAAACAAGGCAATTCCTATTTTTAAAAAATGGTATTACGGCTTTATGGTTATTGAAGGTAATCACTCGTGGGCAACTAATGCTCTGCTTATTTTTGCTTTGGGTTGGTTGCCAGTGTTGTTGGGGGGACAGGAGTTCAATAGAACCGTTCTTTCTTTTAATCTGCCTTATTTGACTAGAATAATTATGACCCTTTCAATGCTTGGCTTGGTTTCTTCTGCTGTTTTATCAATTGTTCTTCTTCCGCCCAGACCACTTAAATATGGAAAATTTAAGTATTTCTGGATGCTAGTTCAGTGGGTGTTGTTTCCGGCAACAACAATATTTCTTGGTTCCATACCTGCTTTGGAGGCCCAGACCCGCCTGATGCTGGGCAAATATATGGGCTTTTGGGTAACGCCCAAAATTCGAAAACAATGATCGCTCTTAGTTCATCACTTCTCTTAAAACTCGTCTTTTATTTGACGTAAATAAACAATTTTGTAATCATTGGTTGAGTTTTTTCACAGAAAGAGAAGAAAATGACAAGACTTGGACTTTCTCAAAAATGGATAGATAAATTGAGAAACTTACCTGAGACTGGAATGGGGTACCAAAAGGTAACGGTAAAACTAAAAAATGGAGTTGTTTTCGATGGAATGGTGATTAACTGTGAAATTTTGCACGTTAATAATTATGTTGTTTTTAAAAATGAGGATATAGACGACATAAATGTTTTACCAACAAATCCTTTTATTAATTAGGACATAGAACAATGGAAACGTGCGGTAACTGCAAGCATTGGGATACGACTGGATTCGGGTTGCGTAAGGACTGGGGTTCTCAAAAAGCCGCCCAAGTTGGTAAGTGTCAGTTAGTTGCCCGGAGTTGTTTTCCATATTCACCTGACAAAATGATTGCGCTAACGGGCACTGAGTTTGCTAGATGGCCCGGTTCTAAACTGATAGCTGTTATTACTCGAAGAAAATTTGGGTGCAATCAATTCAAGTCCGAGGACAAAAATCCGGCATAACGCCGGATTTTTTATTTTCAAACAAGTTTGAATCTTTATTGCTAGTCGCAATTTATTATTTAAGCAACCGGCGGAGGGGGTGTGCTTTTTTAAAATTAGCAATATTTTTAAAAAGTGCACCTCGCAGCATGCATGGTCATGCGACCACTGCTCGCCTACGGCGGTTGTAGAGGTTGTGTCAGCTATTCAAAATGAGTGAGACGTTGGAATTTTTCCAACTTGTCTTTCAGGAGTGGGTAGTTCGTCAGTGTCGAATCTTCTTTGAGCAAAAGCCGGGCTTCAAGCCGGGCTTTTTT
>OBEQ010732599.1_pt1 | contig 10716 bp, 10 predicted proteins | sample 1670901 | NCBI WGS metagenome assembly OBEQ01 (sample SAMEA104232315, study PRJEB22302) | groundwater metagenome | biome: forest; feature: aquifer; material: groundwater | place: USA | collected 2011-08-07 | depth 5.4 m | reverse complement strand
TAGTCGCGCTGATTGATGATGAGGCAACCATCAAGGAATATCGCCGTTCGAATGGGATGGTTGTTTTGATGCCGCGGTCAACCAATCGAAAGCATAAGCCCATTATCTTGACGGCTGATTTCCAAGTACAGGGCGTAGTCGTAGCGGTCATTCCTAACCTGAAATAATCTGGAGGCACAATGCCGAAATATGAACGGAGCACTGGCAAGCATTGGGAAAAACTATACCAGCTTGATTAAGACAACCAAGAAGCAACTACTGCACCACGCCCGTTTTCTTGAGCAAGAAGGAAAGCAGAAGAAACGTCGAAAGCAGATAGCGGCTTAGGTTATGGTAGGAGTAAAATAGAGTCGATGGGCCAGAACACGGTTGGAAAATTCATGCTCGACTATAAATCAGACATAGTAGGCCGCTCTCTAATTATCAAGGCGGATTGCTTCGAGTGGCTGAAGCGAATTCCCGAGAACGCCATTCATGCCGTGGTTACGGATCCGCCATACGGTGTGAAGGAATACGAGATTGAACAAATTAAGAAGCGCGAAAATGGTAATGGGGGTATCTGGCGGATTCCTCCTTCCTTTGATGGATGCCAACGCGCGCCCCTACCAAGGTTCCCGGCTTTATCGGAGAAGGAGCGAAAGTTCCTAAGGTCGTTCTTTGTCGAGTGGGGGAGATTAGTCGCACGGGTACTTAGGCCGGGGGGACACGTGATTATTGCCTCGAATTCATTCTTGTCTCAGATGGTCTTCGCTGCCTTGGTGGAAGGTGGGTTGGAATTCCGAGGTGAATTAATCCGATTGGTGCGGACACTTCGAGGGGGAGACAGGCCAAAAAACGCGGAGAAGGAATTTCCAAACGTATCTTCTATGATGCGAGGATGCTATGAACCGTGGGGTGTTCTCAGGAAGCCCCTTCCACCTGGTCTACGGGTTAGCGACTGCCTCAGAAAATTCGAGACGGGTGGCCTAAGACGAGCACCTGACGGTAAGCCGTTTAATGACGTTATTCCGAGTGAAAGAACGCCCCAGAAGGAGCGACGGCTTGCTAACCATCCAAGTCTTAAACCTCAATCATTCCTCAGGCGGGTGGTGTATGTTGCACTACCATTAGGCGAGGGTATCATCCTTGATCCGTTCATGGGGTCTGGCTCAACGGTGGCAGCTGCCGAAGCAATGGGGTTATATGCGATAGGGATTGAGCGGTATTCAGAGTATTACGAGACGAGCCGGAGAGCAATTCCGAAATTGGCAGGTTTACAAGTGAGCGCTTTCGGACCAGAGCAGCTTAATTTCAATCGTCTTGGTCTTGTGAATGGAGGGTGGTTTCAAGGTGATGAGGGTCAGCTGGTAGATCCGGCGCTCTGTAAATCCAGTTCCGCATAATCTTCTCGTACCCTGTTTTAATCACACTTGCCGTAATCGTCCTCCGACTCTTTTCAGATCTTCCAGCAAAAAGCCAGTCCGCCTTTGAGAGTTGTGCCCCTGCAACCATCAGAAAACGAAAGGGTTTTGGGGGAATTCCTCGAACAACGTCGCTCGGTCTATTGCAGTCGAACACAAAGATCATTAACCAGATAGCTTCGGGGTTATGGCCTTGCCAAGATTTGCTGTATCGAGATGCCTTTATTTCAATCCCCTCATCTCCGTACTGAACGGCATCTTTTTTGAACTTCCCCTTTGGAATAAGGTCGGGATGCCCATTGTGATAAGTATTCCTGGCTAGGGTGGGGCAATGTTTGGGCAAACCCGACGCGATGAATTCACCAACCACACTACTGAAATTTGCTGGCATCAGAATGGTCTCAAGACGAGTGAATTTTCTTTTGCGAAGCGAAACATTGACGAAACCGAGGAAGTCTTGAAACTCGGTCATGGCAGCATGAATGTGGTCCACCGTGCAGCAATAAGGAATTACAGCTTTAGGATTGAAGAACTTCTTATCCAGAGGGACTGGGAGACAAGCAGCCCTCTCAAGCTTTGACAACGCCCTCACGCTGTTAGCCATTACCACATAATACCGGGTTGGATGCGGAGGTTCAATAATGATGCAAGCGCCCTTAGGTCTTGAAGATGCCTGTTCTTTTTCCTCTTTCTGCTGAGGGCCGCTCAGTCCAATGACAATGGCCGCAGGTTGTGCATTTCACGATGGTGTTGTCCTGATGGCTGATTCCCGGGCAACTTGGGTGTCGGCGGGCGGGGAGCATCACTTCGACGACCGACTACAGAAGATCCTTCACCTCGGTCCCAAGTTAGCCATGGGATATGCGGGTAACGTAGCGCTTGCGGGGACGACTGCGCAGGCGCTCCGCAAAGCGATTACAAAAAACCCTCGGTTGGAAATCCCGAGGAGAATGGCACAAGAACTGCCCCGTGTCGCGCGCCACTTCCACAAGCGGGAGGTAGACGCTCGAAGCCCACAGGCCTCCTCAGTGGCCTTCGTACTTGCTGGCTGCGATCGATCAGGAAAGGTGTCGTTGTGGACGTTCCGATCGCCAGAGTTTCGAGCCAAGGAAATAATAGATTCCTTTGACGTCTTAGGGACAGGTGACGTTGTGAAGCACTATCTGGGGCGGACGTTTGCGAGACTGCGGCAACTCCCTGAGCTCAAAGCGCGGGCGGATCGCCTGATCCACGAGCTTGAGGCCGAGCTGGGAAAATTCGCGCAGCATACGCAGGATACGGTGGGGGGCCTCTTTCAGGTCATCCTAATCGGTGCCGATGGTATCAAACCGATGCGATACGGGTTCCTCGACATCAACGTTGAGGGTCCGGGGTACGCCCGTAGTATTTACATGGAGCACGGTCGTTGGATTCAAACCGATCTGAGCGCAGGAAGCGCGACCGTCCTGCGACAACCCCATGAGTTGGTAGGGCAGTTCGTCGGAGAACGCCGAATCCACGATATCCGTGCCCCGGAGGTCAATGGGAAGATCCGCCGGTGGCACCTGCAGTACTTCATGACCTGTCTGACGATTAAACGCGACGTTGGCTCGACTGAGTTCGTCGGGGAGATGACCACGCTGACAGGATTCGGGTTTCCGAAGGTCATCCCGATTATGGTGACTGCGTCCTTCTGGGGGCCGGCGGGGTCCCACGAGGTCATACTTCGACTCGATGCGTCGGGAATAGTTACCACGCTCCACCAGGAAACCGTCCGCATCCACTATCAGACCGAGCCGCTCGAACTTGATTGGCGAGTGGAAATACCTGTTGCCACTCCGGGCCGTTCCTACCTCGAGCTGGTGGTTGATGGAGAGCTCCTAGGCCGGCGCGCCCTGCACTTCTGTGAAGCACCAGGTCCAGCACCAGCGAGTCGTGAGGAGACCATCGTTTGGCTTAAACGGCACACTCCGGAGGCGGCCGAGCAGCACGTCGGGTGTGACGATTCGGTGCTTCGGGCTGAGGGAGGCTTTCTGAGCTACTTCGTGCTCTGCCAGGAGCTGATTGACCAGCCGACACAGCACAAGTTTCTGGGCGAGATGCGTGCCGTGTACTGGAAGAATTATCCGTTGGCCTTCAAGTTCTTCCTGGCCACGTGCTTCCAGCTACCCAGGGCTCAGCATCAGGTTCGGTTGGATCTCGTTAACGTGGCTACCCGGCAATCGGCCAACGTGGCAAATGCCACAATCTCGGCAACCGCCGATTGTCGGCAGGTCCCGGTCCAAGGCGAACTGGTTGCCCGAATTCCAGAACCCGGGCTCTATTTTTTCAGCCTGTACGTCAATGACCGGCTTCTCAGCTGTGTTCCGATCCCCTTTGAGACTGGACACGACCCCCTCGCCTATTCATTGACTGATGATGCGGCGAAAGATGTCGATGGAGGACAGCTTCTAATTCTTGCAAAGAGGTCTCAGCCACTTGGAGGACGTGGGGTTGATAATGAAGTTTGACCCTTACGGCTTCTCTGAAGACCAATATGAGCACTTATTGAAAGCATGTCCGCCCAATACATTTCGGGTGGTCGAACCTCAGGACATACCGATACAACTACCCGCATCGCTGATGAGCAAAGTTGTTGGGGCTGTAGTTGTCAGTTCGGGCGACAACGCAAACATGGTGCATATGGTGAACTTGATTAGACGGGATGATAATGTGCTTGCACTAGATCAGCAACCACTTGCCATTGCTAAACACGAGGGAACGATCGTAGCCGGTTTCATCCAACACGGTAATTGGCTTGACCGAACTGTCCATCCTCCAGGAGAGTTTCTTGTAGCGGTTCAGGGAAGCGGGATCGCCTATTACTACCCATATGCGAAGATTCCATCGAAGCCGTCCGGAGATATAGGAGAGTTAGAGCCTGACTCCCAGAAGGAAGCGTTTTGGAACGCTGTTCGATTTACCACTCAGTAGTGACAGGCCTGAAAATCGTATGCTAAGCATAGCGACGACTCACCACAATCATTATGTTCCCATCTGGTATCAGAAGAGATTCCTTAGCGCTGAAGGATCATCGCTATTCTATCTGGACCTCAATCCTGAGAAGAGGACACTACCTGACGGCAGAGTGATAACCCTGAAAGATTGTACTTTGCGAGCGCCCAAGAGCTGTTTTTGGGCAGGAGATCTCTATACGACGACATTCTTCAACGTGGCGAATGATGAGATCGAAAAACGGCTATTTGGAGTCGTTGATAGCACAGGATCTGCTGCTGTTCGGGCACTGATCGATGGCGACCTTCAAAAGCTGCATCGACTGTTTGGGAAGTTTTTTGAATACCTGGATGCGCAAAAGCTCAGAACCCCGAAGGGTCTTGATTGGATAAGAGCCAAGTATCCACAGCTGTCTCAGCTCCAACTCATGCTCGAGATGCAACATCTCCGCCAGATGCATTGCACAATGTGGGTTGAGGCTGTACGTGAGATCGTTTCAGCAGAAGATTCGGATATTAAGTTCATAATTACTGACCATCCGGTAACCATATACAATCCAGCCTGCCCGCCTGAATCTAGCCACTGTCGATATCCGGATGACCCCTCAATCGCTCTGAAAGGGTCTCAGACGATATTTCCCTTAGACCTCAACCATTGTTTAATCCTGACGAATTTGGAGTACGCAAGGAAGCCTGATCAGTGCGAGCTGCTTACGAATAGAACTCATGCACGGCATTTCGGCCAGACGATCTCACGCTTTGACACGATGATCCGTGTGCGCAAGTTGAAGCCCGAGAACGTGATCGCGATTAATTATTTATTGAAAACAAGAGCACGCCGCTTTATTGCTGCCTCGACCAAAGAATGGCTCTACCCTGAGGACGTAACACGGGGTTCCTGGGCTGAGGCAGGCAAAGTGCTTTTGCCTCCGACAAACGAACTCTGGCACTTTGGAGGTGAAATATATGTTGGCTATAAGGATGGTTCGACACACTATCAAGATGAATTTGGACGCACTACGGGAGATCTCCCCTATTTGAGAAAAAAGCTCCGTGCGGGCGAACCGGGACCAAACGATCCATGCGTGTGTGGTAACGGTAGGAAATACAAGAAGTGCTGCCGCGATCGACCGTTAGGAGACCGACCTTCATGCACCGAATACAGCACGCGAGAACGAAACATCATGTTCTTCAATGCTGTGACAAGTATTCTTGGCCTGACAAAAGGAAAGAGCTGGGATGACGTGCGAAGAGAATTGAGCGATGAGCAGGTCAAGCAGATTCACCTTGCCTTCGGCTCGCTCTGGCCGAAGGAAACAAATATTGCGGATTTGCTTCCGAGGCCTGATAACAGGGTATTCCGCGTACTCTACATGGGGTTACTAGACCCCAGGACAATCGCGGCGAGCCTCACGAGCTTCTTGCCATATTTTGATGAAATTGTGGTTCTTAATCCATTTATGAATCCAGCGTACATTAGGGACGAGTTTAGTCCCACGCACTCTCCGAGTCAGCACAAGCAACAGACGTTGAAGAACATCTTAGTGCTACTGCAACTCATCCCATTTATCGAAGCCGGCATTGTACATATGGTGCCAGATCCGTGCGAGTTTAACGCACACCTTAGAGAGCAAATCTGGAGCATGGCGAAAGCCAGGTTGAAGAATTGGAAGCCAAGTGATCAGGATATGGAGGCGATGATCCAATTGTCGAAGGATGATTTCAGACGGACGATGTCCGGTCTACCAGATGACGCTCTAGGGAGAAGCATTCGTAGAGCATTGCCAGAGTTACCCACGGAGAAAGTGGAACAAACCATCGAGTATATGAAGAAAGAACGCGCTGAAGACCCTCTTGCTTTGTTGCAACCTATGATCCCAGGCGAGAAAGGTGGGCAATATCAGATATGGCACTTATCTCCAAATCTGGAACTCGGGCTTTTCTTGGCCCAAATTACCGGCTCTGCTATATATACCGATGTTCAGCATAGATGGAACGAACTCCAAGATTCGGTCGATAGTATGGGCGGCAGTCTCCAAAGCTCTCCGTGGGAGCTTTTGGCTAAGCCGTTCGCAGGCCTCGAGTTCATTTTTGAAGCAAATCCAGCTGTCAATCTAGAGATCCGACGTTCTGGCAGAATGGGCACAGTAAGAAATGTATTCCGTAGAATCGGTACGGCCATTCAAACCCAGGATGAACCGACACATATCGCATCGGTAGCTGAACACCTTGTCCAAGAACTAAATCGGGCTCATGTGCAGGCAAATAAAGACTGGGCTGCGCTAGCTGCGCCCAATGGGCCAACTCAGCGATTTAAGGGGAAGGTGGATGTCACATTTCCTTCGGGTGGCTTTGGGCGAAACACTGTGCACAGACTTTTAGTGTCCTTTGGAGGCACCCATTACTCAAGGTCGGTACCGATGGCGATGTTGTTCAAAGCTTATTCTGGGTAAGTGCTTATCTCAAGTCGTGCTGTTCGACTGCAACATAACCCACTCTTCTTGGCGCTTACAGCTGGACATGTATAGGGCGAAATCCACTCAGGGACGGCTCTGGAGCGGTTGGACCTGCGCCGGCAGGGAGCAGCGAGCTGGTTAAGCCAGTTCCTCAATAATAATCCGCTTGTGGTTCCACCGCCCGATGGCTATCCTGATCGGGATTTCATCCCAGAGGAGCGCGCTGTGAGCCGACACTCCGGGGAGCCATTCTTGACGAGAAGCCCCTTTCACGAAGAGGTGGAAGGGGCTTCTGTATTGGGGGCAAAGGGTTACGGGCAGATAAAGCGGTTGACCGAAGGGTCGCCCACGTCAACCACACTCAAAAGTATAGGTACCTCGGCTCCAAACGTCAAACCTCACTGAAACGATGCTGACGTGAAGGCTGGTGATGCGGATTGCCCATTTCTTTGTAGTTGGCTGACGAGCCGAGGGTCAAAAATTTTTCCAGCGTGGCGGTAGCGGCCGGAAAAGATCAAGTGTACAATAACGACACATCGGTTGTCCGAGTGCTCCTGGACATCTTGTGGCGTCATCAATAACCCCCAGAGAACGAAAACCCTATTGTCCTATTGAACCGTCGGCATTGCCCCTGTTTTTCAGCGGAACGACCCACGCGGAGGTATGTTATGAACGATTTCGGGAATCCAACGCTTGACCAGGAACCATGGCACGGTCTTCTCGAGCATGCGGCGCCGCGCGACCACATCGTCCAGCTGTACCAGGACGAGCAATTTCTGAACCGCGCCGTCTGCCGGTTCGCCGCCTCCGCCCTGGCCCACGGCGAGGGGGTGATCCTGGTGCCAACACCCGCGCACTGGAAGGCCTTTCGCCCTCGTCTTGAGGCCGAGGGCGTGGACATCGACGCGGTGCAACGACGCGGCCAGCTCACGGTGGTGGATGCGAACCAACTGCTGCCCACGTTCATGCAGGGCGCCATGCCTGACGCGCCGCTCTTTCTGGGTCTTGCGGCGGAGGTGGTTGGAAAGGCGCACGCGGGGGACCGGTACCCCAAGGTCCGCTGGTGGGGTGAGATGGTCAATGTCCTCTGGGAGCGCGGTGAGGTGGCCGCCAGCATGGGCCTCGAGGATCTCTTCCACAACCTCGCCCAGGACAAGGAGATCGCGATTTTCTGCTCGTTCCTGATGGACAATTTCAACGGCGAGGTGCACACCCGGATGCTGCCACGGCTGGGCCAGAACCATTCGCACCTTATCCCCGTGGAGGACTATGCCCGCCTCGAGCGCGCGGTGGCCGATGCATTGCGCGAGGCGGTCGGCCAGGCCCAGGCTAGCGTCATCGAAAACCAACTGCTCGGCCGCAATCCCGTGCCGCTCGATATGCCGCGGCCTCAGGCGCTGCTGCTGGCGTTGCGGGAAACGCTCCCGCGCATCGCCGATACCGTGTTGCAGCGGAGCCGCAGCCTGTACACCCAGTGATGCCCGCCCCGCAGTCGTTAGATGCCGGACTGATCGGCGCCAGCATTCTGAGCAGCCTCGATCTGCCCGTCATCGTCATCGACCGCAGTCGGGCCGTGGTGAGTTTCAATCCGACGGCGGCAATGTTCTGCTCCCTCACGCCATCCCACGTGAGCCGGCCGCTCCGGGACGTTCAGTTCTTCGCGGGTGTGAAAGGTCTGGAGGAGTTGTGCGAGCACGCCATCGCAGGCGGCAGCTCCTCGCAGCGCGAAGTGCGGGACGGCACCGGGTCCTGGTTTATCCTCCGGATCGTGCCCTATGCGGGAAGCGATCGGAAGATCGCCGGCGCCGTGCTCACGCTCACCAACGTGACCGCATTCCGCGCGAGCCTGGAACAAGCCGTCTACGAACGTGAATATACGAAAGCCATCCTCAACACGGTCACCGAACCCCTGGTGGTGCTTGATCAGGAGTTGCGGGTTCAGACGGCCAATCAGGCGTTCTATGCGATGTTCCAGGTGTCGCGCGAACAGACGCGCGGGCTCCGGCTCTACGACTTGGGGACGCCGGACTGGGACATTCCGCGGCTGCAGCAGCTGTTGCGAGAGGCCCACGCTGACCGTCAGTCTGAGGTCCTGGAGACCGAACATGAGTTCCCGGCCATTGGACGGCGAACGGTGCTACTCACAGCGCGTCGCCTTTCTGGAGGGGGCGCCCTCGGACAAACGATCCTCCTCTCCATTGAGGACATCACCGAGCGCAAGCACGCCGCCCTGATTCCCGCCCGCCTCGCCGCCATTGTGGAATCGTCCGACGACGCCATCATCAGCAAGGATGTGCACGGGGTGATTATGAGCTGGAACGCGGGCGCGGAACGGATCTTTGGCTACGCCGAAGCGGAGGCGTGCGGACGGTCCATCCTCTTCCTGATTCCGCCTGACCGCGTCGATGAGGAGCGGATGATTTTGGAGCGCATTCAGCGGGGTGAGCGGATCGAGCACTATGAAACGGTGCGTCGGCGGAAGGATGGCCGGCTGCTGCAGGTCTCGCTGACCGTGTCCCCGATCAAAGACCCTGCAGGCCGGATTATCGGTGCCTCAAAGATCGCCCGTGACATTACGGAGCGCCGACGGACCGAAGAGCAGCTCCGGAATTCCCTCAAGGAAAAAGAAGTGCTTTTGAAAGAAATCCACCATCGTGTGAAGAACAACCTTCAGATCGTTTCCGGCCTGCTCAACTTGCAGGCCGATACGATTCAGGACCCGAACATTCGCGAGCTCTTTGAGGAAAGCCGCAATCGGATCAAAGCGATGGGGCTGATCCATGAAACGCTCTACAGCAGCCCCAATTTGGCGATGATTGATATGGCCGCGTATATCCGGAGCCTGACCGACCAATTGCGTGGCCTATATGGGGAGGGGATCACCATCGACATCCGCGTCCATAAGATATTGTTTGATGTGGACACCGCAATCCCCTGCGGCTTGATCCTGAATGAGCTGATCTCCAATGCCATTAAGCACGCGTTCCCTACGGGGACAGGCCGCATCCTCGTGGAGTTGACTGAAGCCGACGCGGGGGTGGTGCTGGCGGTGCAGGATGACGGGATTGGCATGCCCCCAGGGATCGATCCCGCCACGACCGAGTCGCTGGGGCTGCGATTAGTGGATACGCTGGTCCATCAGCTTGACGGCCATCTCCAGATCGGCCGCGGGCAGGGCACACGAGCCGCCATCCGGTTTGTACCCCCCCAGAGGGGATAGCGACGGGTTATTGTTCGCGGGTGTAGCGGATCTCCATGGCTTTGAATTCGCGGCCGTCCGGCGCGAGCGAATAGCTTTCGTAGACGGTGTGGTCCGGATCAACCACTTTCCAGGTTGCGCGGAATTGCCGGTGCGTTTCCCCGGTCATCGGACAGCTGAAATCGCCCTGCTCGGTGAGCGTTGTGGTGGCGGCATCGTACTGTCCGCTCGCCGTCATCAGGCCGGTGGACATATTGTCAAACCAGACCGACTGGTAGGCCTTCCGGATATTGTCGTAGCCGAGCACGCCGGTGCCCTCAAACGGCTGGCCATGCGCTTCGCCGCGGATCTGCTGCTGCAGGAAACGCCCCCCGTAAATCAGCTGATTCTCTGAGGTCCCGGTCATGGACGAGGGCGCCTCCTCCGGCGACATCCACCATTGCGCCGTGTACGTCCACCGTCCGACCAACGGCTCAAGCGCCTTGTGGCCCTCGCTGGGGCTGCCCAGCTGCTGCATCTTCTCCATGGCGGCCCGCTTGGCCAGATCCATGGGCTGCGCCGGGGCGGCTTGTTCCGCGTAAACTGCGCCGGCGCCACATGCCGCCACGCAGAAGAGCGTGGCCATTCCCCGTGCCCATCCGTGCTTCATGGAACACTCCTTTCGGTTCACCGCGACACAATCTCAAAAC
>OBEQ011988577.1_pt1 | contig 10717 bp, 8 predicted proteins | sample 1670901 | NCBI WGS metagenome assembly OBEQ01 (sample SAMEA104232315, study PRJEB22302) | groundwater metagenome | biome: forest; feature: aquifer; material: groundwater | place: USA | collected 2011-08-07 | depth 5.4 m | reverse complement strand
TTGATACTGGCTCATTTCAAATCGGAGAATACGATTTTCCGAGCCGTAATAAATTCTGGCAAGTGCTTTGGCAGTTTCAGTTTTGCCTACACCGGTAGGCCCCAGAAAAAGAAAACTGCCGATGGGTTTGTCGGTCCCGCTTACCCCAGCTCTGGCTCGGCGCAAGCTATCAGCAATTGCGGAAACGGCAATTCCCTGATTGATCACTTGTTGATGGATGATATTTTCCAGATTGGCCAGTTTTTCTTTTTCCAGTTTTCCTAAATTGCCGATAGGGATATGGGTCTTTCGGCTTAAAAATTCCTGGATATGGTGTGGGTAGAGAACGGATTCTTTTTTCTCAGTTTTAAGATAGACAATGGCTTCATCCAGAAGGTCGATAGCTTTTTCGGGGAAAGGAAATTCTGACTCGAAACGACCGGCGTCTTTAATGGTTTCGATGAGTGATTGATACGTGATAAGGACGCCGTGTTTAGTCTCAAAGACAGGAGTAATGGTGAGTTCCAACTCTTCCAGAACAACCGAATCTTTCGGGGCTTCAACTTCTATTTTTTCAAAAAGGGGAGTAAGAGTTGGATTGGGTAAGATATATTGATGATAAGATGAAGGATCGGTTATGGCGATTACCTGAAGACTACCATTAGAGAGAACTTCGGAAAAGACGTCACTTAAATCTATTTTACCAATGCCGGCAGAGATGTAGTTTTCGAAATTATCGATGACTAGGATGATATTGCCCGCAACTTTACCTTCTTTTATGAGATCTTTGGCTTGACTTTTAATCTCTAATTGGTCAGTTTTTCCGCTGGATAAGAGTTTAAAGTCAATGGAAAGCAGTCTTTTATTAAAAAGAGCGGGAAGGCAGGAGCCGTTATTAACCAATTTAGCGAGTCCGTAAATGATCGCATGACGACCTACTCCCGGCTCACCGACAACAATGGCGCTGTTTTGGGCAGTTTTGGAAAGTATCTGCTCTAGAGTGGTGATCTCTTTATCACGACCGACAATTTTCGGAAATAGAGTATAAATTTCTGAGAAATCCTGAGTATACTTATCTAAATTGATGGTGAAGCCATAAGCCCAATCCCTACCGATACCAGGAATTCTTAAGAGTGAGGAAAGATCGGTAAGAGCGAAGGGATGGCTATTATTTAACAAACTTTTCCACCAAAGAGTCGTTGCTTCGATATCGGCAGTGGTTATTTCATAATGGTGTAAGAGCTTGACCAAAGGTGCATAAGTTTGAGACAGAGAAATGATAAGGTCGCTTATAGAGAAATCTTTAAGCTTACTTTTAAATAAGTCGTAATCGCCGGGATCGTAAAGGGACTTAAGATAAGAAGTTAACTCATTGGGCAGTATGCCCAGGCGGGTAAAGATGAATTGTCCTTCTTTGGTCTTTATTATCTCTAAAGTTAGAGTATGCAGATTGTGTTTGGAAGCAGTCAATAGTTTTTGGGAGGGAGGCTTTTTTTTAAAATTGGTGTAAAAGTATAAGGGTAGCCAAAGAAAAGGAGTGAAAATAAAGATAAATATACTAAGGAGTCCAAAGACAAAAGTTAGAACCAAAATAATAATTCCCGAGATAATAGTTATTGTCCGAATGATGCTACCTAAAATTCTGGAGATGATATTAAAACTGATGGTGCCTAAAATATCATCAAAGTGAAAGCCGGGTCGAGATTTACCGATGAGCTGTCTTTTCCAGGGTGCAAAAAGAGTTTTTGAGAGAGTGGAGATAGAAAAGTAATGGTAAATGAAGATAAGGAGGTTAGTAAAAGCTAACCCCAGTTTTTTTAGTGTTTGTGAATAGTGCCAACGGAAGTAATCGGGCAGGAAGAACATGAGATTATTGTAGCATAATTTTGGAAGGATTTTGCTGAGGTCGCATAAAAATTTTTTCCGTTCCCAAGAGACCCTAAGACTAGGGGTACTCAAAAATTTTTATGCTCCCCGCAAAATTATCTCTCTCCTGAGTCACCAGTTTGATTTACTGCACAAAATCGCAATTGGGTGGGTAGCAGATGGCGGTTTGAAGTCCGGGATAACGGGTGGCGGCTGATAGCCATTGGGAGACAGTTAAAGGGGAAATTTGTTCGGCGGCGTATCTACCGATAACGATTTCATAATCTTTGTTGGTATAACTCAAAGGAGCGGAGGAAGATGCCGGTGAAGGGCCGGGGGAGGGTGAAATCTTAGAAGTTGTAGTTGCCTGATTTAGGACAAGCTTGAGTTTAAGATTGGTACCTACTTGCTTTAGAGTTCCTGATACTACCGAATTATCATTCGTCCATGATGGTGGAGATTGGACTATTTTCACTTGATAAGTGCCCAGCATGGTGCCGACATTACCTCCCGGAAGATTTGCGTTGGTATAGGCACCTTTCCAAGTAAGAGTTCCAGGAGAACATTCGTAGAAGAAGTCTCCATTGGATAGGCACGTACAAATATTGCCCTTGCAGTTAGTATTTCCAGAGATGGTGCCTGGTATTATTAGGCTTTCGCCAAATCCGCCAGATGCCTTATCAGGGCCAGTTAAATAGACAATAAGATTATTAGTATTGGCATAATCTTCAGAATAGGTACCTTGGGATGTCCAGAGCGGGCCGCTTATGGTTCCTTCGTGCGTTTCTATGGTTACAGAACCGCTTTGATTTAATGGGGGAAGGCTACCTGAGGGGGGAGGCGGAGCAGTTATTCCCGGAGAAGTCGGTGAAGGAGGTGTGTTGTTTGGGGTTGGTGAGGAATTTATATTTGGAGTTGGTGAAGGAACCGTAGTATTACACTGTGGTGGTAATGGGGAGGCTTTTTCATTTCTGCAGGCAGTATCATCAATTTTCGGATTATTACTGGAGAGCGTATTGTCATGGCAATCTTTAGATTTTCCGGTACCGCAATCATCTGTTCCAATCCAAAGTTTAGAATTTTCGCTATTATTTTGGATTGAATTAGCGCATAAAATATTGTTGATGCTATTGGGGATATTAATTCCGGCTAAATTACCAGCCGCGCTGTTATTGCTCAGAGTTGATGAGTCGGAATAACCTAACCAAAAGCCATAATTTTTACCCGACGTAGTATTTTTGTTAAATATATTGCCTGTAGAAAATGTTGCTTCAAAACCGTTGCCGGATTTATTGTTTGTGTCGGCATTGGCGGTATTGCCTGTAATTTGATTATTATTGCTTGAGGGATGTCCGCAACCATTAATATAAAAGCCATCGCCGCTATTATTCAGTTGGTTATTAGTGATAGTGTTATTATTTGAGGAGTTGATAAGAAGTATAGCCGCACTTTCGCAGCCACCCTGGGTAGATAAACAGCGGTTGTTGTTATTGGCTGTTGTGTCATGGATGTTACTATCGGTAGTAGTTATCATTCTTATTCCCCAGCCAGAATTAGCTGAATAATCTCCGCCACTGACTTCTATATTTTGGCTTTGCATGAGAGTAATACCGGCGATATTGCCGTGGGCAGCAGACAAATTTATTTTGGATGAATTTATATTTTGGAAATAAATTCCTCCGCCGGTAGTATTTTTATCCATCCAATTACTAAGCGCTCCGTCCGGGGGAGCCTGGGTGTTGGCAGAATTATAGGAATAATCTCCGCCTTCAATGTCGAGACCAGTTATATTCGGACCTATAGCTTCCAGTCCGTTAAAAAATCCTTTGACAATGCAGTTTTTGACTATTATATTGGATGCTTTAACTGCAATACCGGGATTTGTTCCTTGAGATTTAGATCCATCGATGATGACGCTGTTACAATCTAGCGTGATATTATTGGTAACAATATCAATACCTTTGGAGTAATTACCAGAGCAAAGAATATGATTGGAATTTATTTGTGTTCTTCCTGATATGGATGGATTGATATCACAATTTGAGAGAGCACTTGTTTTAGTATTGGTACTTTGACGAAGGGTGAGGATACCGGCAAAGATGCCTGTGAGAATTAAGAATCCGGAGATGAAGGTCAAAGTTAGAGCGATCTCACCTTTTTGCATAACTACTTTTACTTTAGCAAAAAATATTAGGAAGGACAATTATTATGGTGCAAAGTCACAATTGGGGGGATAGCAGATGGCTTTTTGGAGACCTGGGACACGGGTGGCGGCTGATAGCCAGGCAGAGACGGAAAGAGGCGAGATTTGTTCGGCGGCATATTGAGTTATGACATTGGCATAATCAGCATTGGTGTAACTGCCTGGTGGGGTAGTTTGTGATGGCGCGGTGCCTCCTCCTGAGGGAGCGTTACTAAATGTACCATTAACAATAAGGAGTTCTACATCTGTTGTGGCGCCTGCTGTTACGGTTACTTGCGGATTGGGGTTGGGGGTAGGAGCTAATCCGGGAGGCAGAGAATATATCTGGACGGAATAGTTTCCTACGGCAGTATTTTCCCAGAAAATGGTGTCGGGAGCACAGCGAAAGGGAAATCCCCGGGGGGAGCCTCTTTCGATGGGATTACCTATGGTATAACAGGTACCTGAGGTAGTGGGTACATCAGCCACGACGGAAAATCCGCCACCAGAAGCAGTTGGTCCCCCTATATAGATTTGTGCTTTGCCATCTGCTGCTGTCCATGGTATCTTTTGGCCATTGACTAGTTTAAAGACTTTAATATTTATAGCTCCAGTTTGACCGGTTCCATTGCCGACCCCAGATCCGCCGGGAGGTGGAGATCCTGCACCGGCCCCAGGATTAGCGCCTCCACCTGCTGTAGTAGGAACTGGAGTTTGATTACAGGCTAGAGATTTAAAAGTATTAAAAGAAGTAGTATTTACTAAATTTTCCCTTAAAATTCCGTTGACATTGGAGGTCGGGGTATCGGCAATGATAAGATAATTGGCTAGTTCGACAAAGGAATATGTCGGGGATGCTAGGGTAGTTAATGTTTGCTGGAGATATTTAGACAAGGATTGGTCGTCGGTACTCCAGGCATATTCTGTAAGCCAAAGTGGTTTATTATCGCTTTGATTTATCGTTAACTGATGGAGGGCATTTAAACCATTAAAATCTACTGGTCCTCCTGATGGATATGCATGAACAGCAACTTTGTCCCAACAGAATTTACCGTTACAAAGATTGTTTGGGGTAGAGAGGGAATAGAGTGATTGCAAAAAACCGGTGTCGGCCCCATCCATACCTGTTGTGGATACTTGAATTGTCGGATCAAGGGATTTGATAGTATCGTATGTTAACTTTAACCACTTGATATATTCTGCCGCTTTGGCTTGTTTGTCTCCACCGCAACCAGGATGCCAGCCGCAGTTGTTGGCTTCATTCCAAAATTCATAGCGGGTAATTTTTCCTTTATACCTATTTACCAGAGCAGTAAGGAATGCGACATAATCATTGGCATGATCTGGGGTTGGAGGATATAAATGGGGATCTGCAATATGCCCTCCATTAGCCCAGGCAGGGGAAGTAACCAAAAGTCCGACAATTTGCATATTTTTTTGGGTGGCACTATTTATAATTCTGTCAAAATTATCCCATTGATAGGTGTGCTGCCCGTTTACTGGAGGAGTTCCTTCTATCTGAGCCCAATCCAATCCGGTACGGAGCAAATTGCCACAGGCTTCCTGGATTTTGGAAAGCATACTTTCTTCCCAGGTATTATCTTTGGGGGGGCTGTACCATCGTGCTAAAGATGGACCAATGCCATAGATGAGCCGACTACTTTGTGCTGGCTGTGGAGGATTTGGCGGAGGAGGGCCGCCAGATCCACTGCCACAGATATCACTTTCATTAAGAGAAGTGTCCCAATAACCTTGACCATTGCCGCATGCTTTAATACCAGGTTCATTATTTCGCCAATTGATAAAAGAACTATCTAGATTGGTATTATATTTTGAAGTCGTACCATTTTTTCTTTGGGATATAAGATATGAGGCAGATTGGCTGCCATATATCCAAGATGGACTATCCTGACCACCGTTTTGAGAATATCCCGGAGTATAGGAAAGAGGAGAAAACATAACAAAGTTATTATCTTGTGCCCAAACACTTTGAATTAGTTGTTTGAAAAGAGTAAGCATCGGTACGTCTTGTAAATAAGGACAGTCTGTCGGTCCTCCGCCGCTATTGCATTTTTTATCGACAATTCCTGTCTCGAGAGCAAATACTTCGGCATTGCCGAGGCCTAAATTATTTAGTAATTCCCTGTATCTACCCGCATTAAACCTAGCGTCTTCGCTTCCTGGGGCTACGTGGCAAAGCGGCGTTCCGTTTTTAGCTGGATCAGTACAGCCATCTTCAAGGTCGTAGAGATTCATAGCAATCATCGGTTGGCCATTAGTATCTTGAAACTGATTGTAAAAATTGGCTGCTCCTCCAAGAGCGGGATCATTTAGAAAGGTGAAAAAATTAGGATTATGTTGATTGATCATTGGTGAGATCAGTTTTATTTTAGTACCGAGCATACCTGAGGCTTGCAGATAGCCTTTCAAATCCTTTATATATTGGGCGACAAACTGGGCGCATTTAGTATCGCTATTATCACCAACACCAAGACATTCGTTGGGCATATTCGGTTCATTCCAGGGCATAAGGTAGAGGACTCGATTGCCAGTATTAAACCCAGCCAGGCTGGCTATCAGAGAATGGGCATAGGCTTTATTTAATGCCTTACGATTGGCAATCTGAGTGGGATCGGTGGTGTCGAGGGCACCAATTAAGTTGTTGGCTGAACGAAATACGATATTGGCATCGGGCGCTTTAGATAGATTTCCCGATAAGCCATTTAAGTCATAAATATTGGGCAATACGGTAATCCAACCGCCGCTACCGACTATTTGATAAGCTTGGGTTACTTCCCCTAGTCTTCCGGCTATATTAACACCGATAATATTTCCGGATATTGTTGAGGCAAAGCTTCCAACTGTTTGAGGGTTACGATTTTTGATTAGTACAATGCCGCTTATTAATCCTGATAAAATTAATATGGTTGAGATGATAGTTAAAGTGGCGGCTAATTCTCCTTTAGTTGAGGAGAAAGTATCTTTCAGACGCTTTAAATTGAAGTTCATCATGGCGTTATTTTATAGACAGGTTTAAAGAGGACATTTTGCCGACGATATTTTTCCCATTGGAGGCGATGATGGTTTTATCGGGATCGAAATAGATCAGGGTGTCCGCCGGCTTTAAAGCAGTGAAGCGAACTGAAGCAATGATACCTTTACCTTTGGGGATGATGATTTTATTATTGCCAAATGAAGCAACTGAGGATATCTTCACATAATTTTGGGCAATTTTTTTGACGGGATAGTTTTTGAAATAATTTCCATCTTGGATATTGATAGCTTTAAGAATTTGGGGATCAAAGTAGATGATAAAATCCGCTGCCTCAACACCAACTGAGGGTGAAGATAAGTTAATGGTTACATCGAAACTTCCGCCACTGCCTACTTTTTGATTGGGTGTTGATAGGGAAACATCAGCAGGGACTGGGATGGGTGAAGGAAGAATAGGAGAATTGGAAGAAATGCTTACGGTAAAAGCAGCTTTACCTAAAAATATCGCACCAGCAAAGCCTAAAAGGAAGCAAAAGAAAAGAAGGGATAGAATGAGCAATTTTTCTTTTGAGCGGATTTGTTGAAAATCCTTATAGAATTTCTTAAGAGTCATAATAAGTTCCTTTATACTATTTAAATACTCCTGAGAGAAAAATTCAATAGTATGATAGAATTAGCTATTAGTCATTGGCTCTTGGTCTTTAGCATTCAAAATGAGCTAATAACAGCTAACGATTAATGACGAAAAGCTAATATTATGATTCTTTCTGATCGGGATATAAAAAAATATTTGAAAGAGGGGATTATCAAGATTCAACCGAAGATTGATATAGCGACACAGTTGGGTTCCTGTTCAGTTGATCTTCGTCTCGGACACACTTTTCGGGTTTTTAACCACAGCCGTTATCCTTATATCGATCCCTTTGATAAAAAACTGGGCGGGGAAATGACAAAGGAAGTGGAAATAAATGAGGGTGAGCCATTTATTCTCCAGCCATCTGATTTCGTCTTAGCAACGACGATAGAAAGTTTTGAGCTTCCTGATAGTCTTTTGGCTAGGCTTGAAGGGCGCTCATCTTTGGGAAGACTGGGTATTGTCGTTCATTCTACTGCTTCGATATTTGAGCCGGGATGGAGGGGTAAAGTGGTGATGGAGATGGGAAATTTAGGGAGAATGCCGGTGGCGCTTTATCCGGGGATGAGGGTGTGTGCTTTGACATTTGAGGAATTATCGAGTCCCTCCCAAGTGCCGTACAATAAGAAATCTTCAGCTAAGTATGTCAATCAAAGATCACCGGAAGCCTCAAAGATAGCGGAAGAGAGAAGATGAGAGTCGATTATACTCCTTCTTGTCGATAGTCACTTTCATACTGCCTGAGAGAAATGCCAACAGTTTAGTTTCTTTATGGCGGTGAGGCGAATAGAGGAAGTCTGGTGAATCGGAAAATTTGATGGGATTGAAACCTTCTTCTTTGATTTTTTCGGCAATTTCACTTTCGGATAGATTAGAATAAATCTTTTTGAAGTATACCATAAAAACTCAGGTTAGCACCTGATTTTTTCAGTATATACCCATCTAATCCGCTTTTTCGCTCTGATGAGCTGCAAATCGGAGTAAGATGGGTATACATATTTTCGAGTTTATTATACCACTCTATATTATATAGGTTATTGATAAAGTTATATTTATCTGCTAATTTATGTGATAAAAGAGCGGGGGTGAGAGAAATGATTAAAGGAATAGAGGGAATATTATTGGGGAGCCAAAATCCCAAGAAATTGGCTGATTTTTATAAAACAAAAGTTGGACTGAAACTGACTATGGAGGCTGTCATGGGGGATAAAGATGAGGGCCTCTATATTTTTGAGATGAAAGGGTGCAGTTTATATGTCATTCATCATTCTGGTGTTAAAGATAAAAATAAGATGCCGGGAAGATTTATATTTAACCTGGAGGTAGATAATATAGAAAAAGAATTCAAAAAAATGGTAAAAGCAGGTGTCAAGAAAATTGCCGATATATATCATGTGGAAGATTATGGACATGTGTCTACTTTTGAAGATCCAGATGGGAATTATTTTCAATTAGTAAAAACGAGGGAGTAAAATAAAGGTGGACCCTCCTGCGCTTACTTCGGACGGGCTCAACACTGAAAATTAGTCGCAACAAATTTTTAGTGTAGAGGGGGTGATAATAGATGCTTAATCTTAATTCATTATTGGTTTTTTCGGATAATCCAAAAAAATTGGTAGATTTTTATAGTAAGATATTAGGGAAAGGTCCAGGATGGCATGGTGGTAATTTTGCCGGTTGGCAAGTGGGGAAAGGTTATTTGGTAATCGGACCGCATGATAAAGTTCATGGCAAAAGTAAGCAGCCAGAAAGGATAATGTTTAATTTTGAAACTGGGGATGTTGCTGGCGAATTTAAAAGGATTAAGGGGATGGGCGCGACAGTTATACAAAAACCCTATCACCCGAAAGAGGATGATAAAGACGACCCGAATGGAATGATAGCCACATTTGCGGATCCTGATGGAAATTATTTTCAAATTATGTCGGTGATGAAGATGTGACGCCTCCGTCATCCTCGCGAAAGCGAGGATCTAGATCCTCGATCTGGTCGAGGATGACACAAGAAAAGAAGGGTGGTGATAAACGATGTTTTTAGTACATATAAATTATTTGGCGATATTTTTGTGTGGGGTTTTATCCATGGTGATAGGCTTTTTATGGTATGGTCCGCTGTTTGGGAAGGAATGGATGAGGTTGGTAGGGATGACTGATAAGAAGATGGAAGAGGCGAAGAAAGGTATGCAAATGACCTATGCTATAAGTTTTCTATCTTCTTTAGTAATGGCTTGGATACTGGCGCATTTTATATGGTATGCGGCTCCAGGAAATGTTACTCTGGCCATAGGACTCAAGACAGCATTTTGGGGGTGGGTAGGATTAGTGGCCACGACTCATGCCTCACGGTATCTATTTAATCCCGATCAGAAGCCGTGGAAATTGTATTTTCTGGAGATGGGGTATTATTTGGTAACAATTCTAGGAATGGCTGTGGTTATAGTCGTGTTGAGGTAAAAACAAAATTGACCTAATTAATCTAATTGACCTAATTATTCTAAATTTCATGAGATAAATTAGAAATTGTGATTTTTGCTATTCTTTAGGTTAATTAGAAATTAGTATAATTAGGAATTTCTATGTCTGGATTTTTTATCACTTTTGAAGGCGTTGAGGGGAGCGGGAAGTCGACACAGGTAGGAAAGCTAGCCAGTAGACTGCGTGAGGTTGGGAAAGACATAGAGGTTGTTCGCGAGCCGGGAGGAACCAGAATTGGAGAACAAATAAGAAACATTACCCATAAAAAAGAAAATGTGGAACTGACCGCCACGGCAGAGGTCTATCTCATGGCGGCGTCTCGGGCACAATTAGTAAGAGATATTATAAGAGGGGCACTTAAGAGCGGAAAAATAGTGATTGCTGATCGATTTATCGACTCGTCACTGGCATATCAGGGATATGGGCGGGGCATAGGAGAGGAAATTGTCTTGGGGTTAAATAAACTGGCTTTGGATGATGTTTTTCCCAATTTAACCTTCTTTTTGGATATTACACCGGAAGCTGGTCAGGCCCGACGAAATGGGAGTGAGAAAGTAGATCGGCTGGATCTGCAACAAAAAGATTTTT
>OBEQ010725671.1_pt1 | contig 10717 bp, 3 predicted proteins | sample 1670901 | NCBI WGS metagenome assembly OBEQ01 (sample SAMEA104232315, study PRJEB22302) | groundwater metagenome | biome: forest; feature: aquifer; material: groundwater | place: USA | collected 2011-08-07 | depth 5.4 m | reverse complement strand
TACGCACTTCGAAGTAACCGTTCTGGACAGTAAGGCAGAGATGGCCATTGTCAGCAAACGTCATATTAGCGATCGAAAACGGCTCGCCATCAGGGATCAGAAAGACATTTGCAGGAGCTTTGTTCTTCCAGCTGTCATACACCAAAGGGTATCTGCTTTTGGAAAGGGAAGTATCATCAGGAGAAACACTCCTGTCGATAAGGCAGACCTCTTCGTATTCCGGCGGAACGTGATAGCGTTGTGTCTTTACCGCGCCATATGCTGAACCCAAATCAACATCTTTTGAGAAGTCTGTTCGAAAGTTCATGTACGTGATCTTATCAGTTGAACCTTTCATCGCAAAGATCGCTTTGTAGCCAAAGATCAGAACCATCGCTGCGATAACCCCGGTTAACGCATAGAGCAAGATGGTTGATGCTTGTCCTTGTTTCACAACATCACTTCCTCTTTGTCGTGCGCTTTGCAGAAGTCTTTGCTGAAGCTGCTTTCTTTTGCGGCGCTTTTTTTTGGGTTGGTTTTACCTGCGCTTTTCTTTTTGTGACACGTTTCAGCGCGCTGAATGCGTCTTCTTCTTGCGGCTGTGGCTGCTTTTTTCCGGAAAGGCTTTCCAGTTCCTTAAAGACATCTCCCTGCCTTTCTTTCTGTTGGGAAGACATTTGTTTCTCTCCAAGTCCGATCCATTCTTCTGATGATCCCTTTGCAGGTGGTTGTGCTGGTGCTCCTTGTCGTGCAGGAGGTATCATGCCAGGCCTTGCCGGTTTTGCAGAACGCGTCTGTTGTGACTGCGGCAACGATGCATTTTCCTCTCTGCTGCTTTGCCGTTCTTTTCCGATATGCTCATCGTCAAATTCTGAAAACACTTTCTCACGTTCCTGCTCCTTTTGCACGCGTTCCTTTCTGAGTTTTTCCTGCAGCATGAGCGCTTGATTTCGCTTTGCGATCTCTTCTCTTCTCTTTGCCTCAAGTTCTCCCTGGCTTGGCATCATTGGTTTTTCTGAAGTGAAAAAGGAGGATGATGCAGATCGCATGCGTTGTTTCTCCTCTAGTGGGCGCTTGTAATACCTGTTGTATGCAAGGTATCCGATGCCAAGGATCACCAGCAAGAGTCCCAGGTACAAGAATATCCATTTCTTGATATGCGTAAGTATGCCTGAACTTGTTTTTGCCGGTGTTGAATTTGGATCGAGCGGGTCAGAACCCTGCTCAATTTCCTGTCCATCAAGAAAGCCATCGCCGTCAGTATCCTTATCAGTCATGGATGTCTTGTGCTGATATTCCTGCAGATTGGTTAAACCATCGCCATCAAGATCAAGGTTCGCGTCAGTTGGATCGTTCGGATTAAGGCCACTTTGAATCTCAACAGTATCAGGAATGCCATCCCCATCAGTATCTTTTTGCCCTATCTGTGAAACTGCAGAAGACCCTGGAGTCTCGTTGAGAGGAGGCAATGGTTTTTCTGGCGAGCAGAATCCAAAGTCACAGCTATTGCTTATACAATCACTGTTGGTTAGGCAGCGCATCCCTTCTTTACAGTTTGGACAGGTTCCGCCGCAATCCTTGTCTGTTTCCCTGCCATTTTGGATGTTATCAAGACAGCTTGGCGTGCTGCATGCCCCTTGGGTGCAGTATCCACCTTCGCAGTCGGAATTGAATGTGCACACTTTCCCATTTGCGCATTGTGGACACTTTCCGCCGCAATCCACATCTGATTCATCCTGATTCTTGCTCCTGTCAGTGCAGCTTGCTTCTGTACACTTCCTGCTGCTGCAAAATCCATTGAGGCAGTCGCTGTTGTTCCCGCAGATCTTTCCGATGGAACACGGCTGACAATTTCCTGCGCAATCGATATCAGTCTCATTGCCATTCTTGAGTTTATCATTGCAGCTTGGTGGTACAATGATAGAGACAGTGATTCTCTCAACGCCGCTTGCTGAGTTCTTGTTGATGTCGCTTACATTGTAGCAGAAATATTGCGTTGCGTACAGCGTTACTGCAAACGGTGCTGCGAGCTTTTGTGTCGCCTTGCAATCATCTTTTGCTGTCGCAGTGCCATAAAGGAATGTGCTGTTATCGCACGCGTCATTATCCCTGCAGATCAAGGTGATATTTGTTCCTGTCGTATCAGATGATTTTCGAAGCGTGACACTTGGAGGTATTTTCTCCAGGCAGATCGAACGTGTCGGGTCATACTGAAGGCTAACAGAGGTTGTACCGCTTTCCAGTCCTACATTATTTACTGCTTTGACGCTTAGAGTGTACGCTGCTTTCGGTGTCAAATTAAGTGCATTACCGCTGCTATCTTGTCCGATTGAACCAAGTGAGCCACTGGAGCGGGTGAAATTAAGGATCAATCCCTGCGGCCCTCGAAGCGAGTAGTAATATGCATCGATTCCTGACTCTGCATCTGTTGCGCTCAACGTCAATACCGGATCGAACGTAAAGCCGTTTCCAGTGCATGTAATGCTTGGCCCGCCAACTGTTGGAACTGATGGCGGTGTTGTATCTATAGTGAAGGTAAAGCTCTTCTCACCAGTCTGGAATTGCCCTGATGCGCCGCTGCTGCAGAGGATGTTGACTGTATGCTGCCCTTGCGCAAGATTCCCAAGCGGCGCAAGATGGTTTTTGGAAGGCTGTTGGCTGCTTGTCGGAGACATCTGCTGCGTAGCGCTTGCGCCATCGACGCCATAGAGGCAATTCGCATTCTTGTTTGTGGTCAGGCGCAGTTCGACAAGCGCGCTTGACTGATATTGTTTCGGAGATGTAATCGTAATGGAAAGTGATTGAGACAGATCAACTTTCACAAGGCGCACTTCCTGCCCAGTCAAAAGCCCTGCGCGATCTTCGCACTGAACATAAAGACTATAGTCTTTCAATGTCTGCGCCGCGTCAAATTCTTTTACTGTCACATTGCTTTGCACAGTGTAGGAAAAGAAATCCAAGGGATTATAATTGGCAAATGGGATCATGGACGCATAGTTGCTGTTATCAACGCCATATTTACAGATCACCGGGTCATTGTTCGCGGCAATTACTGTTAATACTGTCTGCAATGTTCCAGCATCGCTTCGTTCGCTGATGATGAAAGGGTCAAGTCCTATGGTTTGGATCGACGGGGGATTTGTATCAACATAGAGATCGAAACGCTGCTGAGCGATCTTTCCCTGATTGTCTTTACAGATCACATACAGTATCGCAGGGACACCCAAAGGAAGATTCGGCACAACCCCCATAAAACCTGCCTTGGTGTGTTCTGACAAATCATTGCTGTTGCTATCAAACAGGGTAAGGCCAGGCGCATTGAAATCAAACGACGGGTTGGAAAGGCTGTATTTGCACTGCGTTGCGACAGCAACTGTTGCCTGCGTCGACTTGACCGTAATATCGAATATGCCCTGGCTTGCGATCCCTAATCTTGGCTTTAGAAGCGTAATGGTCAACAAAGGAGCGTTTACCTTAAAGCTCAATTGGTATTGCAGCAGATTCCCGACAGCATCGGTCACATTCAGCTGCAGAATATTCTCGCCATTGGGTAATGCCTGTACAGGCGTTACCGCAACAATCGATCTGTTCACCGCAGTTGCAGTCGCATCGAATGTTCGTGAAAGATTCGTATTATAGATCACTGCATGCGAGATGATGATGGCTTCATCAAATTCCACCCGTATCGTAGGGACAGGATTTACCACCGTCACATTGCTCTGGTTGATGAGCGCAGCACGAACGCCATAAGAGTGCATGCCCAAAAAGAGTAGCAATGCTAGTGCGACAAGAAATGTATGTGCATGGCGTACGTGTTTCTGGTTTGACTGCATATGGTAAACCTTTGCGAACGTCGTTCTCTTTTTCTCTTGTATAATTTCTCTCACGTATTTTTTGGCCTTTGTTTAGGGCCTCTTGGATCACGTGATTGTGACTTTCTTTGCCTGCGGTACTTTTAAGTCCGCTAATATTGCCATGTTCTTTTGCACCTGATGTCCTGCCCTATCCCGAAGATTCAGCGTGAACTGATTCATGGTTTCAAAATTGACCGGACCCTTGATCATAAGCTGCAAAGTAAAGCTTGGCGGTGTGGCATCAAGCGCTGTTGTTGCTGCAGCAGAAGGATCATAGAGCGCGGTCTGCAAATTAAAGTTGCCAGGCGCTGCATAGATCGATTCGATGTCACTGTCTTTGAACGTTCCCACAACAGAGACAAGAGTAAAGCGCGTGGCGAAGAATCCTGCGGCGAGATCTTTGACCGGAGCTTCAAGAATATCGTAGGTAAAGCTTGCAATGTCAGGAAGGGTAAGGTCAATATAGACCTGTCCCTGCGTACTTGCGTTATGGCCTGTGTAATCACTCACTGTGATCGTAAATGGCTTGTATTTCTCCACATCATCTGCCTTGCTAAACTTGGGAACTTCCCAGCGGAACGTGTAATATGGTGCAGTATCAGAAGGCTGCGCAACAAGATGCAGTGGATACGTGACATTGTTGTAATTGATCGTCCCCTGCAATCCATTGAGTTCATTGGACACATTGACACGAATCGTTGCGTTCGTCGCATCGCTGATATAATCATCGAAATCGACAAGACCGTTCACGATTGGCGGAATTGTATCAATCACCAGGAAGTAGCCGCCATAGGTGCCTGTGGGGCTGATTGTTCCATCTGCTAAGGTCTTATGGCCGACAACAACTACTTCAAACTTGTCATTGATCAATGTTCCCCGTTCGATGTCCGGGATCAATGGTTGTGTAAAGGTGCAGCTAAACGCGTTGACAATAGTCATGGTGCAGTCTGCTGCCTGCGGGTTGTTTGCGTCGCCGACAGCAACTTTTTCTAGAGTCACCTTGTCCGGATCAGGGAAGATGATGGTGAATTGTTGCGCTGCGGTGGAATACCACAACCCATCGGCAAAGACAGCGTTACGGAATGTCACATTAGGGCGCATAGGCACATTCTTATCGACAGTAAAACTCCAGTCATATTGCATAGGATTCATGGCAAAGTCATTGCCTTTGAACGAGACATTAAAGCTGCCATTGAGTGGGCCAGGAGGATCATAGGTGACATAATAGCGAATTGCATCGCTTAAGGTTTCATTAGTCAGCCTGAATGTTCTGATACTAATGCCATTAATCTTCAGTTCGAGTGTTGCTACATTGAGCAGCGAACCTGGCAGCGGTTCTCGTACGACAATCGTGATGTTTGACTGGTCATCGCTTGTGCTGCCTCGTGCAGGAGTTGTACTTTCCACAACAGGAGGAAGTGGATCATAGATGACCTTGAACTCATTTTGCTGCCGCGCGATATTGCCGTTGCGGTCCTGGAACAATATGTAGAACAGGTTCTCCTGCTGCCTAAGCGAGATTGCCTGCCCGAACCAACTTGCAGGGGCCTCTCGTGCGAACGCTTCAATCGTCTGCCCTAGACCGACTGCTTTCTCCAGCGAGTCTTCAAGCGTTAATTCAGAGAAGAATGGCCCCATCTGCCGAACCTCTTGAATCTTGTAATAGAGATGGTACTTGCCATACGCTTCTCGCTCATGGCTCTTGAAATGCACAACGTTGCCCGGCGCAAATGTGCTCTTGATACGAGAGCCAAAGTCATCAGCGATCAATAAAGTTGTTCTGTTCGCGGCGGTGTTTGTTCCGATGGTTGACGTGTCAAGAGGGATGTCTGCTGGATTATTATTGGATTGATCGTATGTTGCTTGTGGAAGCGCGCGATCATTCACGTAGAAATTAACTGTCCCCTGCTTTAGTGTTCTTCCGGTGACAAACAATGTTGGGCTGTTTGTAAAGTACAAATCACTTTGCTGGTTGTAGAACAAGGGGTAACTGTTAAAGTCTGCCCCTGACTGCGTAACTTTTCCGTCAAAGAGCGGGTCAAGTGTTGGAGCAGGAGGTGGAATCGTATTGAGGAAGAATGTAAAGCTATCCAGCACGTCATGACCATAGATGTCTTGCGCAACAACTTTAAATGTCGCGCGGATATTATTCTTGTCCCTAAATTCTGAATCATGTTCAATGGTGATCGCATAGACCGTCTGCTTCTGATCCAAGGTCTGGCTGATGAATTGCAAGGGACGATCGCCCATGCCATCAATCGTAAAATTGGCAAGCTGCGCAATAAGCGGCTTATCTGATGTTAAGGTGATAAAGTACACGCCAAAGCCAAACGTAGTTTGCGATGGCCCATTTGGTGTAACAGAAAGCGATGTGTTGAGTGTTGGCGCTTTGGTATCGACATCAAACCGGATCACGCCGGTTCTGCTGTTCATTCCTTTGTCTGTTGCGCTGTAGGTGATATTTGCGGCTTGCGTAAGTATGATCGGGCCTGATTTTCCTCTTGTAAGATTGATGTTGCTGCAGCTTGCTGCTGTTGCATTAAGGCAGTACTGCGCAGATTTGCAGCCGAAATTCTTAAAGTGCACTTTCATCGAGTTTGGCATCAAAAGGTTATCGCTCACATTTGCTGCGTCATCGACGCATTTGAGGCAGAATTGCACTGCTTTGCCAAAGGGTTTGAACATGAATGTTGTATCGTTTGCGCAAAATGTCGGCTCAACTCGTGGGGAATCAAAATCAACAGAGAAGATGATCCTATCGTTTCGGTTCCCTTTGACTGTGCCATCAGAGAATTTGCATTTGACATTAAAGACAAACGGCCCTGTGGTTAAGGGACTAAGCACCATCGGATAGGTGTGCTGTGTTCCTGCGGTATCTGAACTAAACGTGCAAGCGCTTGAAGGATCGCTTGGAAAGCACGGGTTGTCATACGCTGAAGCATTGCGCTCTGCATCGCTCCACGCCCCATCAGTATCCACAAAGAGTTTGCATGTCGCAGGAGTCTGCGTCTGAACAGAAAGCATGACTGGGTTAAGCGGATCTAATGGTCCACGTGTTCCTTTTGGTTGCGGATTGGTAATGGAAATATCTTCTTCAACACCCATTGAGATGACATCAGATGCTTTGTTTCCTGCAGTATCGGTACAGGTGTAGTTGTAGAGATAGTTGCCGTCTTCAAGATTAAAATATGTCCGAACAAAGGTAGTCCCAATGTCTCCTTTGATGCTGTTGAATGCCTGCAATGTGACACCGTCTTCATCTTCGAGATGCGCAGAGCACTGCACTTGTGCGTCGATAGTATCGGTTGCACTCAGTGTGATGGTCAGATTGGTGAATGGATTGCCATTACTATCCGTCATGTCTGCTGCTGCTGTTGTGACACGCACTTGTGGGGGTGTGGTATCGACAGCGACATCAAGATGCTGCACTTCCTCGAGATTACCCGAGAGATCTTCAGAGAAATACCGAAGGGAATAGTTTCCGCTAAGGCCAGGGCTTACTGTTGTGAGAATCTGCCGGTCAAAGACTGTCGTGTTTGGATAGCACATGGATCCTTGTTCGCTAAAGCAGTAATACGTGAAGATTTCGCCTGCGCTCTGGCTAAAGACATTGTCTTTTGCCTGCACTTCTGCAATCGAGTTAAGGCCAAAGAGCGGCTTATTCAACAGGTATGCTGTCCGCGGGATGATAAGCGTTGTTGGAGCCTTGAAATCTTTGACGCATGCGGAAAATTTCGCACTGCTCTTGCTACAGTCAGAGCCGAACCTGTTGTTGTTATCCGCATCTTTGATGCAAACCGGCCCTCCAACTGCCTGATAGACTTCACATTTGCCAAGGCCCAGATAATCATGTGAAGAAGTGAATTGATTTGTGCCTGCAACTTTTTTGCAGTCCTGCTGTAAGGGATCGCAGTTTGGGAACGACCACTGCGCATCAACAGTCCCCGGTACATTGTCGATACCTACACAATCCTGGATGTTCGTGCCATAATCAATGCAGGAAAGATCGCTCTTTTGCCTGCAGGATTTGCCGTCAAAGTAGCATGCGCCATAGAGGCTGCATTTTTCCCTGTTGCACTGCTCAAAGAATGTTCCTTTCTCAAGATTGCATTTGCCGCACTGCTGTTGATCCTCTTCGATAGGCCTGCAAACGCCCTTGCCAAATTCGCTGTAGAGGGGTGAAGATTTCCATTCGCAGTTGCCGACATTGCAGGTATCATCATCATGCGTGCAGGCATCGTCTGACTTGTAATCATAGCAGCTTGAGACATTCCTGCATTGCCTGTACTTGTCCACATTCGTTGTCGAGTAATCCAAAAAGCAGGTCGCGATCTTGTCGCATGGCGTTGGCTGCGGTGGAAGATTGAGTGTCGGGTCAGTCCATGTCGCAATACCGTTGAGATAGAACATCCCTAACACGCCGTTACACAGATCGCATTCGCTTTGATAGACGCAGGATGCTTTCTTGTTCTGCGCAACACAATTGTATTGTCCAATGCTCGCATTCGAAAGCGCGTTGCAATCTTTTCCAGGAATTGGTGCAGGTGTGCCAGTCGCATCGCAGGCAAATCCTACATTACCCTGGCAGAATTCACCTTTGCTGCATAATGCGTTCTTGGTCGTAAAACAAGCAGAGGTACTTTTCTTTTCTGTTCCGCTCGCATAGAACGCTCCAACCTGGTAGCAGTATGATGTTGATGGTGTAACGGTTGCATCGTCAATGGTCATTGCTGTTGCGGTACGCTGCAAGGTAAAGTTGGTGCAGTTCTTTCCTTCACAGCGGTAGATGTCAAAACGCTGCAGTGCGCAAGGGCTCGTAAGCTGCCAGTTGACTGTTAGCGTGTCAGGACTTTTTTCATCGCGTACAGTGAGATTCAAAGGAGCGTTCGGATTCTCTTTACAGGTAAATACGCAGCTGCAATCGGATGCACAGGTCCCGAGCCCATCACAAGAGCCAAGGATATCATCGCTTGTTCCTGCGCTCTGGTCAATACCCACATCACATTGCTCTGGGGGGTTGGTAACAATGCCATCACCGCATGTTGAAGAGATCAGGCATTTACATGCGCCTGGTGTTCCTTTTGCGCCGCATATACCTTGACAGTTGAACAAGGCTCCGCGCGCTATTGTGTCAATGTCGTCAATGGTGCCAGCAATCTTGTCAAGACCCACATCACACGTCTCGCTTCCACCGATCTGACCATCCCCACATACCCCTTTCGCGCGGCAGCTGCACTGCACACATTCGTTGTTTGCAGAGCAATCCGCATCAGTGCTGCATTGTGATCCTTGCGGACATCCTGTATTTGCATTGCATTGGCACGTCTGTAAATTGCATCCAGCCTGGCAGGAATTTGGCGCAGTGCCATCACACTGTTCAGTAATACTGTTGCTGTTGGGCTGCTGGATAACATTATCTCCGCATACTCCACCGGAAGACTGACATCCTTGCGTGTTTGCACAGTCGTTATCAGTGCAGTCTTGTCTGTTGGTGTGCGGTTGTGTCGGCCCAAGATAGCTGCCATCGCAATCATTATCCACGCCATCATTGCAGGTTCTTTCTGTTCCAGGTTCATAGCGTTGCTGTGAGGTAGTCTGGATCGCAGGTTCAAATGGGCATGCGTCATTTGAATCTACAACACCATCTCCATCAGTATCTTTTGTTGTCGAAAGTAAGGTAAGGATGATGTTGGTTATGTCATTTGTGGTAACAGTTATGGATTGTGTCGCTGTGGTATAACCCCCTTTTGAAGCGGTAATGAGATATGAACCAGAAGGAACTAAAGTAAACACGAATGATCCTAAGTTGTTGGTGGTAAAGGATTGGGACGGGTTTGTATTGATAACAACTGTTGCGCCTTGCAATCCTATGGTATCAGAAACAACTTTTCCTGAGACGGTAAATGTGCCTGAAGAAGAACCTCTGCATCCAGGGCTTTGCTGGCATGCTCCTTGCGTTAAGAACGCTGCATTGTCTGCTGCGCAGCAGAACGCCCCTGCAGCTATCTGTTGGTTGCCGCAGCGGCAGCTTTGTGGAACGCCTGTCTCGCAGGAACGTTCATTTGCCTCGCAGACAGGCTGTTGTGTGCATTCCTGATTGCAGCGCGCGGCATCAATTGTGAAGATGATGGAGGGGTCGTATGCAGTGATCATGCGAAAGACTGTTGGATCAGTGATGATTGCGTTGCATTGCAATCGGTACATATTTTTGCTAACAATGGTTGGATCACAGCAGCAGCCATAATCGCATTGCGATAAGGAGGAACAGGGTTGGTTGAAATATGTTGCAGGAGCGCTGCACGCGCTTTGTGACGGAACAGTCTGGCAGCTTGAAGCGCTTGCACAGCATTGTTCTGAATATTGGGCTGTAACTGGCTGAAGTGCAACTGCGAGTGAGAAAAACATGATGAAACCTATCAGAAGGAAGCTAAATAAGACAAAACCTGATACCCTCTTTTTGTACATTGTCAACCACTGACCTTACTTCCTGCCCACGCATTGATATTTAAAAAGGTTGTGCAGTACTGCGATGGCTACGGCGTCGGACTGGACATTTACCAGTGGATGTTTGTGTGGTGGTTATTTTTTAGAGAGTTTCCACTTAATGTACCCTCCACCAACACTCAATAAGAGGAAGAGAACAACACCAAGAATATGACAGATAATTCCTTCTTGCTGTTGCCAATATACATCAAGAATATAGCACGGGAAAAAATAGATCATGATAAATGGGGGAAAAAGTATTATAAGACCATATAATGAATCATCATTTTGAAAGAGGGTAGGTACGCCTATGACAAGCAAAACTAAGAGGGGGATAATAGCAAAAATACCAGCCCATTTTAATATATATTTGGTATTTGTTTAGCTGATTTCTGAATATT
>OBEQ010327723.1_pt1 | contig 10718 bp, 11 predicted proteins | sample 1670901 | NCBI WGS metagenome assembly OBEQ01 (sample SAMEA104232315, study PRJEB22302) | groundwater metagenome | biome: forest; feature: aquifer; material: groundwater | place: USA | collected 2011-08-07 | depth 5.4 m | reverse complement strand
GAAAAGCACTTTTATTGACTCCGATGTCAAGATAGGGCAAGATCCCCTGTTGTTGCCGCACACGGTGATCGAAGAAGGCTCTCAGATCGGTGACCGTTGCGTGATTGGTCCCTTCGCGAGGATTCGTGGCGCTTCCCGCATTGGCTCGGAATCGGTGATCGGTAACTTTGTTGAAATCGTTCGTTCAAAGATTGGGCATAACACCCAGATCAAACATTTAAGTTATCTGGGGGATGCCCAGGTGGGCCATTTTGTGAATATCGGCGCCGGAACGATCACGGCCAATTTTGACGGCAAGACAAAACATAAAACAGTGATTCAAGACCGTGCTCAAATCGGTTCGGGCACGATTTTAGTGGCGCCTCTGACGATAGGACGCGCAGCCAAAACGGGCGCTGGAGCGGTGGTCACAAAAAACACGCGGGTTCCAGAAAAAAGCGTTTTTATTGGAATTCCAGCGAAAGAGTTAAAGTGAAATGCAAAAAATAAAGAGTAAAGAGCAAAGAGAAAAGAGCAAAAACAGGAGTCGCTGCGCGACTTTTATTGTAGGACACGAAGTGTCTCAATTTTTTACTCTCTACTCTTTGCTCTTTAATCTTTATTTTGGATTTGAATCGTTATGAATGGTCAATTAAAAATTTTTTCCGGCAATGCCAATCCAGAGCTGGCAAAAAAAATCTCTAAATTTTTGAAAGTGCCGCTTGGCGACGCAATCGTGTCTACGTTCAGTGAAGGCGAAATCCGCGTCAAAATCAACGAAGACGTGCGTGGCCGTGACGTGTTCATCGTGCAGCCGACTTGTCCTCCAACGAACAACAATTTGATGGAACTTTTGATCATGATCGATGCGATGAAGCGTGCTTCGGCCAGGCGTATCACCGCTGTCATTCCTTATTACGGTTATGCGCGCCAAGACCGCAAGGACCAGCCGCGTGTTCCCATTTCTGCGAAACTGGTCGCGAATTTGCTTGAATCCGCTGGCGCTGCCCGGATTTTGACGATGGATTTGCATGCGAGCCAGATTCAAGGTTTTTTTGATATCCCGATGGATCATCTGTTTGCGGTGAACACGGTCGTGGATTATTTTTTAAAAAAGAAAATGAAAAATTTGGTCATCGCCTCACCCGATGTGGGTGGCATTAAGATGGCGCGTGCCTATGCCAAGCGTATGAATGCGCATTTGGCGATTGTCGACAAACGTCGTATTGACGACCAACATACTGAAACCATGAGCATTTTGGGTGAAGTGAAAGGAAAAAACATCGTGATCGTTGACGATTTGGTTGCGACGGCTAGCTCCATGTGCGAAGCGGCGTTTGCGCTGAAAAAAGCAGGCGCTCTTAAGATTTTTGCGGCCGTAACGCACCCCATTTTGTCTGGACCTGCGCTTGAGCGCATCAAAAAATCGCCGATCGAAGAATTCATTATTTCCGACAGCATTCCGCTTGATGCGTCCAAAAAAGATCCGGTGTTCCGGGTGCTTTCAGTGGCGGCGCTGTTAGGCGAAGCGATTCGCCGCATTCACCGCGAAGAATCGGTGAGCAGTTTATTCAATTAAATCGTACAGATTGCTTCGCCTCGTTGAGACGGGGCTCGCAATGACACAAAGGGGAAATTAAAATGGAACAGATTTCACTCAAAGCCACCGTCAGAGAAGGCTCGGGAAAAAGCCAGGCTCAAAAACTTCGTAAGCAGGGGTTTGTCCCCGGCATTGTGTATCATCGCGGTGAAAAATCCGTTCCGATCACTGTGGTCGAAAGAGAAATGGCGAAAATTCTTCGTTCAGCCGCCAACGAAAACGTGCTGATCAATCTTTCGATTGAAGGCTCGAAGAAAAAGTCCCGTCCCGTGATTGTGAAAGAAATCCAACACCACCCGGTGAAGCGGAGCATTGTGCACGTTGATTTCAACGAGATTTCTTTGAATGAAGCCATCATCGTCGAAGTCGAAGTGGTGGGGCAAGGCGAGCCGTCCGGTGTCAAACAAGAAGGCGGTGTTTTGGACCACCCGCTGCGTTCCATTAAAGTCCAATGTTTGCCGACGGATATTCCAGGCCATATCGACGTGGATATTTCAAACCTCAAATTGAACGGAGCTATCCATGTCAAAGACTTGGTCATTTCCGAGAAGATTAAGGTGCTGACCGATCCTGAGTTGCTGCTCTTCCAGGTGAAACTGCCTGCGGAAGAAAAAGCGGAAGAAGCAACCGAGACGCCGGAACTTGAAGTGATCCGCGAAAAGAAAGAAGAAGCGGCGCCCGCAGGGGCAAAGGGCGGAGCAGAGAAAGCTAAAACCGAAGAAAAGAAAGAAGCTCCAAAAGCAGAGAAAAAGTGACGCGTTGAATATTAATACTGTTATCTCCGAATGCTTTTCTACCATCAAGACATCGGCGGATCCGTTCTCTGGCGGAAAAGATTGCGGGAATGACATTTTTATTAGTTTTGGATGAAATTCATTGTCGGCATTGGCAATTCAGAAAAAAAATACGACAAGACGCGGCATAACGTTGGTTTTCGTGCGCTGGACGGACTGATAGGATCTTTGGAAACAGAAGGCAAGCGGCTTTCCCTCTATAAGAAATTTCAGGCCGATATTTCTGAAATGAAAGACACCCTTTTAATAAAACCCGAAACGTTTGTCAATCTTACCGGAGACTGTATTTCGGCGATTGTGAAAAAATATACGGCTACGCCGAAAGATTTTCTTTTTGTTTGCGATGATGTTAATTTGACGTTTGGAAAGCTTCGACTTCGAAATTCGGGCAGCGCTGGCGGACATCATGGGTTAGAATCGGTGATTTCAGTTTTAGGCACTGATTTTGCGCGCTTGAGAATCGGTGTTGGGAGCGAAGCGATGCCGAAAGATGATCTGACGGATTATGTGCTCGGGAAGTTTAGCGCAGAAGAAGAAAAGCGCTTGATAGAAAATTTTAACGTTGCGGAAGAGCGCCAAGTTCCAGGTATTTTAGGGAAGGCAATCTCAATCTGTAAAACGTGGATGAACGAAGGCTTTGAACCGGCCATGAACCGGCTGAGCCAATTACAGTCAATAGGATAGGAGAATGAAATGAGGAATTACGAAAGCATTTTAATCCTGAACCCGGACCTGCCGGCCGATCAATCCAAAGGTGTCGTGACGCAAATGCAAGAACTCGTGACCAAGAACGGTGGTCGCGTGGATGGGCTCCAGGAGTGGGGCAAAAGACGCTTGGCTTACAAAATTGGCAAAAAACATGAAGGAAATTATCTGGTCATGAATTTCCAGATGGATTCGAAGCAAGCCAAGAAACTGGAACAGGCGTTTCGGCTGAATGACCACGTGATCCGATATTTATTGGTGAATAAAGACGCGATATAAACGTAGACGGTAGTCGGTAGCCGGGATTCGGCAAGTGAATCATGCCGAATTCCTACTTCCGTATTCCGACCACTTATTTTGGAGGTATTTTTATGGCCAGTCTCAATAAAGTACTTTTGATCGGAAATTTGACCCGCGATCCCGAGCTTCGTTATATCCCCAGCGGTTCGGCCGTCACGAGTTTCACGATTGCCGTGAACCGTGTTTATAAACTGCAAACCGGTGAAAAAAAAGAAGAAGTTAGTTTTATCCGGATCGTCGTGTGGGGACGCATGGCCGAGGTTTGCAATGATTACCTCAAAAAAGGAAATCCGGTTTTCGTCGAAGGACGCCTCCAAAGCCGCAGCTGGGACGCGCCGGACGGTCAAAAACGCAGCACGCTCGAAGTGATCGCAATGAACGTTCAGTTTTTGAGAGCGGGCGCCGGCCGCGAAAAAGACATCCCCGAAGCGGCGGGTTCCGATGTTAAAGAAGAGATGCCCGAAATACAACTCGAAGACGTTTCGGAATTGCGCAGCCCTAAAGGCGGCGAGGAAGAAGTCCCATTTTAAAAGAGAGGAAATAGCATGTTCGAAAAAAAACTGAAGAAAAAAACCAAGGGTCCAATCAAGAAAAAATTTCTCCGGAAAAAAGTCTGTAAATTTAAGCCCGAAGAAATCCAGACCATTGATTACAAAGATGTGAACCGTTTGCGTTATTTCTTGACCGAACGCGGAAAAATTATTCCCAGTCGCATTTCCGGCACTGATGCGAAGTCACAGCGTTACTTGGTGAGACAAATCAAACGAGCACGACAGATTGCTTTATTGCCGTTTGTAGCGGAATGATAAAAAACAAACTCGAAGTACGAAATCCGAAGCACGAAACAAATTCTAAATTCGAATGACAAAAATTTCAAACAAGTTTGTTTTGAGTATTCGAATTTCCATCATTCGTGCTTGTTTCAGATTTCGTGCTTCGAATTTCGGATTTAAAAATGAATCGATATTTTTATGAACATCGAAGTCGTTCTAACTGAGACAGATCCCAAGCTTGGCAAGCGCGGCCAGGTGGTCAAAGTTTCGCCGGGTTTTGCGCAAAATTTTCTTTTTCCTCAAAAAAAAGCAAAACCTGCGACGCCGGCTAATCTGAAATCATTCGAAGAAGAAAAAACGCGTGCTTCCAAAGAAGAGACTGAGCGGCTCGAGGAAGCCAAAAAGCTTGCGGCACGCATTTCTTCTGTCCCTTTACAGTTGGAGGTCACGGTCGGCGAAGGAGAAAAACTTTTTGGATCCGTCACTTCCCAGCACATTGTCGAAGCTTTGTCTAAACAGGGAATCTCTATCGACCGGAAAAAAATACATTTGGAAGAACCCATCAAGCACCTCGGAAGTTACCGTATTCCCGTGAAACTGCATGCAGAAACTCTCGTGGACTTAAAAGTGGATATCGTAAAAAAATCATGAGAACTCAAGTGGATCTCGAAACCCAGCGCGAGAAAATGCCCCCGCAAAATCTCGAAGCTGAAGTGGCCGTGCTTGGTTCGATTTTGATCGAAGAAGACGCGATTGCGCACTCTATAGAGCTTTTGGCTCCCGAATATTTTTATAAAGACGCGCACCGGAAAATTTTCCAGAGCGTGATTCATCTTTTCAACGAAAACAAAGCCATCGACCTCGTGACGCTCACTGAACGTATGAACCAGGACGGCGTTCTCGAAGAAGCCGGAGGGCCGAGTTATTTATCGCAGCTTACGACTGCTGTACCGACCGCGGCCAATCTCCAGTATTATGCGCGCATTGTCAAAGAAAAATATGTGCTTCGTCATCTGATCACGAGCGCGACACAGATCGTGACCGATTGCTACGACACGACCGAAGAAGTTGAAAGTCTGCTGGATCGCGCCGAAAAAGCAATTTTTGAAATCGCGAGCAAAAAATTCTCCGGTGGCCTCATGCCGATCAAAGAGATTGTGCGTAATCAGATCGAAGTGATTGACCGGCTGTACCAGCGTAAAGAGCATGTGACCGGCATCGCGACCGGTTTTCATGAATTTGACACGCAGACAGCGGGTCTTCAGCCGTCTGACTTGATCGTGATCGCGGCGAGGCCTTCGATGGGAAAGAGTGCTTTGATGACTTGCATTGCCGAGCATGCGGGCATGGTGCTCAAGCAGCCGGTGGCGATGTTCAGTCTTGAAATGTCGAAGGAACAGTTGATCCAAAGAATGCTGTGTTCCCGGGCGCGTGTGGATGCGCACAAAGTTCGTACCGGTTTTTTGGCGCAGTCGGATTGGCCGAGTCTGACCAGCGCGGCAGCCAAGCTTTCGGAGGCGCCGATCTATATTGATGACACGCCGGGATTAAGCGTGTTGGAATTGAAAGCCAAAGCACGGCGTTTAAAGGCGCAGTTTGGCATTAAAATTTTAATGGTGGATTATTTGCAGCTCATGCAAGGCGCCCAAGGAATGGAAAGCCGTCAGCAGGAGATCTCCGAAATTTCGCGGTCGCTGAAAGGCTTGGCGCGCGAGCTCGGTGTTCCGGTGATTGCGGTGAGCCAGCTTTCGCGTGCGGTCGAATCCCGTCAAGACCATCGTCCGCAACTTTCGGATTTACGCGAATCAGGAGCGATCGAGCAGGACGCTGACGTCGTAGTGCTTTTGTTGCGCGAGGAATATTACAATCCGACCGAAGAAAACCGCGGCAAAGCCGAAGTGATCATCGCCAAACAGAGAAACGGCCCGGTTGGTTCGATCCATTTGACGTTCATCCGCGAATACACACGTTTTGAGAACGCAGAGTTGGTTCGGCGAGAGGAAATGCCTTAGCCTAAGCTCTGGAATTATGATTTTATCTGTGTTAGAGTAAGGCCCTATTATGATCCTTAAGAAACCAAAAAGTATTTTATTTGCCGCCATTGCCGCACTTTTTATTTTAGGACTTTTGCCTCTCGCTCACGCCGAGGACAGCGCTAAACTCGTCAAGTCCGTCGATGTCAAAGGCAACAAAACAGTTTCAAGCCTCGCCATCCTGGCCAAAATAAAAACCCATCCGGGAGAACCATTATCCTCGATTACATTGAATGAAGATCTGAAACGGCTTTACGGCCTCGGTTTTTTTACCGATGTCCGGATCGAACAGGAAGAGGTCACTGAGGGCGTCAATGTTCTTTTTGTCGTTTCGGAAGAACCGGTTTTGTCTGAAATCAAAATTGAAGGCAATAGAAAAGTCAACAAAGACCAGATCAAAAAAGAAATGCAATCTGTGATCGGCGATTTCGTGGATCAGAAACGCGTTCGCAATGACATCGATGCGGTGAAGAAATTGTACGAAAAGAAAGGTTTTTCAGGAGCGAAAGTTGATCAAACGCTTGATGTCAATCCGGACACCAATCAGGCCGTGTTGCATGTCACGGTAGATGAAGGGGAAAAGGTGCGCATCCGTGACATCCGCGTCGAAGGCAATCCCTCTCTCAAGTCCGGTGATATCCTCAAAGCCATGAAAACAAAAAAAATGGCGTGGTGGGGCTGGTTTCATTCTGGTTTTTTGAATGAAGAAGATCTTGCCGAAGACGTTGAACGTATCAAAGCTCTGTATGACGAAAATGGTTTCAGCGACGTCGAAATGACAACGCAAAGGGAGCCGATTCAAAATTCCGGCGACATTCTTTTAAAAATTATTGTGAATGAAGGCAAAAAATATTTAGTTGGGGAAATTGCTTTGAACGGCAATTCGGTCGCCAAGTCCGACGAAATTTTAAAAGCCATTAAAATGTCCAAAGGCAAACCGTTTTCCCGCCGCGGTCTCCGATCGGATGTGGCAAACATCCAAGATCTTTATTTTGAAAAAGGATATCTGTCGGCCCAAATTCGTTCCGAGTCTTCTTATAATGAGACCACGGACAAAGTGGACTTGACTTACTCCATCACCGAAAATGAGCTCACGTATGTGGACAAAGTGCGTATTCAGGGCAATTTGAAAACTAAGGACATCGTCATTCGCCGCGAACTCCGTGCCTATCCGGGAGAATCTTTCAGCGGCGCCAAACTCAAACGTTCGAAAGAACGATTGTACAATCTCGGATTTTTTGAAGACATACGTTTTGACACCGAGCAGGGCACAACGCCGAACAGTCGTGATCTCGTGGTCAGCGTCAAAGAAGGTAAGACTGGCGAGTTCAGTTTTGGCGGCGGTTACAGTTCGATCGACAGCGTGATCGGCTTTATTCAAGTTCGGCAGAAAAATTTTGATTGGCAAAATTGGAAAAATTTTACCGGCGCAGGGCAGAATTTTGCGGTACGGTTCGAAGGCGGCAGTGTGCGCACAAATGCGGAGCTCAGTTTTACGGAACCGTGGGTGTTTGGATACCCCTATTCGTTCGGGTTTGACGTCTACCGAAAACAGTTTAATCGTTCAGGCAGTTCCGGTTACTTTTTTGATCAGAGTAAGACCGGTTTTGACTTACGTTTGGGCAAAGAATTCACCGAATACGACAAAGGTCTTTTGGTTTATAAGCTCGAAGAAGTCAAAATTTCCAATATCCCCGACAATTCTTCAGGGGCTTTGCGCGACGAACTTGGAAAAAATACGACCTCGAGCCTAGCGCTGACGTTGACGCACGATGAACGGGACAGCATTTATAATCCGACCAAAGGCGTGTTGGTTTCCGGAACGGGTGAAGTTGCCGGCGGATTTTTGGGAGGCGATCGTGATTTCGCGAAACTTTACGGCGCGGCGAGCACTTATTTCAAGCATTGGGATGAAAATGTGCTTGAGTTGAAGATCCGTGGAGGGATTGCGGATTCCTATGGAAATTCCCAGCATGTGCCGATTTATGAAAGATATTTTGCCGGCGGTGCCAATACGATCCGTGGTTATCGTGAACGCCGTGTAGGTCCGCGGGACCCGGGTAACCAAGATCCGGTCGGTGGCGAAGCGTATTGGATCGCAAATGCGGAAGAAACATTTCCGATTTATCCAAACCTCATCAAAGGCGCGCTGTTTTTTGACATCGGCAACGTGTTTGAGACCATTGAAGATTTTGGACAGGGGGGCACCTTTTCCGGTGCCGGCGTCGGACTTCGCATCAAAACGCCGATCGGTCCCGTGAAGTTGGACATGGGGTATCCCTTGGACGATGTCCTGAATGAGAAGAAAAAAACGCGATTTTATTTCAGCGTCAGTCAAGGGTTTTAATCTCGGTTGTCATTCCCGCAATCTTTAAGCGGGAATCCAGACATTAAAAGTCACAGTGTCTGGATCCCCGATAAAAACATTCGGGGATGACAGAATTGGCATTGGTTAACAGAATTTAAAAGAGGAGAATCTTAAATGAAACAGCGGAAGTTCGGTTGGGTGGTATTTTTAGGGATGGCGGCGATGGTTTTAACGCCATTAGTTCCGGCGCAGGCGGCAGCGGACAAAATCGGGACGGTGGATTTGGCTCGTGTTTTTGACGAATACCAGAAGACAAAGGAGTTCGACAAGTCGCTCGAGGCAAAAGGCGCGATGAAGCAAACGGACCGCGACCGCATGGTGGCGGATATCAAAAAACTTCGTGATGAAGCGGAGCTCTTGAGCGCGAAAGCCAAAGATGACAAGCAGGCCGCCATTGATGAAAAGATCAAAGCACTCCAGGATTTTGACCGCACGACTCGCGATGCGCTTCGCAAAGAACGCGACGGCATGGTGCGCGACATCCTGAAAGAAATCGAAGTCGTGATTCAAGACTTCGGCAAATCGCAGGGATATGGGTATATTTTCAATGACCGCGTGCTTGTTTACAAAAGCGAGCAGAATGATTTGACGACGCAGGTCATCAAGGTATTGAATGACAACTACGCCAAAAAGAAGTAATGGAGCGCCTAAGAGCTTAAAACTGCATGAAATCGCCGAGCTCGTAGGTGGAGAGCTCGTCGGGGACCGCGATCTTGTGATTACAGGCGTCGCGGGCATCAAAGAAGCTGAAAAGGGAGATATCACGTTCTTATCGAACGATAAATATCTCCCTTTTTTATTGCAAACAAAAGCTTCGGCAGTGATTGTGGCGCCCGGCGTGGTGTCTAGCGACAAGCCTGTCATTCGCACAAAAATGCCCTCTGTTGCTTTTACCAAAATCGTCGCTCAATTTATGGGGAAACAAGAAGAAGAAAGCGCCGGAGTCCATGCGACAGCCGTGGTCGACGCACGCGTTCGCTTAGCAAAAAATGTGACGATCGGCGCTCACGCAGTCATTGAGGAAGACGCGGTTATCGGCGAATCGGCGCGGATTGGAGCCAACAGTTTTATCGGACGTCATGCCAAAATAGGAAGCCATAGCCGTATTTATCCTAACGTGGTGATACGCGAAAATGTTGAAATAGGCCAACGCGTGATTGTTCACAGCGGCAGCGTGATTGGCAGCGATGGTTTTGGTTACGAAATTTTGGACGGCAAACTTATCAAAATTCCTCAAATGGGGTCTGTTCTGATCGAAGAGGACGTGGAAATTGGCGCCAACGTTTGTATTGACCGCGGACGTTTTAAAAACACGATTATCCGCAAAGGCACTAAAATCGACAATCTCGTGCAAATCGCGCACAACGTCGTGATCGGCGAGGATTGCGTGATTGTTTCTCAAGTGGGCATTTCGGGTTCCACCGAGCTGGGCAAAAAAGTCATGATCGCCGGCCAGGCCGGCCTCGTAGGACATATTTCAATTGGAGACGAAGCGGTGATTTGCGCGCGTTCGGGCGTTTCAAAGTCCGTGCCGCCTAAGTCCATTGTTTTGGGAGAGCCCGCCAAACCCATTCGCGAGCAAAAAAAATTGTTCGCGCTGATCGCAAGACTTCCTGAGATGTTCAAAGATCTGTCGGATTTGAAAAAAAAGTTATTGTGATGGGTTTTACCCAAAAAACAATCGCCAAGCAAGGAACCTTGGCGGGGATTGGAATTCATACCGGCGAGTCCTGCGCGCTTATTTTGAAACCCGCCCCGGTGGATACCGGCATTCACTTTTTACAGCATGGCCGGTTTGTCAGCCGTTTATCCGAAGACAGTAATTTTGGATTTTCCGCCGATTCACTGCGATGCAGTTATATCGGCGATGAACAAAATAGGATTTTGACCGTCGAGCATTTTCTCGCTTCTCTGCGGGCGCTCGACATCAGCAATCTTGTCATCGACGTGCTGGGTCCTGAAATTCCGGGTCTTGACGGCAGCGCGCTGGGATTTGTGCAATTTTTTAGAGAGCTCGGCCTGGTGGACCAGGGCAAAGCGCTTGATTTTTATCGGATTTCGGAGCCTATTTTTTGTTATGATAAAAACAAAGCGATCGCGATTTATCCGGCGGAAGAGTTTCGGGTCAGCTACGTGCTGGATTATGAGCATCCGTATTTACGTAAT
>OBEQ011286458.1_pt1 | contig 10719 bp, 10 predicted proteins | sample 1670901 | NCBI WGS metagenome assembly OBEQ01 (sample SAMEA104232315, study PRJEB22302) | groundwater metagenome | biome: forest; feature: aquifer; material: groundwater | place: USA | collected 2011-08-07 | depth 5.4 m | reverse complement strand
TTTTGATGGATTAAAAGAAGCTAATTGAAAACCGCCCAGGCTATCCTTATATTTATACTCTACCCTATACGATACATCACTTTTAAAATAGCCATTGATAAATGCTCTAACTTCGCCCGCACCTGCTATTGCCGATTTTGGAGTTAAAGAATAAACTTCTATATCATACGACGGCTGATCTTGCGTACCTCCTCCCAATAATTCTGCTTTAGATAGCTTAGGGTGTGACGCCAAGTACACCACCAAGTTTACGCCAAAACCGACCAGCACGCTCAACAATATGCTCAATAACAAAATTGTCCTAAACGGTTGTTGCATATATTTTTTGAATTTTTATCTCTCTGACCTTTCTTGATGTTACTATTAACAGGGGGGGTCAAGTGTTTTTGTGTGGATAACTTATTGCGCGATTTTTATGACTTCAAAATTTTCCGGGTTGATCTCAATTTTATCTCCCTTTACAATCTTGTCTGACAACAGAGCCTCTGCCACGTTATTTTCCACCTTGTCCTGCACCACCCGCCGCATTTCGCGGGCGCCAAACTCGGGCTTGTACGAAAGCTCAACAATTTTTTCTTTTAAAGCATCGGTAATTACAAGGTCAATGTCTTTTTCTTTGAGGCTTTTTGCCAAGTCTTCCAGCATTAACTGGGCTATTTCCATTAAATTTTCTTTGATCAAAGGATGAAAAATGACCGTGGCGTCAAAACGATTGATGAACTCGGGTTTAAAAGTTCCTTTTTCAAAAAGTGAATCAAGTAGCTTGTCTTTTTCTAATTTTTGCCCTGACTCCACCGCTTTAAAAATCATCGGCGCTCCGGCGTTGGAAGTGCAAATAATAATAGTGTTAGTAAAAATAACTTTTCTACCTTGGCCGTCGGTAATGTGGCCTTCGTCAAAGACCTGCAAAAATAAATTTAAAATATTGATATGGGCCTTTTCTATTTCATCTAATAACACCAACGAAAAAGGTTTTTCCCTTACCGGAGTGGTCAAAAGGCCCTGCTGTTCAACAGGAGAGGTGGCGCCTATTAAGCGAGCAATATCTGAAACCGACTGGAATTCCGACATATCCAGCCTTATCATTTTTTCTTCCCCGTTAAAATAAATTTTGGCCAGGGCTTTTGCGGTTTCTGTTTTGCCTACTCCCGTGGGCCCCAAAAACATAAAAACTCCCATTGGCCTTTTTCCAGAAGACAAGCCCGACCTGGCCCTCCTCATGGCAATGGATATTTCCGAAACCGCTTCTTCTTGGTTTATAATCCTCTGGTGGATTAAATTCTCCAAATTCAGCAGAACTGACTTTTCCTTGAACTCCAGTTTGCCGACGGGAATTTGCGTTTTATCAGAAATTATTTTGGCCACGTGGCACGGCTCCACCACGTTTTCTTTCAACTCCCTGACATAGACCGAAACCTCGCTTAACACATCAATGGCTTTTTTGGGAAAAGGGACGCTAGGCAAATACCTGCCGGTCAAGCTTATTATTTCCCTTATTGAAGGATACAGTATTAAAATTTTATATTTATACTCCATTCCCAAAGCTAAGTTTTGCAAAATCCTTATAGTTTCTGATTCCGATATTTCCAAAACTTCTATTTTCCTGAAATACTCCAAAAAAGAAGGGTTTGCTTCCAATTTTTGGTGGAGCCCTTCAAAAGAAGTGATGCCGATAAACTTAAAACTGGGGATCGCCAAGTATTTTCCCAATATTGAAGAGATGTCAACGGTTCCGGGCTTTGTAAACTTCTGTCCGACAAAGTCATCCAATTGGTCAATGAGTAAAATCACATTTCCAGATGACAGCGCTTCCTCAAAAATCTGATCCAAGGTGGTTTCCAGCTTTTCAGGATCTTGGATTTGGGCAGTCAAAGAAACCATGTCCAATTCAACAATTCTTTTATTATTTAATTCAGACAAACTTTGTCCTAAATAACACCTTTGAGCCAAAGCTTCAACAATGCTTTTTCTGCCAGACCCGGATTCTCCTAAAATCAAAGCGTTGCTTTCTGAAGACTTGGCCAGCACTGTTTCAAGCTCGTCTATTTCTTGTTTATGGCCAACAATTTCATTAAAAATATTTTTGCTGGTGATTTTGCTCAAATCAATGGAAAAGCTGTCCAAGGTGATGGTGAAACCTGAAGCAAAATCTTTGCCCAACGAGCCGAATTTTGACAAATTTTCTTTCAGCCAGAATTTTTTACTTTGTAAAACTTTTTCTTCCAAAGTATCCAGCCACAAGGTAATGTCTTCCACGTCTTTTTCTTTTAAATCGCGCTCAATCAGAATTTTTTTGAAAAACTCATCATGGCTTGCTAGTCCTGCCAACAATTCTTTCTCGCTGATTGTCTGATACCCTCGTGACTCGGCTAATTCGGCCGCCTTTTTAATCGTATCTTGAAAAGATTGTGAAAATGGCGGGGTGATTTCCCTTTCCTGTCGCTCTTGTTTTTCCAAATAATTTTTCAAATCTGACTGGATTTTTTTTACGTCCATGCCAAGGCGAAACATCAGCATTTGCACGTCTTTGCTTTCTGCCAAAGCCGAATAAAAAAGCGCTTCTGAAGAAACTTCAGACAAGCTTCTTTTTTTACATATTTCAATACTTTCTTCAACAATATCGCAAGATTCCAAACTTAAAAACTCTGCCAAATTATAATCATCCTGGCGCAACACCGCATCTGAAAGAGATGTATCTATGTTGGGTTTTTTAATTTTAAATTCTGAAAATAAATATACTTCCCAAAACAATATGAGGAAAAATAAAAGCAACAGAGGGACTTTAACGGCCACATAATAAGACACAAAACCAAAAAAGTAAAAACCAACTAAAAGCAAAGAAATAAAAAATAAATACAAAAATAACTGGCTCAAAAAAGAAGAGTATTTAAACAACGGAAAAGACCATCGTTTTAGCGACTGGAAAACCAAAGTACTTTTAATATCAAAATTAAATGGCATACCCCGTTAGAAGTTATGGGCAAAAAATATATAATATATTTTTTGCTTGCTTATTACTAATATATGTTTCCTCATTATTTTAACCACTGAAGTTTTTATTATTTTATCCAAACTTCTAACGGAGCACAAATAAAACTAAAACTAATCCGATTAATACCCAAGGCATTAAAACCCATAATAAAATTAATAAGATTCCCGCTACAAAAATAAAAATTTGGAAAATAACGCCCAATACAATTAAAACCACTCTAACCATTGCTCCCATAATCCTGGAAAAAAAGTTTGAAATAAAAGTTTCAAAGTAAGCCCACAAATCAAATCCTCTCGGGTACCGCCATTTGTATTTCCTCCAAGGGGAAAAGAGAGTAGCTATTAAAAGAGGCACCGAAAAATAATCCAAAAAAAATGAAAGATAGTTTTTCCAAACCGAAAACAAAAACTTTGGCGCTTCGTAAAAATGCCAAAAAAACCATGAAATAACGATATTATCTGTTTTATTATTCTCCATGTATATTTAAAATTTCTTGCCGTATATCTTCGGGAATCGGGATATTCTCTCCGGGTCTTGAAATCCCCGGATACCGCCACGCGCTAATTATTTTTCTTATATCTTTTACATCTTTATACATCAGCCAAACTTCTCCGGGCGCTTTTTTGGTTTTAGATTTTGAATACAGCTTATTTGTTTTCATTGCGGCTTTTGTTCCCGCAACAATCCCCTGCTCTTTGCGTTCCGGTTTGTAAAGTATATTCATCAACTTGCTTTTTGAAAGCCCGTACTGGCGCATTTTTATCTTTGAATGTTCCGTCCAATGAAGTTTTTTATATTGCTGAACCATAGCAAATTAAGCATTGGCATTTTTAAGTTGTTTCCAGTAATCCGGATCATTAACTCTATTATTCAGTATTGTGCTACTACTTTTCCTATCCACATTATGATTTATAAAAATATTTTCTTTTTTATTTTCTTGGTGGATAACCTCAAAAGTATCCCTTTTAGATGTAAGTAAATTTTCTCTAGTGCCTATCTTTTTTTCTATTATTGGCAGAAAATCTTTATTGATTTCGTATCCAATTGAATTTCTACCCAATTCTCTTGCCACTTTTGAGGTTGTCCCGCTACCCAAGAACGGATCAAGCACATTTTCGCCGACAAAACTAAACATTTTTATTAAACGTCTCGGTAATTCCTCTGGAAACATTGCAATATGACCGCCATTCTGTTTCTCGCCGGCAAAATTCCAATGTCCTGTAAAATATTTTCGCCATTCCTCGTTAGATAGCTTTGACTTTTCTTTAATATCCTTTGAAACATCATTTTTTAAATGTCCTAATTTTTTAAATAAAAGAATAAATTCGTAGTCAATCGCAATATGTCCATTACGGGGATAAGGGTAAGATCCCATAATAGAAGCGCCTCCACTCGTGTGCATCGTAGTCATTTTTTGCCATATAACAGCACCCATATAATCAAAACCAATTGATTCGCAAAACTTTATAATTTCTGTTCTTATGGGAATAATTTTATATCTTCCATATGTAATGGCTCTAGCAAACTGATCGCCTATATTCACACACAATCTGCACCCAGGGTTTAAAACTCTATAAGATTCGGTCCAAACTTGATTTAACTTATTGATGTAATCTACATAACTGTCATTAAAGCCTATTTGTTTTTTGTCTCCATAGTCTTTTATTTGCCAATAAGGAGGAGACGTAACTATAAGATGAACCGATTCACTTTTAAGTTCGGCCATTCTTCTTGAGTCTCCAATAATAATTTTGTGATTTGTATTCATGATTATTTTATCAATTCACTCGCATCAATAACTAATCCGGTTTTGGTTTTATCATAATAAATAACTTTAGCCTCTATGTTTTCCCTCAAATAATTCTTTGTTTTGTAAGTAGTTGGTTTGATAGAAATGGGAGTTTCACCGATAAATCCATCTATTCCCCTTGACTCTTCTTTTGGCGTTGAAAATCGATAATTTTCTTTTTTAATGACTGCAATTTTTTTCAAGATTGCTTCTTGGAACCTTAGTCCAATAAAAGTTTTCTCTAACACTAAATCTTCAACCCATCTCTTGACCATCTTTTTATCAATTTTCAAAATAGCATCTTTCAAATTATTTATCATCTCATTTACTCTTTCGGTTGCATTACCAATCGCTTCGGGGTATTTAGTTAAATACCAACTTTTCCAACCCTCGTAGGTTTTTTCAGGACATTCCTTAATTAATTCAGAAAGCTGGCCGACAACCCGCGGCCTAGTTCCCTGGGAATTCTGATTCGCTAAGTTTATAATTTGAGTTGTATAACGAGGAAACTCTTTAACTTCACCAATCAGCTCTTTTGCAAGTTCTTCATTTTTAATCTTTATAATCATAATAAAATTTGTGGGCGGTATAGGATTCGAACCTATGGCCCCTGCAATGTGAATGCAATGCTCTGCCGCTGAGCTAACCGCCCTTAATGGTATTGTAACAATTCTGACAGATTGCGCAACCAAAAACCGCCAGCTGGCGGTTTTTGGTTGAATTTCTATTTTACTTCTACCTTAGCTCCCGCGGCTTCAAATTTCTTTTTAATCGTTTCTGCCTCCTCTTTCTTTACCCCCTCTTTTACCATTTGAGCGCCCGAAGCTACAGCGTCCACCAAATCCTTTGATTCCTTCAATCCTTTTGCCGTCACGTCTCTCACCACTTTAATCACCTCAATTTTCTGGGCGCCAACTTCTTTTAACTCAACGTTAAAAGATGTTTTTTCTTCCACCGGAGCCGCTGGCCCGCCGGCGGGAGCCGCCAATGCCATGGGAGCCGCAGCCGACACGCCAAACTTTTTTTCCAGAATTTTCACTAATTCGGCTAAATCCAGAACGGACATTTTCTCTATTTCCTCAACCAAGCCTTTAAACTTGGCTGGGACTTCTACTTTTTCCATTTCGTCTGCCATGTTTTCTTGAAACCTGAAACTTGAAACTTGAAACATTTTTACGACGTCGCGTCGCTATGTTTCATGTTTTATGTTTCACATTTTATGATTAAGATTTTTTAATTTGACTTAATATTGAAACTAACGACCTTGTGTTTGCAATTAAAACGTTCTCAAACCCCGATATCGGGGCTGACAACGAGCCAAGCATTTTGGAAAGCAACTCATTTCTTGACGGCAAGTTGGCCAATACCAATACCTTGTCTTTTTCTATGAATTTTTGTTCAAAGATTCCCCCTAAAATTTTGAAGTGCTCGTTTTTCTTTGAAAACTCGTTGGCTAACCTGGCCGGAGCTACTTCGTCATCAAGCCCAAACACCAGCGCCAATTGTCCGGGCACGTTTTTCTTTATTTTATTCCAAAAAGAAATGTTAGATTGCCCAAACGCAATCCTGATCAAGGTTTTTTTGCCAATTTTTAAAAGGCATCCCGCCTCTTTCAGTTTTTTGCGCAAGTCAAACAGGTCTTTTGAATTAACTTTTGAAAAATCGGCAAAAATAACTGATTTTTGCTGTGAAATCTTTTCTTTTAAATCCTTTAATGATTTTTTTTTCTTATCTTTAGTTAATGCCATAGAAGTCACAGAGGCAGGTCGCTCGCAAGCTCGCTCTTTAGAAACCCACGGTTTCTAACGTTTTCGCCTGCGGGCGAAAGCCTGTTTTCCTACACGGGGGAACCGAAGTTCCCCCGACCCCCCTCCAGTTGTAATATTATTAGTTAATCTCCTTAAATAAAAAAGTCTGCGTTTCGCAGACAGCAAAAAAAGAAAAATCTTTTTTGCCTAAATAGGAATTATCCCTTCGTCGCTTCGCTCCTCAGGGTACCTATTGTCTGCGGCTTTATCTATTTTCTTGATACTAATCTATAAAGTAATCTATGTCAAGGATTAAGGTACCTTGCTTTGGCGATGTTGTGTTCTTCCAGCGTTTTGCTGAAAATGGTTTTGCCCGTGCCGTCCGCCGAAAGATAATACAAATACGGGCTTTCTTTCGGGTAAATAGCCGCCAAGATGCTATCCATACCAGGGTTTGAAATGGGACCCAGCGGCAAGCCGGCATACTTATAAGTATTATAACGAGAATTTATTTTAGTATCTTTTAAAGAAGCGCTGGGATCATTTTTATCAGTGATATAATTTATAGTTGAGTCCACCTGTAAGGGTATGCCGTTCTTTATCCGTTTCCACAAAATGCCCGCCACCACTTTTTTATCATCCAATGTTTTAACTTCCTTTTCCAAAATAGACGCCATAGTCACTATCTGAAAAATAGATTTTTTCTGCGAAGCAGTTTCCCGCCTTAATTCGGGCGCTAATTTTTTATCAAAATTATTGAGGATAATTTTGATCAGGTCTTGGGGCGTTAAGCCTATCGCCACATGGTAAGTATCGGGAAACAAATAGCCTTCCAAGCCCAGGCCCGCGGGCTTGTCTTTTAAAAAATCAAAACCCTGGCTCCAGTCTTGGCTGGCCGCATCCAAAAATTCTTTTTGCGAATACAGTTTTTTGCTTTCTAGGTATTTTGCAATGTCTTTTGAGCCCCATCCTTCAATAATAGTTATCTTTTCTTTGACTATATCTCCCGAGGCAAACTTTTTAACAATGGCAGCAATAGACATTGAGCTGGATACACTATACCTGCCCGCCTGGATCTTTGCATGATTTCCCGAAACAACTGTATATATCCTAAAAAACAAACTGCTTTTTATAATCCCCTGCTTTGCCAAGTCTCTTGCCACATCTTCGTCTCCCATGCCCCGTTTGACATCGTAAAAAACCACGGGGCTTATGCCATGGGTTTTTGGTATATAAATTTCAAAAAAAGCTATTGCGCAAAAAAGCAAGAGAAACAAAAAAAACCACGACATTAGTTTTTTGTTTTTAAAATTCATATAATTTTATTTGCGGGGGCACAAGGATTTGAACCTCGATCAGTGGTTTTGGAGACCACCATTCTGCCATTGAACTATGCCCCCATTTATACGTAACAATATCAAATTTTTATATTTTTATCAATGTGAACCGCACACCAATTTTGCGAGATAATAGTGTTGCAACGCACTCGCCTGCGGACTCGGGCTTATTCAGCCTCTGCGCCGCGAGAGCTACAATATTACATCGGCAATAGCAATGGCAAAATTGGTAAGGGGTAATTTATTTTTATTTATTTTTTATTTTAAAATGATATAAATTAAAAGGGCTCCAGGATTATCCTCTCCTGGAGCCCATGAAACGCGACGCGAAGCTCACCTTCGCCTGCTGTTCGTCAGCAGGTACTTCTTATGTGCGCGCAGAATTTCCATCTGGCGCTGAAGAAAAGCCAATTGAGAATCAATCTCCTCAATCTGGGCCCTTACTCTTGGATTGACTCCCGAACTTGACCTCGGCGGACGTGACTCGGAGTAGTCCTCTAACTCAAAGTCAACGTCGCGTCTGGAAGCGACCCCCCTTTCAACCATCGCGACTGCGTCCTCTCCGGGTTTCTTCCTTGTTTCCTCTCGAATTCGTTCTGCCTTCTTCTGGGCCAGAAGCCGAGACAGATCGTCAAAGGACTTGGTCAGGTCATCCATGACCTTCCGGTGCTCCTCCTGCCTCCGCGCATCTTCTTCGCGGAGGTCTTCTTCGGCCTTCTTCGTGGTCTTCTCTCCCTTATCCAAGCGCTTGTTTAGCGCAAGGATCTCCCCTTTCAACTCGTCCACCTGTTTTTGCAGGTTCTCGAGCGAAGCGGGAGCCGCGGGGGTTGACGACGTTAAGGCTGTCGTTGCCGCAGGCGGAGTCGGTGAAACGTTCACAACGGGTGTCGTGACGACAGTGTCCTGCGTCTTTTCGGTTGTCTTGGTCCCGCCTCGCGTGGCAAGGAATACTACGATCCCTACCACAGCGAAGACACAAACGACCACGCCGATAAAACCGACGGCCAGAGCGCAACCTAACATCCTTCCCCAGCCACGCTTGGGCGGAGTACCCGGGGCTTTCGGGCTCTTGGACTTCGTCGAGTTTCCGGGAGCAGTAGCCATTGAACATTCTCCTTATAACAAAGGACGACTCTTTTTCAGGCTCGGTAACAATACCGCACCTCTTTTTTAATTATAGAATACCAAAAACCCCCTGTCAATAGTTTTGAGTCATAAAGTTTTGTAAACTAAAACAGAATTTCATTAAAATTCTGTTTTAGTTTACAAAAGCAGACCCCGTAGAGTTTCCTCGGCAAAAACCGTATTTCGTAGCAACTATTCTTCAGCGCTGTGGGATTCGGTATTATTAAATAATGTGGCAAAAAGCCAGGCCCCAAAAAGCGCTACGATATTCCATATAACCAACGACAATACAAAGTAAAATAACCCCAACAACCCATAGTACATAAAATTAAAATTGGCCGGCAGGCTATAGTGAGTGGCTAAGTAAATAACGGTTCCAAAAAAATAAATACTGTACACAATGCTTATCCAAGCAGAAGCTGTTTTAAGCAAGTGTTTTACATTAATCATAACGATAAGTTTTAAAAATAGACTTAAAAATACGTCGACCTGTTTACCATTAACCCTATTGCCTTATTTTATCAATTATAAAAGTTTGTTGCAAGTTGTAAAAAAAACGGAAACTAGAAGCCAAGCAGTTCATTGACCAGCAAAAATGTAACCTTTCTGCCCAATCCCCTGAATTCATCTTTAAAAATAAGCAGTTTTGAAATGTTGGTATGCACGCCATACTTTTGCATCATGTTTTCATCTTCAAGTGGCACCACATAATCTTCAAGGCGTTTGAAGGCATCCGGCAATGTGGGCACAATTTTTTTAGTGCTTGCCACGAATATTAAATTCTGGGAAGTGAATACTATGTGGGGCAGCTGGCTTCCGCTATTTGAAGCAATGATAAATTCCCCATTTTCCACCAAAGCGTGCACGCTTCCCAAATAATAATCAGACAGCGCCGACTGTTTGCGGAGCGCGGTTTGTTTTTCTTTGTCTTTTTCATTGAGGATTTTTTCGTGCAAGTTATTCCATCCATGCTGGCCTTGTTTCAAGTAATCAACAAAGCCAATCTGTTCCAAGGTGCGGGACGAACCGTTCATAATAGAACCTCCGGCTGGTATTATTTCTTTTATTTTTTCAAAAGCGGCTTTGCCGTTTTCCAAAACAAAAACCTCATACCCCTTTGCCTTTAAGGCGTTAGCTGTCGCATCAACAGATTCTTTTTTTGCCAACGTATTATAATCCATCTTTTGCAGTTAATAATTAAGATTTAGTGGAAGGATAATTTTTAAAAATTGATTTTTCTTTTACTTTTCTCATTTTTTTCTCTTCTTTCAATGGCAAAGAAATAAGCCATGAAATGAATGGAATCCTGAATTTGTCTATGCACCAGCTGTCATCTTTCAAAAGAGGTTTTTTTTCTTCTTGAAACCGCGTAAGCAAATACAACGTGGCTTGTAAATTCAAAGGAGATAATTTATTGTGCTCTATTAAAAATTGTTCTTTGCTGATTAATATCATAAGTCTATTGTAGCACGAATTAAATGAAAAATCAACTTCAAATTTATGGCGCTAATGAACGGGTCATTGCAAAGTAGTAAAGTTATTGCAATGAAAATAGGAATCCTTATGGAACAAACATTATGAAACCGCGCTTAAGTTGACGACGGTTTGGCAATATTGGGTGGCTTGGAGCAAAAAGTTTGTGAGGCGTAGCCGTAGCTACGGCTCCCCCACTTTTTTTGTAAACCCCCCCAAATTTGCAAATCCCGCAAGATCTTTGGGTGGGGGTTC
>OBEQ012530572.1_pt1 | contig 10720 bp, 6 predicted proteins | sample 1670901 | NCBI WGS metagenome assembly OBEQ01 (sample SAMEA104232315, study PRJEB22302) | groundwater metagenome | biome: forest; feature: aquifer; material: groundwater | place: USA | collected 2011-08-07 | depth 5.4 m | reverse complement strand
CGCCGGCAGCGCGTTCGGCCCGTTGCTGTACGGGCCCTCGCCGCTGGCGAAGAACGAATCCTGGAAGCCGACCGCCGTCATCACATACGTGCCCGCCGGCAGCACGATCAGGTTCGTCCCCGGCGCGCCGGCCGGGCATCCGCCGTGGGGGGTCCCGTCGTTCGCGGACCTGATGGCATCGGACAGGGTGCACCCGCCGCCTGTCTGTGCGGTCGAGGTCACCGTGATCGATCCGCCCTGTGCATGGACGCGCGACCGGTCCGACACAGCGCACAGCCCGGCAACCAGAACGGCGACAAACACCCGCCACGCGATACGAGATCTCATCGAACACCTCTCGGCTGGAGTGAGCGCTACGTTGAGGAGCTCACGCAAGACAACTCCACGAAATCGCGCGGATCGAGTGTCAACATCCGGTCCCGGGTGAAGGTCGTGCTGACGGTGGTGCCGCCGCGATGGGCTCCGGCGGCGCCGAGGCCGTCGCGGTCGAGGAATTCAATACTGTGGTCATTGCCCTAAGGAGGGGGCGCGCCGCGGATCTTGCTCACGGGCCAGGGTGGACGCGTCGGCTACAATCAAATAGCCACATGGCCAGCGTCGAGGATCCCCGCTTCGAGCAGCTGGTTCGCGACTACGCCGGCCTGATTCGCCGTGTGATCGCTCGCGTCAGCGGACGACCCTATCTGACCGGTCAGCTCGAGGACGACATCGCTCAGGAAGTGTTCATCGCCCTCTGGAAACGCTTGAAGGGTGAGCAACCGATCGAGGATCCTCGCTCTTACATTATTAGTATGGCGAGGCGCGAGGCGATCCGTGCGCTGATGCGGGAGGCGTCTCGCCGGTCGCAGCCGCTGGCCGACGACCATGTCGAGTTGCCGAGCCGACGTTCGAGTCCACTGGCGACGTTAGAAGCCCGGGAGTTGGGTCGGGCCGTCGAAGCGGCGCTGGTGCAATTGCCGGCCGATCGCCGGCGCGCCGCCCGGGCACACTTAATCGGGCTGGACACTGGGGAAATCGGTGAGTTGACCGGCTGGCGCTACAACCGCGTCCGGAATCTGGTCAGCCGCGGCATGCTCGACCTCAGGAGGATCTTGAAACTGGAGGGCATCGATGAGTGACGAGAAGCTCGCTTCGGCGTACCGTCTGGCCGAGCCGCCTTCTCCACATCTCACCGAAGAGACGTGGGAGGCACTGGTCGTCGGGACCCTGTCGGCGTCCGAGGGTGACGCCGCGCACGAGCACGTGACGCGCTGCGAAGCCTGCACGAGGGTGTACCAAGGGCTTGTGATGTTCGAGCGCGAGAGCCGTGCGCTTAGCGGACCAGGACGCTCCGTGCTGCCTTTTCGCGCGGCGCATGGGTACTGGCCGGCCTCGATCGCGGCGATGCTGGTGATGGGCGTGACCGCGGGCCTGCTGTACCGAGGCTCACCTCCTCCGTCCATCAACACTCCGGTGCCGGCTCCGACAATAACCGAGCGACGCGCTGAACCGATCGAGCCACTGGCCGTGCGCGTGGCCGAGGGTCGGGCGGTCGTCTATCGTCGGCCCGGCGGAAACTCGCAGGCCTTCCTGGAAGCGTTCGATCGAGCCATCGAACCGTACCGTGACGGTCGCTTCGCCGAGGCCGCCGATGGCTTGGCGGCGCTCGCGATGACTTTTCCAGACACTCCCGAGCCGCCGTTGTACCAGGGCGTGGCGCAGCTGCTGTCGGAGCAACCGGACGCCGCGATTGGACCGCTGGATCGCGCGATGCTCCTCGCAAAAGGTTCGGAGTGGCAGCCGGACGCGGAGTACTATGGCGCGCGGGCTCGCCTTGCCGCCGGACGCGAGGAAGGCCGCCCGATCTTGGTACGATTGTGCGCAGCTTCCGGTCCCTATCAGTCTCAATCGTGCCGGGCCCTCGGCGCGGCGGCGCCGCTCCCCGTTCGCTGACTCGCGTTTTCGCAGTCACTATCGTCGCGCTGGTCGCCTTCGGCGCGGCCGGGCCCAGGCTCCAAGAACGATCGCTCCCCGCCACGCTCGCGGAAGGATTCCGGCTACTCGAGGCGCGTCAACTCGATCAGGCGGCCGCGCTGTTCTCCGACGCGCAACGGCGTGCGGCGGACGCACACGACGTGCGCGATGAAGGCATGGCGCGGCGAGGCCTTGGCCGTGTGTTCATCGAGCGCAGGGATCTGGATCGCGCCCTCGTCGAACTGTCTGAGGCGTTGCGGCTTGCGGAAGCCGTTGGAGACCGCCTGGAGTTCGGCTACACGCAGACGAGCCGCGGCCTCGCCTTCTCCAACCAGAGCGACTGGCCACGGATGGAGGAGGCGTACGAATCGGCGATTGCGGCTTTTGGCGACGCGGGGGCGTTTCGGGAGCAAGCCGCCGCGATGAGGGGCCTGAACTTCTCGGCGCGTATGCCCTGGGACGAACGCGAGCGCCGAATCCAGCGTGCAGTGGACGTACTCGCCAAGGAGCCGGATACCAAGACCCAAGGTCTGCTGCTTCACCAGTGGGGCGACATCCTGTTCAACGAAGGCCGGTACGGACTCTCGCTCGAGAAACTGCGGCAGGCGCTCCCCCTCCTTCGGTCCTCGAACGATGGCTCCTCGCTCGCTCGGCTACTCACGAGCATCGGCCGAAGCTATCGCCTGCATGGCATGCTGGATGAGGCGATGGAGCAGTATCGCGACGCGCTCCGAATCCAAACCGCACTCGGCGATCTCAGCGGGGCCGCGCAGAGCGAGAACGCGATCGCTGTCGCGCTGACCCAGAGCGGCCGTCAACGCGCGGCACTTGCGTACTACGTACGGGCGCTGGCGCTGGCCGAGCGCGCTGGCGGGCGGGCACAAATCGCCTTTCTGCGCACGAACCTCGCCGCGTCCTACGTAGAAGTCGGTGAACCTCGGCGCGCGCTGCCTCTCCTCGCTCCTGATCCGGCCCTCGCTCGACCCGATGAACCCGTTCGTTGGTACTGGCTGTCGAGGGCACACCTGAAACTGGGGCAGACGCAAGCGGCTCTGGCCGATGCCGAGCAGGGCGTCGTGGTCGCGCGCGAGCTTGGCGATCCTGAGAGAGTCGCTTATACCTTGGCCGTTCGCGCCGAGAGCCACATGGTGCTCGGCGATCTCGAGAGCGCCTATCGCGACGATGCGGAGGCGCTGGCCGCCGTCGAGGAGATGAGGAGGAACCTCTCGCCAGAGGACCGGCTTCGGCAGAACTTCTCGGACACGATCAAAGAGTTCTTCACATCAGCTATTCGAGTGATGACGCGTCTTGGCCGCCACGCCGAGGCGCTCGACGTCGCCGAGCGCGCGCGGGCGCGCGCGTTTCTCGATCTCCTGGCCAGCCGCGACGTCGCGTCCGAGTCGGGGCCGGGTGCCCGCGACGCCGAGCGCCGGCGGCTGATCGCGGCCGAGCCCATTTCGCACGACGCCATGCACGCGGCGCTCGCCGGTTTACATTCCACTCTCCTCGCGTACTGGGTCGCATCCGACGGCGCCCACGTGTGGGTGATCGGCGCGGACGGTGTGGTGCACGGGCGTCGTGTAGGGCTCACCGCCTCTCGCTTGCGGACGCTCATCGGCGCCATGGCCTCCGCGCGCGAGCATGGAGGCGCCGAGGCCAAGGACGATCCGGCGCGGGTCCTGTACGACTCTCTCGTCAAACCGGTGGCCGCGTGGCTCCCGACTCCATCCGGCAGCCTCATCACCATCGTGCCTCACGGACCGCTGTTCGGGTTGCCATTCGCCGCGTTACGCGACGCGGACGGGCACTATCTCGTCGAGCGTTATGCGATCCATTACGTCACGTCGTTGTCCGTGCTGGACCAGATGAGCATCAGGTCGTCGTCGACTGCCGCGTCCGGCGGCGTGCTGCTCGTCGCCGATCCGGCGATCGATCGCGCGCTGATGGTGCGCGACGGTCTGGCACCGTTGAAGGGCGCTCGCGCCGAGGCAGCGGCCATCGCCAGGGGTCTGGCGCCACAACCCGTCCGCGTGCTCAGGGGCGCGGCAGCCACTGAAGCCGCCGTGAGGCGCGACGCCGCGTCTTCGCGCATCCTGCACTTCGCCACCCACGCCGTCGTGTCGGACGCCGGCCCGCTGGACTCGTTTCTCGCGTTGTCCCCGGCGGACGGCGAAGACGGACGCTTGACGTCTGCGGAAATCTACGAATGGAAGCTCAACGCAGAGCTGGTGGTGCTGAGCGCGTGCCGCACTGCGCGCGGCCGTATCACCGGCGATGGCGTAATCGGACTGTCGCGCGCGTTCGCCTACGCGGGCGCGCCGTCACTGCTGGCGACGATCTGGGATGCACCGGATGAAACCGCTGCCCGGCTGCTGCCGGCCTTCTATGCGGCCTGGCGGCGCAGCGGCGACCGCGCGCGCGCGCTGCGAACGGCCCAGCTCGAATTGATCAGGAGTTTGCGTGCAGGCGCGATCGTCGTCCAGACGCCGGCGGGTCCAGTCACGCTGCACGAGCGTCCAGCGCTGTGGGCACCGTTCGTGCTGCTGGGCGCGCCGTGAGATTTCAGATTTCAGACGTCAGATCTCACATTGGAGCGTAATCCGCAATCCGCAATCCGCATTACAGAAGTTCCTTGATGGCCTTCCCCATGTCGGCGGGGCTCTTGACGACCTTCACACCCGCAGCCGTCAGCGCCGCCATCTTCTCGGCCGCCGTGCCCTTTCCGCCTGCGATGATGGCGCCCGCGTGGCCCATCCGGCGCCCGGGCGGCGCCGTCTGGCCCGCGATGAAGCCGACGACCGGCTTCTTGAAGTGCATCGTGATCCAGGCGGCGGCGTCTTCCTCGGCACTGCCGCCGATTTCGCCGATCATGATCACCGCGTCGGTGTCGGGATCCTCGCCGAACAGCTTCAGCGCGTCGATGTGCGAGGTGCCGATCAGCGGGTCGCCACCGATGCCGATGCACGTGCTCTGCCCGAGGCCCACCCGGGTCAGTTGGTGGATCGCTTCATACGTGAGGGTGCCGCTCTTGGAGACGATGCCGATGCGCCCTTCCTGACAGATGTTGCCGGGGATGATCCCCGCCTTCGCTTTGCCGGGCGAGATGAGGCCTGGGCAATTCGGGCCGACGAGGCGCGTCGCCGGCCTCTCCTTGAGAAACGTCATCGCGCGCATCATGTCGAGCGTTGGGATGCCTTCCGTGATGCAGACGACGAGCGCGAGCCCGGCGTCGGCCGCTTCCATCACGGCGTCGGCGGCGAAGGGCGGCGGCACGAAAATCACCGACGCATTGGCGCCGGTCTGCCTCACGGCGTCCCGCACGGTGTCGAAAATCGGCCAGCCTTCGTGCGTCGTGCCGCCCTTGCCAGGCGTGACACCGCCGACGACGGTGGTGCCGTAGGCCGCGGCCTGTTTCGCGTGGAACGTGCCCTCGCGTCCGGTGAGTCCCTGGACGATCAGCCGGGTCGATTTATCTATGAGGATTGACATGATGTTCCTGTAGGGGCCGACCGATGTGTCGGCCCCGGGGCGGACACGCGGGTCCGCCCCTACCCTGCGAGGACAACCACCTTCGTGGCCGCTTCGTCCATGCTGTCCGCGGTCGTCAGCTTCATGCCGCTTTCTCGCAGCAGCCGTTTCCCTTCGTCGACGTTCGTGCCTTCCATGCGGATCACGATCGGCACCGGCACGCCGAGCTCCTTGACCGCCGCAATCACGCCCTGCGCGAGGACGTCGCAGCGCAGGATGCCGCCGAAGATGTTGATGAGGACCGCTTTCACGTTCTTGTCCGACATCAGGATCTTGAACGCGTTGCGGATCTGCTCCGCGTTCGCGCCGCCGCCCACGTCGAGAAAATTCGCCGGCTCCCCGCCCGCCAGCTTGATGATGTCCATCGTCGCCATCGCGAGGCCGGCGCCGTTCACCATGCAACCAATGTTGCCGTCGAGATGGATGTAGTTCAGGTTGAATCTGGACGCTTCGATCTCGAGCGGATCTTCCTCGCCGAGGTCGCGCAGTTCCTTGATGTCCGGGTGGCGGTACATGGCGTTGTCGTCGACGGTCATTTTCGCATCGAGCGCGAGCAGGGTGCCTGCCGCCGTCACGACGAGCGGGTTGATTTCGAGGAGCGACGCGTCGGTCGCGAGGTACGCGTCGTAGAGCGCGGACACGACCTTGACGAACGTGTTCACCTGCGCGCCGTCGAGGCCGATGCCGAACCCGAGCTGGCGCCCCTCGAACGGCACGATGCCCACGCCCGGCTCGATGTAGACGCGGACGATCTTCTCCGGCGTCCTCTCGGCGACCTCTTCGATATCCATGCCGCCGGCGGCGCTTGCCATGATCACCGGCGTGCCGGCCGCGCGATCGAGCACGATGCTCACGTACAGTTCGCGCGTGATCTGCAAGCCCTCTTCGATCAGCACGCGGCCGACGATCCGCCCTTCCGGACCGGTCTGGTGCGTCACGAGGGTCATGCCGATCATGTCGCGGGCGATCGTGACGGCTTCGTCCGGGCTTTTCGCCAGCTTGACGCCGCCGCCCTTGCCGCGGCCGCCCGCGTGGATCTGCGCCTTGACGACGACCACGGCGCTGCCCAGGCGCTTGGCGATCTCGCCGGCTTCAGAGGGAGTGGACGTGACCTCGCCGCGAGGCACGGGCACACCGTGGCGCGCCAGAATCGCTTTCGCTTGATACTCGTGGATTTTCATGAGTGGAAGAAGTGCTGATGCTAGTCGGCGCGACACGCCACGGTCAAGTTCCTGCGCGACAATCACGCGCGCGAGGGAGTAAGCTGCCCGCGACCGAGCTTCACCATGTTCCCTGTACTCAGCGCGTGGCACGACGTACTCAGCGCGTGGCACGACGGAAGCGCACCATGACCCGCAACGAGGTCCTCGTCCGCAAGCTCGAGGAGAAGGGGCTCGAGCTCGAGCGGCTTAACCGCGAGCTGGCCGAACGCGAGGCCCGGCTACGCGCCATCTTTGACGCCGAGCCGGAGTGCGTCAAACTGCTGGCTGACGACGGCTCGCTGCTGGACATGAATCCCGCCGGCCTGCGGATGCTCGAAGCGGACTCTTTTCAGCAGGTCGCCAACCAATGCATCTATCCGCTGATCATCGACGAACACCGGCCGGCCTTCCGCGACCTCACGGAACGAGTCTTCCGCGGCGAATCCGGAACGCTGGAGTTCCAAATCGTCGGCCTCAAGGGCACCCGGCGCTGGCTGGAGACGCACGCCAATCCGCTGCGCAACGAGCGTGGCGAACCCACCGCTCTGATCGGCATCACTCGCGACATCACGGAGCGCAAGCGGGCGGAGGTGGCGCTGCAAGAGAGCGAGAAACGTTACCGGACGCTGGTCGAGTGGACGCCCGAACCGACCTGCGTTGCTCGCGGCGGCAAACTGATTTATGTCAATCCGGCCGCCATCGAGATGTTTGGCGCAACGTCTGCGCAAGACCTGGTCGGCCAACTCGTCCTCGATAGAGTTCACCCGGACTTTCATCAAAGCGCCCTGGCGCGGTTGAAAAGCATTACCGGCCGGGGCGTCCGCAGGCCGACGCTCGAGGAGAGACTTCTCAAGCTGGATGGAACGGCCATGGACGTGGAAGTCCAGGGCACCTCGATTGTCTACGATGGAGCACCGGCCATTTATGTGACCATGCGCGACGTCACCGAGCGCAAGCAGGCCGCAGATCGCATCCGGCAGCTGAACCGCATCTACGCGGTGTTGAGCGACATCAACCAGTTGATCGCCCGTGAGCGCGAGCCGCAGACCATCCTCGACGGCGCATGCCGCATCGCGGTGGAGAACGGCGGCTTCTTGCTGGCCTGGGTGGGCATGACGAACGCACCGGCCGGCCGGTTGACACTCACAGCACACGCCGGCGCGACGACGGACACGCTGGAGGTGCTCGACCATGTTCTTGGCGATCCGACGCTGGGCTGCGCCTTCACCTCGCACGCCCTCGAAACCGGCGATCACGCCGTGTGCAACGACATCGAACACGACCCGCAGGCCGCGCCGTGGCGCGAGGCGGCGTTACAGCGCGGCTACCGGTCCATGGTGTCGCTGGCGTTGACGGTGACCGGGCACCGCGTCGGCACGTTCAATCTGTACGCCGGCGAGGCGGGCTTTTTTGACGCGGACGAATTGCACCTGCTCGACGACCTGGCAGTGGACATCGCCTTTGCGCTCGACGTCTGCGAGCGCGACCGGGAACGGCAGCGCGCCCAGGAAGAGTTGCGGATCAGCGAGGAACGCTACCGCACGCTGACCGAGATCAGCCCCGTGGGCATCTGGCAGAGGACGCTGGAAGGCAAGACCCTGTTCATGAACCCCGCCGTATGGGCGATCCTGGAAATCAACAGCACCGAAGAGATGCAGAACAAGACCTACAAGGAGTTTGTCACGGCCGAGAGCGTCGTCACCGTCCAGCGCGAGCACGCGAAGCGGCGGCAAGGCATCGCCTCCTCCTACGAATTGGAGATCATCGGCCAGCGCGGTGGTCGCCATCACGTCGCCGTGTCCGGTGCGCCGTTGCACGGGCCGGATGGGGCCGTGCAAAGCATTGTCGGCACGCTGATGGACATCACCGCGCGCAGGACTGCGGAGGAAGAACTGCGCCGGCGCGAGGAACGCTTCCGCTCGCTGATCGAACACGCCGCTGACATGATCGGCGTCATCAATCACCAGGGCATCATTCGCTTCCTCAGCCCTTCCGCGGAACACATCCTGGGCTACCCGACAAAGGACGTGATCGGCCGCAGTTCGTTGGACTTCGTCCATCCGGACGACGTGCCGCATACGACCGCCGCGCTCCAAGAGGCGGTGGCCAATCCGGGCACGGCGGTCAGCGTGGAATACCGCGTGCGACATCGCGATCGGCAGTGGCGCACCCTGCAAACCATCGGCCGGAGCAGTCCCGATCAGGCGGTGGATGGATTCATCGTCCTCAATTCGCGCGACATCACCGACAGCCGCCGCATCGAGGAGCAGCTCCGCCAGTCGCAAAAAATGGAAGCGGTCGGCCAGCTCGCCGGCGGCATTGCCCACGACTTCAACAACCTGCTCACCGTCATCAATGGCACCGCCGATCTCGCGCTCTCGAATCTGAATGCCGGGGACCCGCTCTGTGCGGACCTGTCGCAAATCCGTGACGCCGGGCATCGAGCGGCTTCGCTGACCCGCCAGTTGCTGGCATTCAGTCGCAAGCAGATCATGATGCCGGACGTCCTGGATCTGAACGCGGTGGTCTCGGACATGCAGCGAATGCTTCAGCGGTTGATCGGCGAGGACATCGCTTTTGTGTTCAAGGCGGCGGAGAGTCTGGCATCCGTGAGGGCGGACCCGAGCCAGATCGAACAGGTGGTCATGAACATGGTCGTCAATGCCCGGGACGCCATGAGCAACGGCGGCGTGCTGACCATCGAGACGCAAAATGTGATTCTCGACGCGGCGTTCGCCGCAGAGCACCCCTCGGTCGAGCCAGGCCCGCACGTGATGCTGGCCGTCACCGACACCGGCATCGGGATGGACGGGCCGACCTGCAAGAAGATCTTCGAACCCTTCTTCACGACCAAAGGGCCGGCACAAAACACGGGACTCGGCCTGTCCATGGTGTACGGCATCGTCAAGCAGAGCGGCGGCAGCATCTGGGTGTCCAGCGAACCAGGCCGGGGGACCACGTTTGCTGTTTACCTGCCGCAGGTGGAGCGGGCGGCGCACCAGGTCCGACCCGTTCGAACCGACATGGCGGTCCGAGGGACGGAAACCATCCTCATCGTCGAGGACGAGGCGGCGGTCCGCCATCTGGCCACGCGGATTCTGCAGACGGCCGGCTACGCCGGCGTCACGGCGAGCCATGGTGCAGAGGCGCTGTCTTTGCTGGAGCGCCACGACGGACCCGTGCACCTGCTGTTCACCGACGTCGTCATGCCAGGAATGACGGGGCGGGATCTGGCGACACGCCTGGCGAATATCCGGCCACGGATGAAGGTCCTCTACACGTCCGGCTATACCGACGACGCGATCCTCCGTCACGGCGTGAGCGACGACGCCGACTCCTTCCTCGAAAAGCCGTACACGCGAGCGGCGCTGACTCGCAAGGTGCGAGACGTGTTGGACTCGCCGGATTCCAGTCGGTAGACCCAGAGACTCGCCGCCCTCGCGGGTTGCGCGTGCTCGCGACGCAACAGTACACTCACATTTGATGGCTTCACGAACAGGTGTGTTCTCCTCATCGGTCGGGACGAAGATTCTCATCGGCATCACCGGCGTCCTCCTTTTTCTTTATCTCCTTATCCACATCGCCGGCAACCTGGTGGTCTTCCTCGGGCCGGCAGCGTTCAACACGTACGCGTTCACGCTCGAGAGCAATCCGGTTCTCCCGATCATCGAGCTTCTGCTGCTGTCGGTGTTCGTCATCCACATCTACAAGACCGTGCGGATGTTCCTCGGCAATCAACGCGCGCGGCCCGTGGCCTACGCGCAGAAGAAGCGCGCCGGACGGCCCAGCCGCAAGACACTCGCCTCGTCGACGATGATCGTCTCGGGGCTGTGGCTGCTCGCCTTCCTCGTCATCCACGTCAGGGCGTTCCATGACGGGTGGGGACATGAGTACGAATGGCCGGCCGGAGGACGCGATCTCTATCATCAGGAGATGGACACGTTCGCCAATCCGCTGATGGTGAGCTTCTACATCATCAGCATGGTGGTGGTTGGCTCGCACCTGTGGCACGGCATCTCGAGCGCGTTCCAGTCGCT
>OBEQ011190160.1_pt1 | contig 10720 bp, 8 predicted proteins | sample 1670901 | NCBI WGS metagenome assembly OBEQ01 (sample SAMEA104232315, study PRJEB22302) | groundwater metagenome | biome: forest; feature: aquifer; material: groundwater | place: USA | collected 2011-08-07 | depth 5.4 m | reverse complement strand
GATCCCGCAGTAGAGGTCGTAGACCGCCTGGCCGCCGGTTAAGGCCGCGCGGGCCCGGATCGTCTCGTAGACCTTGCCCACCAAAGCCTGGTTCGGCTGGATGAAGTTGGAGGGCCCGAAAGAATACCGGACCGGGCCGACGGAATCCTCCAGGAGTCCCGGCCCGAACAGCCGCTCCAGCCGGTCCGGCTGGGCCACATCCGACACCTTGTTCGAGACCCCCCAATACAAACTCTTCAAGGCAGGGACCCGCTCCGGCAGCCGCGCCGCCATCGCCTCCAACGGAGGTCGCGGCCCGTCGCAAGTGACCAGCACCAGCATCAGTTGCCCGGTCGAGCGGCTGGACCGGACCACCGCGTATCTCCAGAACCCCTCGTGCTGTTTGGGGTCGTACGATTTTGCCTCAAAACCGGCGGCGATCTCTTTGACCGCTTGGAGCAGCCGGCTGACCTCCGGATGGGCGATCTCGCACTGCTCGATATCCACGATCCGCTGGAAGCTGCCTCGCTGATGCAGCCCGAGCGTGATCCGCCCTCCCTCCTGCCCGAAGGTGAACTCCATCTTGCTGCGGTGGCCCCATGGCTCCTCCATAGGAAACATTTCGATCTCGGGAAGAGCCTTGCCGCCGGTTTCCTTTTTCAGGACGTCCGCCACCATCGCGCGCCGCCACTCCGCCTGCGCGGGGTAATCCAGGTGCTGCAGAGAGCAGCCCCCGCAGGGTCCGAAGTGCCGGCAGCGGGGCGCAACACGGCCGGGGACGGCTTCTTCGGCTTGCTGAATCAGGTTATTCATAAGGTGAGAAAACAGGAGCCGGAAAGGGTGAATTCCCCTTCCGGCTCCGGATGGTTCGCTTACTCTGCGCGGTTACTTGCCAGCCGCCGGAGGCGTTGCCTCGCCAACCGAGATCGTCTGGGCCGTCCTCTTGCCTGTGGCCACATCGTAGGTATATTCCACCGTCACCTTGTCACCAGCCTTGAGGTCCGTGAGGGCCTTCGAGGCTGTTCCCGCGGTGATCTTGGCGTCGGATGTAACGGCGATCTCCTTCTTCACCCCGTAGCGGTCCTGGATCGTGATCATCGGGGGATTCTCCGTCGCGGCGACGGAAGCCACCTCCCCGCTGAAGGTGATCGTGATCGGCTTGAGGGCGGGCGGAGCAACCGGAGCCGGAGCTGCCGGCGCCGATTCAATTGCTGCCGGGGCGTCCGACGGGGCTGCAGGAGTTAGGTCGGCTGTTGCGGGCTTCTTCTGCGCATCTTCGGCAAAAGACGAAACCGTTGTTAAAACAAGGCAAACTGCGAAAACTCCAGCAAATCGGATCATGCGAGACATCGTTTTGGTCCTCCCATTTGTTAAAATTGTAATCTCCAGACTCACCCGTTGTCAAGCCGCGTTGACACCTTTTACGGCTCAATGCTATCCTCGACCTATGATTGCTCAGCTCGCCCGAGGTTTCCACTCTCTCCTGTTCCCGGTGTCCTGCATGGGTTGCCGCCGCTCCATCGCAGAACCGGGCGCAGGTCCCGTTTGCTCAGCCTGCCGGAGCCGGCTCCCGCGATGCCCGTTCCCCTGGAGCGCCGGCGGCCTTTGGCTGGATGGCGGGGTCAGTCCCTTCCTCTATGAGGGGGCTTGTAAGGAGATGGTGCTGGCCTTGAAATATCAGGGGCGGATCTCCCTGGCGCCGTTCCTGGCCGAAAGCATGGGGACGGAACTCCTCCAGCGGCCGGAACATCTCCCGGCCGACCTGATCGTTCCGGTCCCCCTTCACCCGGTTCGCCTGCGAGAGCGGACGTTTAACCAGGCCGAGTTGCTGGCCCGCTCCCTCTCGAAACAACTGGACGTTCCTTACGAGAGCGACCTGCTGATCCGCTGCCGGCCTACACGTCCTCAGGCTGAGTTGAACCGGCAAGAGAGGACCCGAAACGTTCGGGGCGCATTCGACCTGCGCGGAGAGGCCCGGGTGAAGGGTTTAAGGATCCTGCTGGTGGACGACGTCTTCACCACCGGCTCCACCGCGGAGGCCTGCGCTCGCCTGCTGAAATCAGCCGGAGCCCGGACCGTCGTTGTCGTCACGGCGGTGCGCGACTAGGTGAGAATCCTTCGCACCTATATCCTGAAAGAGCTGCTCCAGCCGACCTGCATGGCGATGGTGCTCTTCACCTTCGTCCTGCTGGTCGGCAACCTGGTCAAGCTGACCGAGCTGCTGATCAACAAGGGAGTCCCTCTACTGGCGATCCTCAAGATGTTCGGCCTGCTGGTTCCCTCACTGCTCAGCTACACGGTGCCGATGTCGGTGCTCACCGGAACTCTGCTGGCCTTCGGCAAACTCTCCAACGACCGGGAGATCCTGGCGATGAAAGCCTCCGGCATTAGCTTCTACGCCATCGCGGCACCGGTGCTGCTGGTGGGCTTCCTGGTCAGCGTTGCCCTCGTTCCCATCAACACCCACGTGGTCCCCTGGTCCCACTACGCCACGCGCCAGCTTCTGCTGGAGATCGGCATCCGCAATCCCGCCGCCTTCCTGGAGGGAGGGACCTTCATCAAGGAGTTCAAGCCGTACATCCTGTTCGTCTACCAGGTGGAGGGAAACCGCCTCTCCCAAATCCGCATCTACGAACCAAAGGAGGGTTGCCCCACCCGCACCATTGTGGCGAAGCGGGGCGAGTTCATTCCGATTCCGGCCGAACGGCGGGTGCTGCTGAAGCTGTACGATGGGGCGGCGGACGAGCCGGATCCGAAGAACCCGATGAAATTTTACAAGCTCCAGTTCAAAATCTACACGATGAACCTGGCTTTGGCGGAGGGGCGAGATCCGGCCAGTCTGGACCGGAAGCCCAAGGACATGAGCCTGGCTCAGCTCCAGGGGGAGACGGCCAAGATGACTCAAGAGGGGATCGATACCACTCCACTCCGAGTGGAGCTGCACCGCCGCTTCAGCATGGCTTTCTCTCCGCTGATCTTCATCCTGACCGGCCTGCCGCTGGGAATCACCACCCACCGAGCGCAGCGCTCCGTTGGGTTCGGTCTGAGCGTCATCATTTTCATCGGCTATTATCTGTTCCTCGTGCTGGGGCAGACCCTGGCCGAGAAAGGGCTCCTGCCTGCGGTGCCGGCGATGTGGCTCGGTAACGCCGTCTTCTTCGCCGTCGGCTCCTTCCTTCTCTGGCGGATCGCGAGGCAATGAAGATCCTGGATCGGTACACGCTGACGGCGTACCTGGCGCCGCTGGTCTGGTGCCTCGGTATCTTCATCGGCATGTATCTCGTCCTGGATCTTCTGGGGCACCTGGATGAGATCCTGCGCTACCACGTCCCCCCGGCGCTGCTGCTGACCTACTATGGGACGATGATCCCTCTCATCTTCATCCAGGTGGCTCCATTTGCCTGCCTGATGGCCACCCTCTACACGCTCAGCCAATTCAACCGGCACCTGGAGGTGATGGCGATGCGGGCCGCCGGGGTCAGCCCCTGGGCAATCATCCGGCCGCTGGTTTGGATGGGGCTGTTCCTGTCGCTCCTGGTGCTGGGCATCAACGAGACGGTCGCCCCGAAAGCGGCCCTCATCACCCACCAGATTAAGGAAGGTAACCTCGAACGTCAGGCCGACCCCAAGAAACCGCACAAGGTGCTGAAGACGATCTACCACCTGGCCGCTTATGGGGAGGGGCACACGCTGCTCTACGCTAAATCATTCGACCCGGTCAACAAAACGATGGAGGGGGTAGTAATCCTCCAGCACGGGAAGGATTTGCGGCTGATCCGGAAAATCACGGCCGAGACCGCCGCTTGGACCGGTTCTTCTTGGCGCTTCGTGAACGGGACAATCCTCCATTTCAACATCCAGGGGTTGGCAGTCGGCCGGCCGGTCCCCTTCCCGGCGAAGGTGCTCCAGGCGGGAGACCGGCCCGAGGTGCTGGAGAAGGCGGATTCCCAGTCCTCCTTCATGAACACGCGGGATCTGCACCATTACCTGCGGCAGCTGGGCGTGGGTGCCGGCGGAACGATCCGAAAGCTGCGGGTGGACCTCTACGCGAAGATGGCCGCCCCGTTCGCCTGCCTGGTGCTCACGCTGATCGGCGTGCCGTTTGCCATCCAGCCGGTGCGCGGCGGCGGCGCGTTGGGGTTAAGCTTAGGGCTGGGGATCGGCTTGGTCTTCTACGGAGCCAACGCGATGATGCTCGCGTTCGGCAAAGGGGGTTGGTTGCCGCCGATCGCGGCGGCATGGGGGACACCGCTCCTCTTCGCCTGGCTCGGGCTGCATTTCACCTGGGAGAAACTGGCGTAGCGGGATTACGCCGAGAAAAGGATCAGACGGACCCTTCCCCGGGTATCGGGAAGCAGCTCCGCCCCCAGCAGGACCGACCCCGGCGGCAGGGTGGCCAACGCCTCGGCCAACAAGAGGGAGGCGTTCAGCTGAGCGGCAGCTCCTTGGCCGACGTCATGCATTCTCAGGCCGTTGGGGTTATCTCCGTCATAAGGCCCGTGGCGACCCAAATCATTGAGTATCAACCCCACTCTTTCCCACGCTTCACCCGGCTTCAAAGGAAGCAGTTTCCAATTGAAAGAAACCCCCTGTGGATTTCTGACCTCGGCAGGTAGTTCGTCCATCAGCTCCTTCCCGCGAACGTAGAGCGTCACCTGATCCGGCAGTGTCACCTCCCGGATCTCAAAGCCGGGGTAATCCATCCACTGGAAGATTTCGTTCTTCCTCGAAGCGGGAAGCGTTCCCAGCGCCGGGTGGTACTCTCCAAAGAATACCTCCGTGCTGATCCGCCGAACCTCCTCCGCGCCGGCGGCGGGAGCGTCGTAGGAAAAGACCAACGCATCCGCGGGTCCGCCAACCCCATTCTGGAAACTCCGTTTGGCGTAACGCCAATCGTACCGGATGCTTTTTGTCGCGGTTTCTGAACCCGAAAAGAAATCGAACAGCGGATGGGGTCGCATCGGAACCGCCGAAGCCTCCCAGGACTCGCCTTCCCCCGCTTCGCCTGATCCCCAGCCGATCTCTTGTCCTACGTCATAGGCCGTGTAAGCGAGGGCCTCAGAGGAGTTAAACCTCAAATCGGGGCTATAGTAGCGTCTCGCTCTCATCTGCTGGACGAGCACTAGGCCTTTCTTTTCACCGGGGCTAAGCTTGTCCCGTAAACCCTTCTCGAGGTCCCCCAGGCTGCTCACGACAAGATTTTTTTGTCCCCGATCTTGGATCCACTTCTGAAATCGCCTGAGGGATTTCGCGTCCGTAACCCGAAATTCATTGGCGTTGGCTAGGTCTACGGGAAAGAGGGCCACCTGAATCTCATTCCGGTGCTTTAAGTGCTTAAGCTCCCAAACCCTTTCCCAGAACCTCAAAGACTCCCGAGCCCCCGGCGTGATGTCCCGATGCGGCAAATCCAGGAAATTGCGGATCGAGAGCTTCCCGTCGCTCTCCAAATACTTCTTGAGGAGCCGGATGTATTGCCGGACGGTCCGTGTATCCCCCTTACTATCCGCCCACTTCTGGATTTCGAACACGTAAACGGGGGCGTTGGTGATGGCCCAGCGCTTGAACCCCGCCTGCGCCATCTGGTCCAACCAGCTCAACTGAAAACGCCAAGGACCGGGCAAGATCTTGTCACGCCCTCCGGAGCGCACATCGGACTCCAACAAGACGGTCTCCGCTCCCTGGACAATCCCCCTTAAGTACTCCATGGGGGAATGCCAGGCCTTTTCTAAAACCGGTTTCCCTTTCCCTGTTGGGTTCAGGGTTCTGTCCAATTTTCCCATCTTATCCTGAAACCACAACCTTTCGGTTCGTTGGGTTTCGTCTTCCGGAGGTTTCGCTTTCGGTGGCGGTTGCTTCGAGGGGTCCGCGGGTTCTTTGCTGGCTTCTTTGACGGCTCTTCCGAAAATGGTTAGCAGTAAATTTTCCTCTAAGGTGATCGGTTTGACCTCTTTCTTCAACCGCTTCAAGAGGCGGCCGACCGGCTCCTTCAGCGCCGGCTGGGAACCCGCCAGATCCAGCAGGCGCGGCTCAAAGAAATCGAGGTGATGTTGTTCCGCGTCCGCCATTCGCGTGGAAAGCCGTCTTATGAAATGGTCGTAAACGTCGCCCACAAGATTTCTCTGGTTCTCGAAAGCATCAGCCGGCATGGAAGAGCGGGAAAGGCGTTCCTCAATGAGCAGCAGGCGCACCAAGATATACCAATCCAGTTCGTACTGTGGGACCTTCCTCAGGCTTTCCAGATTAGGCAAGAACTCCGTCCAATGATAAGCGGCAAACGCTCCGAGTTTTTTCCTCTGATCGGGTGTCAATCCGACAGCGGGGTCCCAGACATGCTCCAGGACCCAAAAGGAAATCCCCGGATGATCTATTTCCACGCTGTAGATCAGACCTCGTCTTTTCTTCTTGGCAGCGGGAATCCTTTGGATTGCCTGGACGATCTCCTCCGACGTGGACCGATCCGCGGCGATTTCCTCATGCGCTTGGGCCAGCACCTTTGGGACATTCCAAGTGATCGGCCTATTAGGTCCTTCCAGGGTGATCTCCCGCTCCTCCGCGCCGGCGGCGGGTGCTGGGCTGAACAGATTCCGGACCGCATCGATCCTCTGCTTTTCTTCATCTGACAGAGACGGGCTTCCGGAGGCCAACGTAGCCGTCATGATCCGTTTTCCACCTACATCGATCTGGGAAAGAACGTGCTTCAGGCCGGCCGGGATCTTTTTCAGGCCGGCAGTCAAGGGATCCCGGAAAGAAAGAAGCTGCTGCTGGAGTTGGTCCAGCCTTTCAGGGGTAGCCGCGACCGGCATTTCCTGGAGGAACTTCGAGACGCTCCCTGAGGAACCGACCGATCCCCTCGCCCCCGCTTGCAGGGCGGCTGCGATGTTCCCCTCGTCTCCCTGATAGACCGGGATGCCGGTGGCCACGTAGGCCTTCAGCAGATTCATGTCACCCGAGCTGTCTTTGATGGCGACGATCTTCCCATCGGCCCAAAGTTTCCCCACCACACTGGGGGAAATGCTGACACCCCTGTGAATGCCGGGGTTGTTGTACAGGGCGATGGGCAACTGGGTCTCTTGACGTAAACGGTCCACGTGCGCCTCGATTTGATCGTCGCCGGGAAGATAAGAGAGGGGCGCGATCACCAGGACATCGGCCCCGTTTTCCTTTGCGATCCGCCCGTTTTCGAGCGTCTCCTCTTCAGCCGGCTTTTCTTTCTCCTGATCATATTCCGCGCCCGTAATGTTGGTAAAAACCATGAACCCCGCTTTTTTCGCCTCGGCGGTCAACCGCCGGACGGCGGACTGCCTCAGCGGCCGGCTCATGCGGCGGAACTCCCCTGTCTCACCCATCGCGAGCAGGGCCGTTGCCCCCATGTCGGTCAGGTGCTTCATGTAGGACGGAATCGCCTCTTCGTCCAACCGGAGTTGGCCAACCTCACCATGGATCAACGGGGTGACGATGGGGATGATGTTGGCTCGTGGAGCAAGTCTTTCTTCCACTCCGGCGGCGGAGGGACGGGAGCGAATCGCCTGGTCCAGTTGCTCCAACCCCGCGGCCTGAGGCGCGGCCTCAGCGCGAAGCGACTCTCGGCGGAGGTCGGGGTAAACCGGGGCGGAACCGGGCAAGCCGAGGGTAAGGAGGAGAAGCGAAGCGGTGACGGTTTGGGTCTTTCGGGGAGCGCGTTCCATAGCTAGAAGTTTACCGCACGAAAGAGGAATCTTTCCATAAAAATATCAGGGATTATCTACTACTTACTGAAAAAGTCAAAACCCTCGATAAACCTCCCTTCGGTGCCCAACCTTTACAATCAAAATGAGCAGGTGGACATCGAAAACAGCATAAACAACCCTGTAATCGCCTACCCGGATTCGGAAAAGGGAGTCCTCCCCTTTAATCTTTTCCACACCATGGGGGCGGGGATCGGCGGATAAAGCTTCAATACGGTGGCCGATCCGGACTTGTTCCGAGCGAGGAAGCTTGGAGAGTTGACGGGCCGCGGAGGGCTTGAATTCAACCGAATATCGCACGGAAGGGATTTTACAGCTTTAACCGCTTCTTCAGAGTCTCCCAGGAGATGGACCCCTTCTCCTTCAGGGCCCGACGCGCCGTTTCCAAATCCACCCGATCTTCCAACTCATCCAAGAATTGTAGATCCTGAAGAGGAACCACCGCAGCCAAATCTTTTCCCCGGCGCCGAAGCACGATTCTCTCTCCCCGGTAAGCCACCCGGTTGAGGACGTCGGAAAGGCTTTGCCTCATTTTGCTTGTCGGTAGATACACCATGGTAAGCGCGTCGCTCCTATCTTATTGTACGTTTTGTACTTACAGTACAATTATGCCCTGATGCGTGCTTTTTGTCAAGCTTGCGACCTTGATAATTTCCCAGCGGCGCAGCTTCTCTCTCAGGCTCATGGAGGCATGGGCCGGGCTGGTGGAGGGCAGGCAGATCACCGGCAGATTCACCTTTTCCCCGAAATGCAGCCGGAACAGCCGCTCCGCCGTCTTGCCGTTGACGAAAATCGTCCGAATGCCCTGATGTTTCTTCAGCAACTGGGGGATCCGATTGGGCGTCACGCAGTGGATCGCGCTGTCGCTGGCTCCCACCCGCCGGCAGGAGGCGATCACGTCCCAAAGGGCGATTCGATTTTCCTTAAGCAGGCGGATCTTTTCGGGGTAAGAAAGAGGCCGATCATCCTTGGCGAAGAGCTTTTGGATGATCGGCCAGAAATGGTTGCCGGGGAATCCGTAGTACTGCCGGCGGCGCAGAGCCACCGGGCCCGGCATGGTGCCCAGGATCAGGACGCGGGAGCGCCGGTCAACAACCGGCTTGAAGCAGCGAAGCGTTAAGTGCCGACCTCCCAGCTGGAGAGGTATTTCTTCTGCTCGGCGGTCAGCCGGTCGTAGGAGATACCCCGGCTCTTGAGCTTCAGCCCCGCGATCTGACCGTCGATCGCTTCCGGCAGGCGGTAGACTTTCGGCTCCAGCCGGCTGCGGTGCTTGACGAGCCATTCAGCCGATAGGGCCTGGTTGGCGAAGCTCATGTCCATCACCTGAGCGGGATGCCCCTCGGCGCAGGAGAGGTTCACCAGCCGGCCTTCGCTTAAGACCATGATTCGCCGGCCGTTCCGGGTGATGTGCTCGACCACGTTCGGCTTGAGCTCCCGGGAGGATCTGCTCATCCGCTTGAGGGCCTCGAGGTCGATCTCCACGTTGAAGTGGCCGCTGTTGCAGACGATCGCTCCGTCCTTCATGCGGCGGAAGGTGGAGCCGCTGATCACGTGGATGTCGCCGGTGACCGTGATGAAGAGGTCCCCCTGCGGGGCCGCCTTCGCCAGCGGCATCACCTCGAAGCCGTCCATCACCGCCTCGAGGGCTTTCACGGGGTCCACCTCGGTGACGATCACCAGGGCCCCCATGCCGCGGGCCCGCATCGCCACACCCCGCCCGCACCAGCCGTAGCCGCAGACCACGACGACTGAGCCGGCCAGCAGGATGTTGGTCGCCCGCACAACCCCGTCCAGCGTGGACTGGCCGGTGCCGTAGCGGTTATCAAACATGAACTTGGTTTGGGAATCGTTCACCGCCACCACCGGGAAGAGGAGCTTCCCTTGCTTCGCCAGCGCCTTCAAGCGGATCACACCGGTGGTGGTCTCTTCGGTCGAGCCGACCATCGAATCAGCCAGCTTGTGAAATTTCTGGTGGATCGTGGAGACCAGGTCCGCCCCGTCGTCCATCGTCAGGTGGGGCTTGCTGTGGAGCACGGCCAGGAGGTGCTTGTAGTAGGTCTGCCGGTTCTCGCCGCGGCGGGCGTAGACCTTGAAGCCGCGCGCGGCCAAAGCGGCCGCGACGTCATCCTGCGTGGAGAGGGGGTTCGAGGCGCAGATAGAAACGTCTGCGCCGCCGGCCCGCAGAGTCTCGGCCAGCTGGCCGGTCTCGGTGGTGACGTGCAAGCAGCAGCTGATGCGAAGGTTCTTGAGGGGGCGTTCTTTCCGGAAGCGCTGAGTGATCCGGGCGAGGACCGGCATGAAACGGCCAGCCCATTCAATCCTGGCCTGCCCGGCCTTGGCCAGGGAGCGATTGCTGATGTCGGAAGGCATTATCGCGCGCGGGCAGTGTGCCGGATCGGGATGATGGTCTTGGCGGAGGAACCGTTGCGGTGAGCGCGCTGAGAGGCGCCGCCGTGCCGTCCGATCGCCTTCTTCAAGGCCTCCACCTTGTCGGTCTCTTCCCAAGTGAAGCCGGCCTCGTTGCGGCCGAAGTGGCCGTAGGCGGCCGTCTTGCGGTAGATCGGGCGGCGCAGTTTGAGATCCCGGATGATGCCGGCCGGCGTCAGGTCGAACAGCTCCCGGACCACTTTCTCCAGGTCCTCCTCATTCACCTTGGCCGTGTCGAAGGTGTTCACCATCACGGAGACCGGCTCCCGAACGCCGATGCAATAGGCCAGCTGGATCTCGCAACGGTCGGCCAGTTTCGCGGCCACGATGTTCTTGGCGATGTAGCGGGCCATGTAGCTGGCGGAACGATCCACCTTCGTGGGGTCCTTGCCGCTGAAGGCGCCGCCGCCGTGCCGGCCGAACCCGCCGTAGGTGTCCACGATGATCTTGCGGCCGGTGACGCCGGTGTCCGCCATCGGGCCGCCCACCTCGAACCGGCCGGTGGCGTTGATGTAATACTGGGTGTCGCGGTTCACGAATTCCTTCGGGATGATCGGGTCAATCACCATCTCCCGCAGGTCCCGCCGCAG